>WNGD01000491.1_pt1 | contig 41938 bp, 38 predicted proteins | sample 5400671 | NCBI WGS metagenome assembly WNGD01 (sample SAMN13153369, study PRJNA577476) | soil metagenome | isolation source: 40 cm soil or saprolite under grassland replicate 2 | place: USA:California | collected 2016-06-15 | reverse complement strand
ATCAACCGGAAGGAGCCAGACATGGCGGGAAAGAAGCGGCCGAAGTCGCTTGCGCAGACCGGGACGAAGGCGCCAGCGAAGACCAAGCGCCCGAAGAAGACCTCGCGCGGCAAGTAGAGACCCGTCACGCTTGCCCCGCAGCTTTGCGGTGCGGTCGCGTGCTCGGCGGCAAGACCTGAAGATGCTCCAGGACGCGCGCACGAAGCGGTGGGCGAGGTCTCATTCAGGTGGGGGACCGAGCGCCGCCCGCAAAACGATCGCGACGAGGGTGTCGCTGGTTCCAACAAGCGGCAACAACGTGCGTTCGGTTGAGCGGCTACTGTGCCGCCGGGCGGTAGTCGTGGGTATGAGCGGAGAGGAAAAGATGGCATGACTGGAAAGGCCGACTTCTCACCCGAGGAGTGGCAGGTCGTGCTTGAGGGTCCGCCGACCGCGGGCCTGATCGTCGTCACGGCGCAACGCGGCGGGAGCTTCAGGGAAACGATCGCGATAGCGAAGGCATACGCAGAGGCGCGGCAGCAGCACGGTGAGAGCGAACTGCTGGACGAAATCGTGTCAGCGAAACCCCAGACCGACCACACCCGGTACCACTCGGTCGAGGAACTCAAAGAACAGGGTCTGCAGCATCTTCGCGATGCGGTTGGCCTGCTCCAACGTACGGCGACGCCGGAGGAGCTTGAGGACTACAAGCGGTTCGTGCTCAACCTCGCGGACAGGGTCGCCAACGCTCACAGAGAGGGCGGGGAGAACGTCAGCCCGGCCGAGCGGGCCGCGCTCGAGGAGGTTGCAGCGAGCTTGGATCTGCCAGCTCCTTGAACCTCCTTTACTGGCCATTGGCTCCTTGGTGTCGTGGCTGTACCGAGGGTAGAATCGCGCCCGGAAGGCACGCCTGCAGGAAGGGGGAATGACCGCGTAGCCCGCGGTTCCGGTTCGAGTCCGGTGCCTTCCGTGTCGCGCGCTGACCGCCATGCTCAGACCGCCGCGGGGCGTGTGAGGTCGGGTCGGCCGCGTCTCGCGCGCCGCGCCCATCTGCTAGGACGGTAGCCGTGATCGTCACGCTTCACGTGGCCACGGGCGCCGCGGCCGGTGCCGTCAGCGGGTCGCGACTCGCAGCGCTCCTGCTGGGCCCGATTCTTCACCTCGCGGGCGACCGGCTGCCGCACGAAGACATCCACTCGCGCCGCTTCGAGATCGGCAGCGGTCTCGCGGGCGTCGTCCTCCTCGCCGCGCGCCGCGGCCCGCTCGATCCGGCGACGCTCGGCGCCGGGGCGAGCTCCGCACCCGACCTCGAGCACGTCCTCCCGTTCCTGCGCCCGGGCGGCCGCAAGCTCTTCCACGGACGCCGAGGCTGGCACCGCTCCGGGCGCTTCCCAGCAGACCTGCAGCTCCTCCTTGCCGGCGCGATTCTCGGCGCGCTCATCGCGCCACCGAGCCGAGTAGAGCGTTAGCGCCTTACCATTTGGAGCGACGCCGGTTCCGGCTCGTGTACAGGAGCTTGGGGCTCGCGGACTTCAGGCCTGACTGCTCGAATCGCTCCGTGTGGCCTAGGCGGCGCGCGACATGGCTCGTCTCCGCTTGCTGTTGGGGGAGGACGAGCGTGATCGCAGTGCCGTCCCGTCCGGCACGTCCGGTTCGTCCGGTCCGGTGCACGTAGCCCTTCGCCTCGTCCGGCGGATCGAAGTTGATTACCTGGGTGACGTCGTCCAGGTCGAGCCCTCGCGCGGCGACGTCGGTCGCGACTAGCGTCTTCACCCTGCCGCTCTCGAACTGGGCGAGTGCTCGCTCGCGGGCACGCTGCGACATGTCTCCGTGCATCGCGACGGCGTTTACGTTCTGGGCGCCGAGTTTCTGGACGAGTCGTTCCGCTCCCCGCTTCGTGCGGGCGAAGACGAGCGTGAGGCCGTCTGCCGATTCGATGTGCTCGATCAGTTTGTCGACCTTGTTGTTCGCCGTCACCGAGACGAAGCGATGATCGATCTCGCCGGCCTCCTCCGACGACGGTTCGGTCTCGAAGCGTGACGGGCTTGTCGTGTACGCGTGGGCGAGATCGCCCACACGGCCGTCGAGCGTTGCCGAGAAGAACATCGTCTGGCGGTTCCTCGGTAGGCGGCGGACGATCCGGTCGACCTGGGGCTGGAAGCCCATGTCGAGCATGCGATCGGCTTCGTCGAGAATGAACGTCCGGACGCGCCTGAGATCGACCAGGCCGCGTTCGGCGAGGTCCTCGAGGCGGCCGGGTGTGGCGACGAGAATGTGTGCGCTCTTCGCCCGCTTCGCCTGAGGGCGGAGAGGCATACCGCCATAGACGACGGCGACGGACAGCTTCTTGACGCGTGCGAGCGACTCGAGCTCCGCAGTCACCTGCGCAGCGAGCTCCCGCGTCGGCACGAGGACGAGCGCCGACGGTCGGTCGTCGGTTGTCGCCGTCCGCTCGACGATCGGCAGTGCGAACGCGAGCGTCTTGCCCGAGCCGGTCGGCGACTTGGCGAGCACGTCGAGGCCGGCGAGCGCGTCGGGGAGGACGAGCTCCTGGATTCGGAAGGGCTCGTTGATGGAGCGAGCGGCGAGCGCGTCGACGACAGGCGCGGACACGCCGAGCTCGCGGAACGATTGCTGGAACATGTGCTGTTCGACTCCTTTACGGGTTCGAGACTTGCCTGCCCCGAAACACCCGAAGGAGGAACGAGAAGCTCATCTCACCGGGCGGCCCAATTGCCGACCCGTGTCTACACAGTAGCAATCGGCCCGTACGCCGTACTTCTTGAGCCTCGCTACCCTCGTCGCATGCCCGCCCGCGAGGATCTCCGTGACATAGCCATCGTCGCCCATGTCGATCATGGGAAGACGACGCTCGTCGACGCGATGCTCTGGCAGGCCGGGTCGTTTCGGGATAACGAGGAGGTCGCCGACCGCGTCCTCGACTCGATGGATCTCGAGCGCGAGAAGGGAATCACGATCCTGGCCAAGAACACCGCCGTTCGATTCGGCGACGTCAAGGTCAACATCGTCGACACGCCGGGGCACTCCGACTTCGGTGGTGAGGTCGAGCGCGCACTGACGATGGTGGACGGCGTGCTGCTGCTCGTGGACGCGAGCGAAGGACCGCTGCCGCAGACGCGCTTCGTCCTGCGCAAGGCGCTCGCAGCGCGGCTGCCGGTGATCCTCGTCGTCAACAAGGTCGATCGGCCCGACGCACGGATCGACGAGGTCGTCAACGACGTGTACGAGCTGTTCCTCGACCTCGACGCGAGCGAGACCCAGATCGACTTTCCGATCGTGTACTGCAACGCTCGAGCAGGTCGCGCGGGACTCGCTCCTGACGAGCTTGCCGACGACCTCCGCCCGCTGTTCGACATGCTCCTCGCCCACATTCCCGCGCCGCTCTACGAGGAGCGCCACCCGTTGCAAGCGCACGTCACGAACCTCGATGCCTCGCCATACGTCGGCCGGCTTGCGCTCTGCCGCGTGCGAGAGGGCACCATCCGGCGAGGACAGCAAGTCGCCTGGTGCCGGTCGGACGGACGGATCGAAGGGGCAAAGGTGACCGAGCTCTACGTCACCGAGGCGCTCGACCGTGTCGATGTGGCCGAGGCGGGCCCCGGCGAACTGGTGGCGGTCGCCGGCATTCCGGAAGTGACGATCGGCGAGACCCTGGCCGACCCGGACGATCCACGTCCGCTCCCCGTGATCGGGGTCGACGAGCCGAGCCTCGCGATGACGATCGGGATCAACACTTCGCCGCTGGCAGGAAAGGACGGCGACCGGTTGACCGCGAGCATGGTCGAGGTCCGGCTCGCCCAGGAGCTGGTGGGCAACGTCTCCCTTCGCGTGCTTCCGACCGAGCGACCGGATGCGTGGGAGGTTCAGGGACGCGGCGAGTTGCAGCTCGCGGTGCTCGTCGAGCTCATGCGGCGCGAAGGCTTCGAGCTGACCGTCGGCAAGCCGCAGGTCGTTGCACGCGAGGTCGACGGGAAGCCGCACGAGCCCGTCGAGCGGCTGTCGATCGACGCGCCCGAGGAGTACATCGGCGTGATCACACAGCTGCTTGCGTTGCGCAAAGGCCGGCTTCAGCAGCTGGTGAACCACGGGACCGGGTGGGTGCGCATGGAGTACCTCGTAGTAGCGAGAGGCCTGATCGGCTTCCGCACGGAGTTCCTTACGGAGACACGCGGCACCGGAATCCTCCATCACGTGTTCGACGGCTACGAGCCGTGGCACGGGGAGCTGCGGATGCGGCCGACGGGCAGCCTCGTCGCCGACCGGCGCGGTCCCGCGACGTCGTTCGCGCTGCTCAACCTGCAGGAGCGTGGACAGCTGTTCGTCGCGCCCGGCGCGGAAGTCTACGAGGGAATGATCGTCGGCGAGAACGCGCGCGCCGAGGACCTGGACGTGAATCCTACGAAGGAAAAGAAACTCACGAACATGCGCTCCTCGACAGCGGACGAGCTCGTGCGCTTGATTCCGCCCCGCCTGCTATCGCTCGAGCAGGCGCTCGAGTTCATCGGCGACGACGAATGCGTCGAGGTGACACCGAACCACGTCCGTCTGCGCAAGGCCGAGCTTTCCGCGCAGAGGCGCCAGTCCGCTTCGTCACGCAAGGCCCGCGGCTTGGCGGCCGTCTGAGATCGGGGCCAAGCCACCGCTCAGGAGGGGCGGCGTCGATCTACCTGCTCGGCGGCCACGAATGACGCGAGCGCGGCCGCGCTGATGGCGACGCCTGGGATAAGCCACCCCATCGAGAAGTCGTTGATCGACGCCAAGACAAGCAGGATCACGCCGATGCCCGCGACGAAGCCGAGCGCCGCTCGAAAGTCTGGTGCCGATCTGACCGCCAGGTAGAGCCCGGCTGCAACGAGCGGCAGCAGGAAGAGGCCGATGCTGAAGCCGGTGAGCAGGCTAAACGTGAACAACGCTCCCGCCAGACACCAGGCGGCGAAGCCGGACCAGCCTGCGTGGCTTCTTCCGTTCGTTCGCCGGATCAACACTGCCGCCCAGATCACGAGCAGCGGGTAGATCCCGATCACGCCACGAGTGTGCCAGTTCGGCCGCCGGACGTGTTACCCGTTCGGCGCGATCACGACCTTCATCGCCGCGTCGGACTGCGAAAGCTCGATCGCCTCGCCTGCCCGCTCGAGTGGCAGACGGTGCGTGACGACGTCGCGCAGGGGCAGCTCGTCCAAGTGCGCGGCCATCGCTTCCATGGCGGGGACGTAGGACGTCGCGGCCTCGCCTCCGACTCCCAGGACGCAGATGTTGCGCGTACAGATGTCGCGGTTCGGGTTCACCGGCACGGGACCCAGGTCGACGAACGCCCCCGCTTCGATCACCGTCCCACCCCAGCGCACGAGCGCAAGCGCATCGGGAAACGTCTCCGCCACGCCGGAGCAATCGATGACCACGTCCGCCCCGCGCCCGCCGGTCTGCTGTCGCACGAGCTCGATGCGGCCCTCGCGCGGGACGGCGGACGCCTCGATCGTCAACGTGGCTCCGAATCGCTCCGCGACGCGTAGGCGCGACGGCAGGAGGTCGACCGCCATCAGCTCACCGCACCCGAGGAACCGTGCCTTGATCAGGTGACACAATCCAAGCGGGCCGACGCCGATCACCGCGACCGAGGATCCCGGCCGGAACGTGTGCGGAAGCGGAAGCTGTGCCGCATTGTCGAGGCCGTGTGTGACGGCCATCACCTCCGTCAGCACGGCGACCTCGGAGGGCAGCTCGTCCGGCACGCGGAAGAGAGGCGTGCCAGGCAGGAGGTACATCAGCTCTGCCCACCCGCCGAACAGGTGCGGCGGCCGCGCAGCATTGAGGCTGTTGCCGTAATCCTCGAGCCGCTCGCATGCGTAATACGGAAACCCCTCGCTGCAGAACCAACACTCGCCGCACGCGACGTTCGCGCCCGGGACGATCCGGTCGCCCGGTCGCAGCGGCCTCCCGTCCGTGGCAAGGACGTCGCCGCCGGTCTCCACGACGACGCCGACGTTCTCGTGGCCGCAGATGAGCGGATACTCGAGCCGGCGCTCGTGCGGCGTTCCTGCGTACTGGATCGTTTCGCCGCGGAAGGTGTGCTTGTCGGTTCCGCAGATCCCGGAAAACAGGACCTGCATCAACACCGCGCCGCGCTCGACCTCCGGACGCGGGAACTCCTCGACCTCGACGCGGCCCGGGCCCTTCATCACCGCCGCGCGAACGGACGTCACAGCTGTCTTTGCCAGGGGGTGCGAACCGTCGTCCGCACCCCCTTCGGTCGTCCCGCTTGCGCGGATCGTCACCCTATGAGCCGAACACCTCGTTGAACGCGTCGATGTACGCCTGCTCGTTGCCCGACGGCCCCTTCAGCGTCATCGACAACGGCTTTTCGGGATGGTTGTAGAAGAAGCGGTCGGCCCGCTCCTTGTGTCCGGTGTTCACGAGGATCTTGTACGCCTTCTCGTTGAAGAGCGGGCGCCCGTTGGCGAGGAAGTTCTTCGCGACCCAGGGAGCCTGCTCCATCGCGTTGATGAACGTCGGGAACTTGTCCTTGTGATGGGAGCCCTTCAGCATCATCTCCGCATCCATCCAGCCGCGAACGCCCTCCTTCGGCTCCACGACCTTGATCAGCGGGCCCTTGGCATCGCGGACGCGCGCATCAGTGCCGATGTTCTCGACCGTGAGCCATGCCGACTCGTCCGTCAGAGCTCGGATCACCTCGGGGTTCTGGGACACGAGCTTGAGAACATTCGGCTTGAGCGCCTTCAGATACGCCTTCGCGCGCGAGATCTCGGACTTCGACATGTTGTACGGCTTCTTGGCGCCCGTTGCGAGACCGCCCATCGCCATCAGATCGGTGGGCTGGTTTTCGAGCACGATCTTCTTCTTGTACTTCTTGTCGAGCAGTGCGTGATACGAGTCTGGCTTCGTCTTCACGTGCTTGGGGTTGTAGTAGATCGGCAGGCTCGACCATCCGAACGGGTAGCCCATCTGGTTCGACCCGGCCTTCCAGAACGGCACGTGCAATGCGACGGAATAGAGCTGCTTCGACACCGGAATCGACCTGATGTCGAACGCTTCGATCAAACCTTCCTTGTAGAACTTCGGCACCCAGAGAGCGTCTTCCGACGAGATGTCCCACTGGCCGCCGCCGCGCTTGACCTTGATGTACGCGTCGGAGTCGTCGCTGATCAGCGACACCCGGCCACCCACCTGGATCGACGACTTCACCTTCTTCAGCTGCGCCGGGAAGTAGTGGTCGGACCATGTCAGCCAGTTCAGCGTGACCCCGGCCAGTTCGGCGGCCAAGGCTCGTTGCGCGAGGCCACCCCCGGCGACAAGCCCCATCGCTCCGGCCGCACCTCGACGGAGCAGCCGCTCGCGAGTAATCGGGCGATCGACCTGATCCATTCGTCCTCCTCTCTCGCCCCGGCTCAGCGAGGGCGGGCACATACGGTCCCCCCGCCGGGCGACAGTACCATCATGCGGACGCTCCGTCTACCATGTGGAACGCGTCCGCAAGCGCGTGCGTAGAGTCCGCGTGTGAACGGCCGCGAGCGAGTCCGGGTCGGGGTCGTCGGGTGCGGAATGGTCGCGCAGGCAGAGCACCTGCAGAACCTCCTGCAACTCGCCGATCGCTTCGAGATCGCGGCGCTCGCCGATCCCAGCCGAACCGTGCGGGAAGCGATGGCCGCGCGCTACGGGGTGTCCAGTGTGCACGAGGACTCCCGCGAGCTGCTCTCCGCCGGCGGTGTCGACGCCGTGCTGGTCGCGGCTCCGGCCGCCACCCATGCCGAGATCGTGATTGCCGCCCTCGACGCCGGTCTGCACGTCTTCGTCGAGAAGCCGCTGTGCATCACGCTCGTCGACGCTGACCGGATCATCGCCGCGCGCGACCACGCAGACAAGGTGGTGCAGGTCGGGTATATGAAACGCCACGACCCCGCCTGGCAGCGGATGCTCGCAGAGCTCCCCGACTCGGCGGGAGACCTGCGTTACATCCGCGTGACATGCCACGACCCGGAGTGGGTGCCTTTCTTCGCCGAGGGTGACATCGTCAAAGGGACGGACGTCGCGCGCGAGGTGATCGAGGCGACGAAGCGCGCCGAATCGGAGCAGGTCGAGGAGGCCGTCGGTGACGGCTCGCCGGCAGCCGTGTTCGCCTTTTCGGACGCCTACCTCGGCAGCATGGTGCACGACGTGAACGTCGTCCACGGCCTGCTCGAGCGACTCGGGGAGCCGCTGCCGGGGCGCGTCGCCGGCGCCGCGTGGTGGAACGAGGGGCGCGCGATCACGGGATCGGTGATCCTGGAGAACGGGGCGCGCTGGGACAGCGCGTGGATCCAGCTGCTGGACATCCGCGAGTACCAGGAGCAGGTCGCCTTTTACTTCCGCGACTCTCTACGCCAGTTGACGTTCCCGTCGCCGTGGCTCAAGCAGTCGCCGACGCGTTACGAACGAAGCGAGGCCGACGATCTCGACCGGGCCGTGCGCAGCTTCGAGTCGCATCGCGAGTCGTTCGTGCAGGAGCTCGTGCACTTCCACGAGTGCATCACGGCGGGCGCCGAATGCAGAACCCCGCCCGAGCAGGCACGAACAGACATCGAGCTGCTGACGAACATGTTCCTCGCGGCGCGCTAGGTCACTGCGCGCGACAACCACTCTCTCACGCGCTGGAGGTTGCGTTCCTCGACCTCCCGCACGGCCGGGAGATCCTCGATGCGAACGGCCATCCGGTCCTGCTCCAGGACCGCGTACCCGTCGAGGCTGCGCACCTCCCGCTGGGCCAGGAACTCGGAAAGCGGTACGACGCCTTCTCCGAACGGGCAGAAGATCCCCGCGGCCCACGCTTCGTCCATGTCGATCTCGCCGGCGCGCAACCGCGAGAGCACGCGCTCGTCGACGTCCTTGAGGTGGACGTGAGAGAGGCGATCGGCGTGCCGGCGTGCGAGGCCGACGGGATCGCCGCTCCCGACAAGCGTGTGGCCCGTGTCCACGCAGAGACCGAGCGCGGGGGACGTTCGTTCCAGGATGGCCTCGGTCTCCTCCTCCGACTCGACGTACGTCGCGGCATGCGGATGCAGCGCGGCCCGCAACCCGCGCTCGGCGCAGCGCTCGACAGCGCGCTCGAGCCGGTCCGCCGCGCGGTCGAGCTGCTCGGCCGAAAGCGCTCTTTGAGCCATCTTCTCGGGCTGGCCCGAGACGACGGCGCGCTCCGGCCGCTCCGCGTCGGCGAGGAGCACGATGCCACCGCCGGTCGCCGCGAGGACCTCCGTCGTCAGGTCGAGCGCGTCGAGATCCTTGCGGAAGCCCTCTTCGTCGTCGAGGCGCAGCGGCAGGAACGTCGCCACGAGGTCGACCTCGAATGGCTCGATCAGCTCGACGGCGGACGCACCGTTCTCCGCGAGGTAGCCGGGCGGCCCGGTTTCGAGCGCCCGGTAGCCCATGGCCGTGACCGTCTCGAGGAGCGGACGGGGCGGCACGAGATCCGGCCGCTCGATCGTCTGTTCCCAGATCCCCCAGGAGACGGGCGCGGTCGCGAGTTTCAGCTCCGTCACGCCGCCGTCTTCGCGGCACGCCGTCCAGCGCCGAACCGAATCGCCCGGCGCGAGGTACGCATCACCTGCGGGAGCGCGAACGCGAGCGCCAGCACGAGCAGCGACGCCGCGAGCAGCATCGACGCCAGGGCGTTGACCTCTGGCGTGATCCCGAACTTGATCTGCGTATAGATGAAGATCGGCAGCGTGATGTTCGTGCCGATCAGGAAATACGTGATGATGAACTCGTCGAGGGAAAGCGTGAACGCGAGCAGCGCGCCCGCAATGATCGCCGGCAGGATCAGCGGTAGCACGACGAGGCGCAGACGGTTGAAGGTGTTCGCGCCCAGATCTGCGGCGGCACGTTCGAGCGCGCGGTCGAATCCCTGCAGTCGCGCCGACACGAGCAGGATCACGAACGGCGTCGTATACACGCTCTGGCCGATCACGGCAGTCTGGGGCGACAGCTGCCAGTGCAGGGTGCCGGTAAAGAGAACGAGCAGGCTGACACCGATGAGGAGCCCCGGAATCATGATCGGCAAGACGAATCCGATGCGCACTCCGTCGCGCCAGCGCAAGCGCGAGCGAACGAGCGGAAACGCAGCGCTCGTGCCGACGAGGACGCTGATCACCGTCACCTCGCCGGCCACCTTCAGCGTCGTCATCAGCGCGTCGTGGATCTGGTAGTCGTCGACGGCCGCGCGGTACCACTTCAGTGTCCAGGCCGTGATTGGAAACGTGCCATAGCGGTTCGCGTTGAAGCTGAACAACACGAGCAGCACGATCGGGCCGAACAGGAAGACGTAGATCAGCGCGCCGTACGCGCCGAGCGCGAAGCGCGCAAGGCGGCCGCGGCGCGACAGGACCCCGACGTCAGCCGCCATACGCCTCGGGCGTCGACAGTGAGCGGCGGAAGACGACGAGCAGCAACAGGATGAACGCGGCGATCAACAACGAGACGGCCGCACCCCGCGTGTACTCGGCTGCCTGGAAGAAGTTGACCACGAGGTTGCCGATCATCACTCCGCCCGTCCCGCCGACGATCTGCGGCGTCAGGTACTCCCCGAGGATCGGAATGAACACGAAGATGACGGCGGTGACGATCCCGGGACGGATCTGCGGAATGAGGATGCGGCGGATCGCAACGAGCGGGGTGGCGCCGAGATCCATCGCAGCGCGGAGCTGATCCCAGTCGAAGCGGTCGATCGACGAGTAGAGCGTCAGCGCCGCGAACGGGAAGTAGAGGTAGACGAGCACGAGGATCACCGCCGGACGGTCGTACAGGAAGAGCCCGCTCGGGTGGTGCGTGATCCCGACCCACTGCAGGAGTCGGTTCAACAACCCCTTCTGGCCCAGAATCGTGAGCCACGAGTAGACCCGCAGGAGGTAGCTCGTCCAGAAGGGAACGACGACGAGGACGAGGAGCGGGGCGCGCAGCCGGCGAGGCACGTAGCGCGAGAGCCAGTAGGCGAACGGGAACGCGAGGGCGAGCGAGATTCCCGTCGCCACGAGCGCGACCCACAGAGTGGCCCACATCGCTCTGACGTAGGCCGTGACGGTGAAGAAGTAGTGGTAGTTGTCGAACGTCCAGCGGTGAACGACGTTGTAGTCGATCACCTGCCAGAAGCTGTAACAGACGATGATCCCGAGCGGGACGAGGAAGAAACCGCCGAGGAGGACGACGGCCGGCAGGAACGGCGCATAGGACGCGGCCGCAGGCGCGACTCGGCGAGATCGTTCTGTCGCGGGAACGGTCAGAGCCGGGTCGGTCATTCGGTCGTCGGCGGTCGTTCGAGCACGATCGCGTCCTCCCGCGCCCACCAGACCGCGATCTCCGCGTCCTCCGCGGGGACGGACGACTGATGCTCGCCGTGCATCGCGATCATCAGCGGCACGGGGCTCACCGCAGTTTCGACGGCGACCCGCACGCGGGTTCCCAGGAAAGACGATTGCACGGCGCGTCCGCGGACCGCTCCGGCAGGAGCGGCGCTGACGGGTCCGATGTGCAGTGCTTCCGGCCGCACCATCAACGTCAACGGGCCCTGCGCCCCGCGCTCGCACGGAACGCGGGTGCCGTCCGAGAGCGTCGCGGCCTCGCCGTCAACGTTCACGTCGAGGAAGTTCGCGTCGCCGATGAAGTCCGCGACGAAGCGTGAGCTCGGCCGCCGGTAGATCTCGAACGGCGTGCCGAGCTGTTCGATCACGCCGAGGTTCATCACCGCGATCCGATCCGCCATCGACATCGCTTCCTCCTGGTCGTGCGTGACGTAGACGAACGTCGTGCCGACCTCGCGATGGATCTGCGACAGCTCGACCTGCAATCGCTGGCGCAGTTTCAGGTCGAGCGCACCGAGCGGCTCGTCGAGGAGGAGCACAGCGGGACGCTTGACGAGGGCGCGCGCGACGGCGACGCGCTGCTGCTGACCGCCGGAGAGCTGGGCCGGCGTCCGGTCGCCGAGCTCCTCGAGACCGACGAGGGCAAGCGCTTCACCCACACGCTGCGACGCCTCCGCACGCTTCACATGATCCATGCGCAATCCGAATCCGACGTTCTCCCGCACGGACATGTGCGGGAAGAGGGCGTACGACTGGAAGACCGTGTTCACCGGCCGCTTGTGGGGCGGCAGGGCGTCGATGCGCCGGCCGCGCAACCAGATCGTTCCCTGCGTCGGCGTGACGAAGCCGCCGATCAGGTTCAGCGTCGTCGTCTTGCCGCAGCCGGACGGTCCGAGCAGGCAGAAGAACTCGCCGTCGCGGATGTCGAGGTCGAGGGCCTTCAGCGCGACGTTGTCGCCGTACCGTTTCGTGACTCCGCGCAGCTCGATCCCGGCGCGCCCCGGCCCCACATCGGATGGGCGTGAGGCCGGTGTTGCAGTCACGGCCATTGGGTGGCGCGACAGTACCAATATGCGGACTGGCTGTCTAGGATGTGGAATCCCGCTACGGAGGGGACATGGCGCAACCCGAGGTCCTCAGCTCGAACAAGGCGATCATCCGGGACAACCCTGTCCGCTCGCTCGCCAAGGCGGTCCTATTGCTCGAGACGCTCGCCGACGAACGCGAGGCGACGCCGCGTCAACTATCCGAGCACGTGCACGAGCCGCGCACGACCGTCTACCGCTTGTTGACGGGGTTGCAGGCGCTCGACATGGTCGAGGCCGGCTCGCGTCCGGGCACATACCGGCTCGGCTGGCGGCTGCTTCGGCTCGGCAGCGCGGTGATCGCACGGCTCGACGAGCGGCAGGCCGCACTGCCCGTGATGGAGCGCATCCACGAACGCACGGGCGAGACCGTGTTCTTGTGCGTGCGGCGCGGTGACGACGCGGTGTGCATCGAGCGACTCGACGGACTGCGGGTGCAGTCACTCATGCTGCGTCTCGGCGGTTCGCTTCCGCTGCACGTCGGCGCGGGGCCGCGTGCACTCCTCGCCTGGGGGCCTCAGGCCGAGTGGGAAGCGTACGTCGCGCGCGTGCCGCTGGAGGCGATCACGGAGAAGACTCCGGTCACGCGGGAGGCGCTGTTCGCCGAGCTCGAACGCTCCGTCGAGCAAGGCTATGCCGTCAGCGACGAGGACGTCACGCCGGGCATTGCGTCACTCGGCGCACCGATCTTCGACTACACGGGCTGCGTCCGCGCGGCGATCTCGGTCGGGGGCATGCGTCAATTCGTGCTCGAGGAGATCCACGACGAGGCGATCGAGCTCATTACGACGGGCGCGCGGGAGATCTCGAACGCGCTCGGCTACGACAACGGCGCTTAGAGCGCCTAACAGAAAGAGCGCGCTTGGGTTCTAAGCGCTAGCCGGGTGTTAGCGTCGGGTCATGCTCGTCTCGGTCGGAGACGTTCGGCTATTCGTCGATGTCGATGGGGCGAAGCTCGTCCCCGACGGGATGTCTATGCGTGAGCGTCCGACGATCATCCTGCTTCACGGTGGCCCTGGCTTCGACCACACGCCATACAAGCAGCTCTACGCACCGCTCACCGAAATTGCTCAACTCGTCTACTACGACCACAGGGGAAATGGCCGCAGCGAATCGGGGCCACATGATCGCTGGACCCTCGATCAGTGGGCGGACGACCTAAGGACGCTCTGCGATGTGCTCGGTATCGATCGCCCGATCGTCTTCGGCGCCTCGTTCGGAGGCTTCGTGGCACTCAACTATGCGCTGCGACACCCGGATCATCCGGCGAAGCTCGTACTGGCGAGCACCACCGCGCGAATCCATCTCGACCGGGCGTTCGCAATGTTCGACCGCCTCGGCGGGCCGGGTGTACGAGCCGTGGCCGAACGCTTCTTCACCGAGCCAACAGCCGAGAACCGTGAGGAGTACCTACGGGTCTGCGGCCCCTACTACACGCAGCGGCCGCGTCCACCAGAGATTCTGGCGCGGGTCACGCAGCGCCCAGAAGTGTCGGAGCATTTCTTCCGCGGCGAGATCCTGCACTTCGACCTCAATGAGCGTCTCGGCGAGATCCGCTGCCCGGTGTTGCTGCTGGCAGGCGAGCTCGACCCGATCGTGACGATCGCGGACGCTGAAGAGTTGGCCGCGGCGCTCCCGCCGGATCGCCTCCGCGTCGAGCGTTTCCCGGACGCAGGACACCAGCTAGCCATCGAGCAGCCCGAGGCCGTGCTCGCTCTCATTCGCGAGTTCGTGCTCGAAGAGCCCTAGCGAGACGCAGGGACCCGGCAAGCGGCGGCGAAGGCCGCTGCGTCCACTTCGACTGAAAGGATGGGGCGCAGATGGGGAGGCCGTTGGTCGGCGAGGGGCACCAAGACTGGCCCGAGCCCGGCCGACCGCTCAAGAAGCGGCTCCAAGCACCATCTGATCGCCTGCGGCCGCGGCACGCCGCTGGCCTGCTCGCTCACCGGCGGCAACCGCAACGACATCATCGAGATGATCCCGTTGCTGGATGCCATCCCGCCCGTGCGCGGCCGCCGGGCCGTCCGCGCCGCCGGCCGCGCGAGCTGTATGGCGATCGCGCTTACCACTCGCGCGAGGGTCGGCGCGAGCTCCGCCGCCGTGGCATCCAGGCCAAGATCGCCTGGCCGAAGAGCCCCCACGGCTCCGGCCTCGGCAAGAAGCGATGGGTGGTCGAGAGAACGATCGCCTGGCTGCACCAGTACCGGCGGCTGCGCATCCGCTACGAGCGCCGCGACGACATCCACGAAGCCTTCCTCGCGATCGGCTGCAGCCTGATCTGCCTCAAGCTCCTGCAAGCCCAGGAGCCATTCTGTTAGGCGCTCTTAGCCAGGCTCGCCGACGGTGATCCACCGCCGCTGGGCTGCGGCGCGCTCCATCGCGTCGCAGACGAGCTGGACTCGTGCGCCTTGTGCCAGATCCGGGTCCCAGGGCCCGTCCGGCCAGCGCTCCAGATGGTCCGCCGCCTGGTTCACGAACGTCGCGCCGTAACCGATGCCCTGTCCGATCGGCCACCAATCGGCGGCGTACGGATGCGTTGGGTGCTCCGCGCGGATGCGACGCAGACCGTAGAAGGTGACGTCGTCATGCGCGTCGCCGTACCAGAGCTCGTTCAGGCTCGGATAGTCGAAGCGCAGCGTCCCGGCGCTCCCGTTCACCTCGACGAAGAAGTCGCACGGGCGGCGGGCGCACACCCGCGCCAGCTCGAACACGCCGCGCGCCCCGCCGGCGAAGCGGGCCAGCACCGACGAGGCCTCGTCCACATCGACGGTGCGACCGCTTCGCTCGCGCGTAAACGTCTCCGACTGCGCCGCGACCTCCTCGATCTCTCCGACCATCCACAGTGCGAGATCGATCAGGTGGGCTCCCAGATCGGCGATCGACGACGCACCCATCACCCGTTCGAAGCGCCAGTCGAACGGAATGTCCGGATCCAGGAACTCGTCGGAGAGCCAGACCGCGCGCCAGAGGAGCACCTCGCCGACGCGCCCTTCGTCGACGAGCTGCTTCATCAACGCGAGCGCGGGCAATCGACGGTAATTGAAGCCGATCGCGTTCGGAGTGCCTGCGTCGGCCGCCGCTTTCGCCGCGGCTTCCGCCGACGCGTAGTCGGCGGCGAGGGGCTTCTCGCACAGCACGGCCTTCCCCGCTCCGGCGGCGGCCTCCACGATCTCGGCATGCGTTCCCGGGGGCGTGCAGACGTCGACGATGTCGACATCCGGCCGCTCGACGAGCTCGCGCCAGTCCGTCGTCCATTCCTCGACGCCGTACCTCCCGGCGGCACGCGCAACCGCGCCTTCGTCGCGTCCGCTCATGACGCGCAACCGAGGCGCACAGGGAAGGTCGCGCACCCGCGGTGCGACCGCGTACCCGTACGCGTGCGCCCGGCCCATCAGCCCGTAGCCGACGATGCCGATGCCGACCTCGGGCTTGGTGCTCATCTGCGCGCGACGAGGGAGAGGGATTGAGCCGCGCGGGCGGCCGCCTCGATCGCCCGGAACGCGTCCTCGCCGGTTGCGCCGAGCTGCGGCTCACCCCGAACCGCCGCCGCGAAGGCCTCTGCCTGGGCGACGAGCGCGGCGTGGAACACCTGCGTCCCATCCTCCCCCCACATGAAGAGGCTCCGCGCGTAGCCGTCGATTCCCATCACCTCCATCCAGCAGCAGTCGCCGTGCGGAAAACGCCGTCCCAGCGACACTGTCGCAACCGCCCCGCCTGAGAGCCTTGTCAGCACGGCAACGCTCTCGGGATCCCCGGGCACGGGCTCCTCGGATGTCGCCGTAGCCGGCAGCGCGTAGATCTCCGCGATCTCCTGGCCCGTGAGCCAGCGGATCTGGTCGAACTCGTGCACGCCCATGTCGAGCAGGATTCCACCGCTTCGCGCGCGGAACGAGGGCGAAGGCGGATGCGCGTCCCACTGCCAGCACGAGATAGCCGAGAGCTCGCCGAACATCCGCGCGACCAGCTTGGCCTGCAATTCGACCAGCTCGGGCACGAACCGGCGCCAGTAGCCGATCTGCAACGGCACGCCGGCGGCTGCGGCCGCGCGCATCGCCTCCGCCGTCTCGTCCGGGCGAAGGCCGCACGGCTTCTCACAGAGGATCGGCAACCCGGCCGCCGCGAGCTCGGCCACGAGCTCGACGTGGAGATCGGTCGGCGCCGCGATCAACGCCGCGTCGGCGCCCCCGGCCGTCAGGAGCTCCTCGACGCTCGCATGCGTCCGCAACCCTGCCGCGGCCAGTTCCTCTCGGACTGAGGCGACCGGCTCGACGACGGCGGCCGGGTCCGCCCCCCGAGCCGCAGCGAGCGCGCGGAGATGGGTGCGCCCCATGCGTCCCGCGCCGACGACCGCAACGCGCACCGGATCGCCGCTCGTCACGGCGGAGAGCGTAACGCGCTGTTGACGGTTGTTCCACTATCTAGACAGCTCGTCCGCATAGTGGTACGTTCGGCCTGCCATGCGGCTCGGTGTGGTCCTCGAAGCGTTCTTGGACCGAACGCTCGACGACACCCTCGACTTTGTCGCGAGGGGCGCGCCGCAGATCACGGACCTCGAGATCGGCGTCGGCGGGTTCGCGCCAACTCCGCATTGTGATGTTGCGCAGCTGATGCGCGACCCTACTGCCCGGCGACGTTGGACTGACCGGCTCGACGATCGCGGCTTCCACGTCTCTGCGCTGAACGTGTCCGGGAATCCGCTCGATCCGGACGGCGACATCGCACGCCGGCACGACGAGGATCTCCGGAACGCCGTCCGGCTCGCCGCGCTGCTGGAAGTCAACCGCGTCGTCGCCATGGCGGGATGCCCACCGGGCGCAGACGGGGATCGCACGGCGCACTTCGACGCGGGTGGGTGGTTGCCGTACCTGGCAGGCGTCCACGAGCGCCAGTGGGACGACGCACTCGTCCCGTACTGGAGCGAGCTTGCGGAGTTCGCGCACGTCGAGCACCCGGAGCTGTCGATCTGCATCGAGCTCCATCCGGGAACATGCGTGTACAACGTCGAGACCTTCGAGCGGTTCGCGGAGATCGCGCCCAACCTCGCGGCGAACCTCGACCCGAGCCACCTCTTCTGGCAACACATGGATCCGCTTGCGGTCGTCGGCGCCCTTTCCCGGGTCGGGCACGCCCACGCGAAGGACGTCGTGTTCAATGCGGATGCGCTCGCGCTGAACGGCTTGCTCGATCGGCGCTGGACGGCGACTGAGGCGAGAGCCCCCTGGACGTTCGCGACCGTCGGTCGCGGTCACGCGGCCGACTGGTGGCGCTCGTTCCTGATCGCACTCGCAGAGCGCGGCGTCGAGTCGATCTCGATCGAGCACGAGGATCCGACGATGTCCGCAGAACACGGCGTCGCAGAGGGTGCCCGCTGCCTTACGGATGTCCTCGGCGCACAGACGCCCGTTCACGTCGTGGAGGGCGTGCGATGATCGAGGCTCGCGCGATCAAGGCCGACATCGTCTCCGAGGCGCTGCGTGTGCTCGACGCGGCCGCAGACGTCCCGTTGCGGCTCCTCGGAGGGGTGGCGATCGCAGTCTCTCTACCAGGTGAGCCGCTGTTGCCCAGGCCGTACAACGACATCGACTTCATCACCGCGAAGGGCGAAGGCCCGATGGTCGCCAAGGTGTTCGAGGAGCTCGGGTACGAGGGCGACCATCAGTTCAACGGCCTGAACGGTCACCGTCGCCTGCTTTTCTACGACCTGCAGAACGAGCGGCGCGTCGACGTCTTCGTCGGCCGGTTCGAGATGTGTCACATGTGGCCGCTCGAGCGGAGGCTCACCGTCACCGGGCGGACGATCCCGCTCGCAGACCTGCTCCTCACGAAGCTGCAGATCTTCGCACTCAACGAGAAGGACCAGCGCGACATCCTCAACCTCCTGCACGGCCACAAGCTCACCGAGCAGGATGTCGACGGCGTCAACGCCGCCTACATCGCCGAACGGTGCGCCGCCGACTGGGGGCTCTGGCGCACGGTGACGATGAACCTCGAGCGCGCCCGCGGAGCAGTCCAACGCTTCGAGCTGGCACCGCACGACGAGGAGATCGTCGTCTCTCGTCTCGACGGCCTGCGCAAGCGTATCGACGCCGAGCCGAAGTCCACTAAGTGGAAGCTGCGCGCCCGCGTCGGCGAACGCGTGCAGTGGTACGAGGAGCCGGAGGAGGTGGGGTGATGCGGCTCGGACGGAAGCCGGCTGACGAGGGCGCCCGAAGCGTGCGGCTCTTCTACGCCTCGGACATCCACGGTTCCGATCTCCTGTGGCGCAAGTTCCTCGGCGCGTCGAAGTTCTACGAGGCCGACGCGTCGGTGATGGGCGGCGACCTGCTCGGCAAGGCGATCATCCCGATCGAGCGACGAGAGGACGGCACGTTCCGGGCGCAGTTCCTCGGCGACGAGCGCATCGTCCGCGAAGGGGACGAGCTCGACGAGCTCGAGAGCGCAATCCGCTTCAACGGCTACTACCCATGGATCGCGTCCGACCGGGAGATCGCCGACCGCGGCTCGGACACCGAAGAGCTCTTCGCCGAGGTCGCGCGCGACGACATTCGGCGGTGGATCGAGCTGGCGGAAAAACGCGCAGCGACGAATGGCTCCTCGAGTCTCTTCGTGATGGCCGGCAACGACGACCCCTGGTACGTCGACGAGATCCTCGCCGCGTCGAGCGCTGTCGTGTTCTGCGACGACCGGATCGTGCGCGTCGGACCCCACGAGATGATCTCGTCCTCGTACGCGAACCCGACGCCGTGGAACAGCCCCCGAGAACTGGACGAGGAAGCGCTGTACGCCCGCCTCAAGAAGCTCGCCGACCAGCTAGAGGATCTCGGCAGCGCCATCTTCAACCTGCATGTGCCGCCGTACGACAGCCGACTGGACACGGCGCCGGATCTGAAGCCGGACCTGACGCCACGCTACAGCGGCGGGCAGCCGGTGACGAAGCCGGTCGGCAGTCACGCCGTCCGGCAGGTGATCGAGGAGTACCAGCCGCTCCTCGCGCTGCACGGACACATCCATGAGTCGAAGGGGGAGACTCGCATCGGGAGGACACTCGCGCTGAATTCGGGGTCGGAGTACAACACGGGCCGCCTGCACGGGGTCGTGGTCACGCTGGGCGACGACCGGGTCGTCGGCCACCAGTTCGTCGTGGGATAACCGGAGAGGAGGCACAGTGGCAACATCTGTGGCGGGCACGTCCGCCCCGGCCGCCGAGTCGGGAATGTTCGTTCGCAACGCCACCGGCCTGGTGCGGGAAGTGAAGCCGTGGCAGGCGATGGCGATCAACTTCATCACGGGAGCGCCGCCGTTCGTGATCGGGATCGCTCTCTTCGGGGCGCTGTCGGGGTTCCCGGGTGGGAACTTCCTGCTGGCAGCGCTCCTGACGATCCCGCTCGCCCTCGGTGTCGTCTACGCGTTCGGCTTCATGACTGCGGCGATGCCGCGTTCGGGCGGTGACTACATCATCGTCAGCCGAACGCTCCATCCCGCGCTGGGAACGATCTCGGCCTCCTGCATCTCGCTGTCGAGCTTCCTGTCGATTGCGTTCGAGGCGGTCGCGTTCGTGACGCTTGCGATCGTGCCGGGCCTCATCGTCGTTGGGCTCGTGAGCGGGCACAACAAGCTCGTGAGCTGGGGACACACCGTGGCCGGCAGCCACAACTGGCAGTTCGGCCTCGGATGCGCCGGCATCATCGTCGCGGGAATCGCGGTTGGTGCAGGCTGGACCTGGGCGAAACGGTTCATGTTCACGTTGCTCGGCTTCTCGTTGCTCGGCCTCGTCGTCGCGACGCTGATCGCGTGGATTGCGGGCAAGCACTCGTTCATCGGGCACTTCAACTCGTTCGCACAGCCCTACACGAACAATCCGGACACGTACCACGCGACGATCGCGGCGGCGCAGAAGAACGGCGTCAACGTCCATCCCGCGTTCTCGTTCGTGAAGACGATTCCGGTGATCGCTGTGATCGCGGGCATCTCGATCTATGCGTATTGGTCGACGTTCTTCGCCGGCGAGCTTCGTCAGGGGAACTCGCTGAAGACCGCGAACCGCATGGGCGCTGCGAGCATCTCGATCCTCGTCAGCGTGATCGTCTTCGTCGCGATCTTCTTCCACAGCTTCGGCAAGGATTTCCTCACTGCCGCCAACGGCGGCGGGCTTCCGTCGGAGCTCGGATCGTCGGCGGCCTACTTCTTCCTGTCGGCCGCGTTCGTGAACAACACGGCGTTTGCCGTCTTGATCGTGCTCACGTTCATCCTGTTCTGGCCGGTGATCATCGCGGAGACGGCGCTGCAGCCGCCACGCACGATGTTCGCCTGGTCCTTCGACGGGATCATGCCGAAGGCGGTCGCCGGGGTGACACGACGCGGCGTGCCGCTGATCGCAACCGTGATCACGATCGCAGGGTCGATCGCTGCTTACGCGTGGGCGGTCTATATCGCGAAGAACTTCTTCCAGGTGATCGTGTACGCGACGCTGGCGCAGCTGATCACGCACGTGCTGATCGGCGTGTCGGCGATCGCGTTCCCCTACCGGCGGAAGGCGCTATACCAGGCGTCGGTCTCCGCCAAGGAAGTCGCCGGGATTCCACTGACCGTGATCGCGGGCATCGGTGCAATCCTCACGTCCGTGTTCCTGTACTGGGCGTTCTTCCACTACCCGTTCTTCGGACTGCAGGCAAAGCAGAACATCATCTACTGGGTCGGCGGCGCCGTCCTCTTCGGTTTGCTCTGGTACGTCGGAGCGCGCTACATCCGACAGCAGGAGGGCGTCAACATCGACCGCGTCTACGCGGAGATCCCCCCCGAGTAGGTGCGACCGCTGTGGTTTCGGCGCAGAGGCCTCGTTTCCGAGGCCTCTGCGTTTTATCGAGGGCTCGGATGGGCTGTTAGAGAGGCAACCTCTGTAACCGAAGATCGACCGGGACTGCTAACGGCTCCGCCCGCTCGCGCCGCTTCGGAAACGGCCGTCCTTCGATGCCCCCGGCCGGAATCGAACCAGCGCACGCGGTTTAGGAAGCCGCTCGATTGATGCACCTGGAGTGCGACTGTCTCCGTCCAGTCCTTCCTGTCCGCGCTCCGACCTGCCTGGAGTCCGCTCGAGTACCGCTGAGTCCGTGTAGTCCGGTCTGTCCTGGTAGACGGCTGGTGGACCGAGCACGTTCTGGAGCCGTCTTAACGCCCGGCCAGTTCCAGGTGTGCAACGAGTGCCCTGCGCTCAGACGCTCACCACTCGGTCGAATTGCTCCGTCATTCGGGCGAACTCCGGCGGTGTGATCCAACTCGCCTTCAGCCAGGTCAGGTCTTCCTCGGTCGCCCCACGGGCGACCGCGCAGCCTTTTCAGACGTAGACGGGGACTTCGTTGTCGAGCAGCTTCTGAATGAGATCGCGTACCGGAGGAACGCCGACGCCTTCGACCCGTTCGGCTGTCTCGCGCGACACAAGCTCCGTCGCGTCGCCCGCGAGGACGACAGCGCACTCCTGTTGTATCTCGACGGAGCCGTTGGCGGCGATGTGGAGGGGAATCGATGCCTTCGTCGCGTCGCCGGCGCCTGTCGTCGCAAAGTAGAGAACCTTCACCCCTCACCTCCTATCCGAGGCCGAGTGTATCCCCGGCCGTCCCTGGGCACCTAGTCCCACCGCGAGCTGTCCACATCCCATCCCAGCTCGGGGGTGCCCCCGGCCGGAATCGAACCAGCGCCCGCGCTCTAGGAACGATTCGATGGCGCGCACCTCGCCGCCCCGTCGGCTCGGATCCGAGCGCTCGACTGCGCTGCAGTGCGTCCTAATTCGGCGTAGACATCGCCGCGCCAGGGTGTTCACTATGTGACGAATGTCAGAGCTTCCGCGGGGTACCGTCACCTTTCTCTTCACCGACGTCGAGGGCTCGACAAGGCTGCTGCAGGAGTGGGGCGACCGGTATGGAGAAGCGCTCGAAGCGCATCGACGCCTTGTTCGGGAGGCCTTCGGCCGCTACCACGGGTTCGAGGTCGATACGCAGGGCGACGCGTTCTTCGTTGCCTTCCCTCGTGCGCAGGATGCTGTTCGCGGGGCGTATGACGCTCAACGCGCGCTGATGACACACGCCTGGCCCGACGGGCGCGATCTCCGCGTCCGAATGGGAATTCACACCTGTGAGGCGCAGGCGACGACGAACGGCTATTTCGGCACCGGCGTCCACCGCTGCGCGCGGATCTGTGCGGCCGGCCACGGCGGACAAGTGCTCGTCTCCCATACGACCCGCGATTTGCTCGAGGAGGAGCGAACGGAATTCCGGCTACGTGACCTCGGCGAGCACCGGCTCAAGGATCTGACAGATCCGCAGCGGCTGTTTCAGCTCGTCGGCGACGACCTGCTTCCGACGTTTCCGCCGCTGAAGACGCTCGACCACACTCTGACGAACCTCCCCGTTCAGCTGACGCCCTTGATCGGCCGCGAGCGGGAGCTGCGCGATATTGCCGATCTGATCCGCGGTGACGATGTCCGGTTGGTCACGGCCACAGGTTTGGGCGGTGCGGGCAAGACGCGTCTTGCTTTGCAGGCCGGCGCTGAGCTCGTCGAGGACTTCCCGGGTGGCGTCTTCTTCGTCCCGCTTGCTCCGGTGACCGAACCGGAGCTCGTTGTGCCTGCAGTCGCGGAAGCGTTCGGCATCGACGAAACGCTCGGCCAATCCCTCCGCGGCTACCTCGCGGGGAAGCGGATCCTGCTCGTCGTCGACAACCTCGAGCAGGTCCTCGATGCCGCGCCGCGGCTGGCAGAACTGCTTGCCGGCGCAGAAGGCCTGAAGATGATCGCGACGAGCCGTGAGCCGCTGCGGATCTCCGGCGAGCGCGTCTATGCCGTTCCTCCGCTGCCGTCGTCGGACGCCGTGACCCTGTTTCGCGAACGGGCACAGGCGGTTGAGCACGAGTTCGATCTCACGTCAGACAACATCGCCGCTGTAACGGCGATCTGTGATCAGCTCGACGGTCTTCCGTTGGCGATCGAGCTTGCGGCGGCGCGGATCAAGGCCCTTTCTCCGGAAGCGATGCTCCCGCGACTCGGGGAGCGCCTCAAGCTCCTGCGCGGCGGCGCTCGTGACCTTCCGGAACGCCAGCGCACCCTCCGACAAACACTCTTGTGGAGCTTCGATCTTCTCGACCACGAGGAGCAACGGCTGTTTACGTGGCTTGCGATCTTCGTCGGCGGGTTCACGCTCGAAGCTGCCGAGGCGGTGTGCGACGCCGAGGTCGACGTCGTCGCCTCGCTCGTGGACAAGAGCCTCATCCATCGTTCCGGTGACCGGTACACGATGCTCGAGACGGTGCGCGAGTTCGCGCACGAACAGACGGAATTCCGGGCGGACGAGCTCGGCCCTCGGCATGCCGCGTACTACCTTGGCGTCGCGGAGGAGGCCTACGTCTCCCGGCTCGAGAACGAGACGCCCGTTGCCGAGCGGATCGCGCCGGACCATGACAACCTCCGTGCGGCTATCGATTACTTCCATCGCGACCAGCCCCCGGACGAGTTGCGCCTCGTCGGCGCTCTCGGCTGGTTCTGGCGAGGCCGTTCGCATATGGCCGAGGGGCGGGCGCGGTTGGCAACGGCGATCGAGAGCGCAGGGGAAAGGAATGCGGAGCTTGCACGAGCGCTCAGCGGTGTCGGGTCGATCGCGGCGTGGCAAGGCGACTTCGAAGTCGCCCGGCCTGCGCTGGAAGAGTCGATCGCGTTCTGGCGCGAGTCGAAGAATGCGCTCGAAGAGGGACTTGCCTGGGAGCAACTTGCGTGGGCGTACTTCTACCGAGGCGACGATCCCGACGCCCGTGCCGCCGCTGAGCAGAGCGTGGAGCTACTGCAGCGGCACGGTGACCAGCGACTCGTCACCCGCGCGCAGCTGGCTGCGTGTCAGGTCCTCGTGAGCGAGGGCGATCTCGACGCCGCCGAACCGATTGCGCGTGAGGCGCTCACATTTGCCGAGTCGTACGACGACGACTGGGCGGTCCACCTCGCGCACCACTTCCTTGCGGACTGCGCACTGATCCGGGAGGAGTACGACCTCGCCGAGGAACGGTACGCACGTGCACTCCGCGCTGCGTTGGCGCACTGGAGCGAGATGCTGTTCGAGCTCCAGGGCGTCGCGATGGCGGCGTCGGGACGGTCTCAGCCGGAGCGGGCTCTGCGTCTTGCGGGCGCGGCGTCGGCCGAGCTCGACGCCCTCGGCGTCGACCTGTCAGGCGTCAAGTTCTGGATTGCCCTGCAGCAGAAGAACTTCGGACGCGCCCGGGAAGCGCTCGGCGAGGAGCGCGCCGACGCTGTTTGGGAAGCTGGACGACAGCTGCCACTCGAGCGAGCGGTTGAAGAAGCACTCGCGTCCTGGCCTGAGGTCTGAAGGTTCTGGTCACATCCCCCTAACCACGCGCTGCTACGTTCGGCGCGAATGACCAAGGCCTTCCAGTACTACTCTTGGCTTCCTCGCCGGGCTGTTCGACTGACGGTTACTGCAACGGCACTTGCAGCAAGCTTCGCGATCGGCGCCGCCGCGCATGCTGCTTCGTCCGTGGACCTCACGGTCACTCCGGCGGCCGTTCATCCAGGTCATACCGTCCTGATCCGCGGCTCGGCCGGCTCCTGCCCGGTCGGCGATACCGTCACGATCATCTCACGAGCCTTCCCCAGCACTCATGAGTTCGCGGGCGTACCGGCGGTGCTGGCGAAGGTTCGTTCCGGCGGCCTCTTCCATGTGATGACCCGAATCCCACTGCGACGCCGAGCAGGCCGCTACGGCGTCACGGCGCGCTGTGGTGGCGGCAATCTCGGCGTTGCCGGCAAGTTGACCGTACTTCGCTGACGGCTGAGTTCGTCGCGCTGACGGGTTCCGCGGTGTATCCCTCGCTGCTCGGCTGAAAAGTGGGCCGCAGTGCCGGTTTGATCGCGGGCTTTCGACGTGCCAGAAGGGCTCTTCGTCAGTGCCCCCGGCCGGAATCGAACCAGCGCACCGCGGTTTAGGAAGCCGCTCGATTGATGGACATCCAGCGCGTCTGTGTCTGCCGAGTCCGTCCCGTCCGCGTTCCGCCGTGTCCGGAGTACGTTCGAGTCCGTCCGAGTCCCGCTGGTTCCGGCCTGTCCTGGTAGACGGCTGGTAGAGGGGTGCGAGCGAGAGACGCAAGCTCAGCGCATCACTGCGATGAACTCGTGCTCGTCCGTGATGCGGTTACGGGACTAGGGTCGTCGAGTGCAAGGAACGCGGCATGTGCATGTTCATGCGCTTCGCCAGGCGATGGTCCTCTGTGGGTTGACGGTCGGCTGGAACACGATCGTCGGGGGCGCTGCCGTCGCGACCGCCGTTGCGACTGGAAGTCTCGCTCTGATCGGATTCGGGCTGAACGGGGTCGTCGATTCCTCCGCCTCGGCCGTTCTCGTCTGGCGGTTCCGCGCGGAAGAGTCGGGCCATGCCGAGCGAGCCGAGCATGGCGAACGACTGGCGCTGCGTCTCGCCGGGATCGCGTTTGTCGTGATCGCTTTCTACCTTGGCGTCCAGGCGGCGCGGTCGCTTGTGACGGGTAGCCGTTCGCACACGACAGCGTTTGGTCTTGTGGAGGCCGCGGCCTCGGTCGCGCTGCTGCCGGTGCTGGCATGGGGGAAGTACAGGCTCGCCCGCCGCCTCAGTAGCCGCGCGTTACGGGCGGACAGCCTGCTCACCTGGTCGGGCGTCGCACTCTCATCCGCCGCGCTGATCGCGCTCGTACTCCGCCGCGCCCTTGACTGGTGGTGGGCAGATCCAGCGGCAGCGCTTGCAATCGCCGTGTTCCTGATCGAACAGGGCCGACGGGTGCTTCGCACCAAACCGTGATCCGCTGCTCACGCCGAAGCGCGCTCTTGGGCTCGCACGCAGAGGCAGCGTCGCCGTCATAGAACCCCGCAACCACGTCCACTCTGGCGATGGCCGCTTCGTGTAGGGGACGCCGGCAGAACCAGTCGACCTTCCTCGCGGGGCGATGCAACAGGAGGAGCTCGAGATGCACATCGAGTTCTTCTACCTTTCGTACAGCGGAGCCAGGCGAGACCAACCCCAAGATCACTAAATGTGTGCGCGTCGAGAACCTCTCTGCCCAGAAGCGATTTTCCGCTCCCGTACGACGAGTGCCCCCGGCCGGAATCGAACCAGCGCACGCGGTTTAGGAAACCGCTGCTCTATCCACTGAGCTACGGGGGCTCGCCAGGAGGGTAGCGCCGCCGGGATACGGTGCACCTCGGGCCGAGCTCTCCCGCGCCTGCTGCGTGTGCGAGATTCTTGGCGGTTCATGATCTCGGCACCGAATCTGCTCTGCTGGCTACCCGACTCTTTCCATCGGAACACTCGCTTTGAGCGCGAAACGATTCACCAACCCCGGGCCGAATTCGACGCTTCGAAAATCAATCTGATCGCTCGAGGATGCTCTAGCGACGGCGCCCATCGCATGATGTTCTTGACTTGGCAGCGACGAGAGAGTTGTGTATCTGTCGGCCACCACGACAAAAGGGGGGAGCCATCGTGAAGAAGGGCATCCTGATCACGACGCTGTTGTTGGGAACACTCGCGCTCGCGCCGTCCGCAGCGATGGGGACCGACGCAAACGGGAACCACGGCAGCTACCTGTTCCACATTAGGGGCGGCCCGAGCGGCCTAGGCGCACCGGCCACCGCCGCGGACGGAAGCACGATATTCGTTCAGGGTGCCGGGGATTTCCAGGCGCCGAATGGCAGCGCCAGCGGCGGCGGGCTCTACACGCTCGAGAACGCCGCCGGCACGATCGTCGGATCCGGTACGTGGACCGTCGACGCGGTCGAGAACTTCGTCTTCTACGGCAGGACTGCCATCGGGATCGTGGCCGGAGAGGCGAAGCTCGCAGTACACCTGACGGGTGGACCGCTTGCCGGCGACGATGGAACCCTGACGATCTGGTGCGTCGCGGGAGGCTTCGCACCGCCGGGCAAGTCCGAAGCCGTCACGCTCGTGCTCGGCCAGGGTGGGGAATTCACCGAGTCTGGGTTCGGGCCGAACTTCTTCACGGACGCCGCCTAACGCGACGAGTTCTGCGGCGCGGCAAAGAAGCGAGCAGAGGCCGGGGGCAGGCATTCCGGGCCTCCGCTCTGTGCTCCCAAGGCTGTGCTGGCCACCGCCTCAGAAGCAGGCCCCAAGTACGAGGCTATCCAGGGGCGGCGCCTCGCGGCCCAATCAGGCTTGCTGCCCAAGCTTTACCTCGATCGTCTGTTTCGAGCTGCCTGGTAGACGCCGAGCTTGATCGTGTCTCCCGGTTGTGGCCGGCGATCGCGTCAGCTCTGCGGTTACAGCACGGCCGGCGATCCGAGCTCGGTTCGAAGGACACCGTGCTGGTCACGCCGAGTGGGCGCATCGGGCCGCTGCGCGTGGACGAGAGTAGCCACGCCGACCTGAAAGAGCAGGCCGGCTGTGACCAAAACGGAGTTCCCGGCTGCGGCGTCGTCGACTGCGTCGACCGCTAGCGCGGCTGCCAAGCCGGCGGCAAGCCACAGTCGCACGTTCCGACCTTCGGCCAGATTTTGCGTACATTGCCGTTGTCGGCACCGATTGTCTCGATGACGTACTGACCGCGTTCGTAGCCACCCTGGTCGCCTTGGACTGGTGTTTTGATCGTGTGCGCGACCACGAGGGCTTTGCCATCCGGCGACCACGACAGTTCGTCGGCCCGTGCTACGCGACGCTCCTCATGACGTTGCACGTCGAGAACGTAGATCGTCCCGTTTCGAAGAAACGCGAGGCGGCTGCCGTCGGGCGACCATGACGGTTGAAGTCCGCGAGCAGCAAACGGCCGCTCGCGTTTCCCCTCGGCGCTCACGGAATAGAGGAATCCATTGCGTGTAAACGCGACCTCCCTTCCATCAGGAGACCAGGCGATGTCGCATTGGCTGTCGAACTTTCCGAGGAGGCCGCCGCCGACAACTTGCAAGTGGGGTCCGTCACTTACGCCGATGATGTGGACGCGACAAAGCTCGGTATTCGTCTCTGGGTCGATGTAATTGCAGTCCCCGCTGGACTCGCAACTTCTCTTCGGGTTTTTCCAGAAAGACGTCGTATACGCGATCTTCTGGCTGTCCGCAGACCACACGATGTCGAGATACTCGTCCGGATAATCCTCACAGTCCGTGGAGCCGTCGAAGCGGATTAGCTTGCGCTCGCCCGTGCCGTCGCTGTTGATCACGCGGATAAATGGGCAACGGAGGAATGCGATCGTGCGTCCATCGGGAGACCATGACGGGAAGGCTCCGTCGAAAAGCATCCGGCGCCTCGTGCCGTCATCTCTCACGACGAAGATCGCCGGCATGAACGTGTCGCGATGCGGATCAGCTGCAACGTAGGCGAGCTGGCCGCCGTCAGCTGACCAGATGAAAGGCGTCCCGGTGTTCTGGTCATCGAACAGCCGGATGTAATGGCTCCCGTCTGCTCTCACGGCGCTGATGTAGGTGGACGAGGAGTCGGAGTCGTAGAACGCGATTTTCGATCCGTCCGGCGACCAGATCGGAAACTGGACATCGGTCGCGTCAGGCGCGACGGTGGGCTCGCCGCTTCCGTCCGCGTTGACGATCACGAGCCGAGATGCGCCGTCGACCGGCGCTGAGATCGCGATCTTGCCTCCGGCTTCGCCGGACGGATTCCCGGACCCGCACGCGCTTCCTGCCAACGAGACGAGCAGCGTCAGCAGAATGAACGCCCGGAACAGAGCCGTCGTTCTCGCCTGACCCCTTGAATTGCTACTCCGCGGAATTTGCAATCGGTGCCTCGCCACGAATCTACGCCTCAGGGAAAGCGCTAACAAGACCGCCGCACGGACTTCCGAAGACGGGAGCGACGGGGGTTCGACTGGGTCGAAGCCCGAGGACCGAAAGGCGAGCGGGCTTCGGCGCTTTTCGGTTGCGAACACCGGCCGAACGGTTGTGGCCGAGGGTTTCCAGACGCTGGGTTGAGGGAACCTCCGATTGCTGCGCCCCCGATTGCTGCGCCCCTCGTGTATCGCCCACCGCTAGGAGGAGATTGAGGATGAAGTCACCTGTCTGGCCTCGGAGTGGTTCGAGGCTCGTTTCGGTGCGCCGGGCCAGAGGGCTGGCGTTCGGGCTTGTCGTCGTGGGACTCGTCGTTGCGCTGGCCGCGGGATCCGGGGCCAGGTCGGCTGGGGCGGCAAGCCCAGGGCTTGCGTTCGGGCATGCCGTGGTTGTCGATCACCAGCGGGTCACCGGCGAGCCGAGCCTCTCGATCTCGCCGACGCTGAACACTCGCGGCCACCACGACGTCTACGTCTCGGCGCCGTTCGGGTTCTCCACGACCGCGAGCTTCATCTGGAAGTCCGAGGACGGTGGGCAGACCTTCCATCTGGTCGGTGACGAGGCGCCGCCGCTCGGCAAGCCGGCGATGGCGTGCGCCGGCGGCGGGGACAGCAGCATCGTCAACGACAGCGCCGGCAGTCTCTACTTCGCCGACCTGCAGGGCCTGACCAACGTCAGCGATGCGGTTTCGGTGGACGGCGGCAACACGTTCGTGTCGACCTGCAATAGCGCGAACGACGCCGGGGTCGACCGGCCGTGGCTGGCCGTCTACGGTAATCCGCTCGCCGGCGGCAGCGAGTACATGACCGTCGACCAGATCGGCCAGTGCGATCCCGACAATTGCGGGCTCGGCCAGGTCGGCGCGAACATGCTCGAGCTGACACAGGCCTCGGGCGCGCAGGCGCTCAGACAGACCTTCTCGCCGCTACCGGCGCAGCAGATCGAACCCGACGGGATCGTCGGCGGCGCCGTCGTCGACCAGCGCAACGGTGACCTCTACATCGTCCACACCGCGATGACGGACGCAAGTGGGAACCTGACCGGCGGCGGTGACGCGAACGGGAATACGAACGCCATCGTCGTCGACCGCTTCCCCGGCGGCTACGCGCAGTCGGTCGCGACCCCGGTCCCGCCTGGATCGATCTCGCTCTGCACCCCGTATAACGCGGGCGGCCCCTGCCGCAGCGAGACCGTCGTCCATTCACCGCTGAATGCGAACGGCAACAGCACCGTCAACAACGGCCAGGATTTCGCGCCGCTCGCGATCGACAGCTCGGGCAACCTCTACGTCGTCTGGGCGCAGTCTCCCGTGGAGGCGTCGTCCGGCAACATCAACGGGCCGACCACGATCTATCTGGCGACCTCCACGGACGGCGGCGCCAGCTGGAGCAAGCCGACCGACGTCAGCAGCCGTGTCTCCGGCTTGAAGACGAACGTCTTTCCGTGGGTCGCCGCCGGCTCCGCTGGACGCGTGGACATCGTCTGGTACGGGACTCCTACGCTCGGCTCTTGCCCGAACGAGCCTTGCGGTGCCGGCTTCATCCAGGGCTCCTGGAACGTGTACATGGCGCAGACGCTGAATGCGGTTACGAACGGGAAGCCGAACGCGAGCCCCAGCTTCGCGACGACCAAGGTGACCGAGTACCCGGCCCACTACGGAACGATCTGCGAGTTCGGAATCGCGTGCACCACCGGTGGCGACCGCGGCCTGCTCGACTTCATCCAGGTGCAGGTCGACCCGAGCGGCGCTGCCAACGTGGTTTGGGCCGACGGCGCGAACGACGACTTCAACGGCGGTGAGACCTCGGCCCTAGTCGACTTCGCCCAGCAGATCGGCGGCCCAAGCCTCTACGGCGGTACTGTCAGCGGCAGCACGCTCTCCGGCTCGGCACCGGGCTCGCCCGCGGCCTACTACGCGGCGAACGGAACGGAAACCGCGGCGTCGCCTGGGAGCAACGTACGGATCGTCACCTCCTCTGTCGCCAAACAAGGGCAGTACTACAACGTGACGATGCAAGTCGGAAGTCTTGCCAGCCTCGCGCCCGATCCGACGCTCGGCGGCAACGACATCATCTGGCTGACCCGCTGGGAGCTGCCCAACTCGCATCCGACTACCGCCAGCCAGGGGCATTTCTTCTACGCCGCGATGGAATCGAACGGCGGCGGCCCGCCCACCTTCTACGACGGCGACAGCGTCTGCGGCGTTGCCAGCACACACTGCAAGTTCCTCACCTACCCGCCCGCGCACACCGTGACAGGCAGCTACACGGCCTCCGGCACGATCACGATCAAAGTGCCGATTGTGGACGTCGGCGGCTCCGGATCGCTGTACAGCGTCACCGGCCTGACCGCAACCCAGACCCAGCCGAGCACTACCGGAACGTCGATCTTCAACGTCATCGACTCAACACCGCCTTACAACGTGCTCGTGAAGTGACAGGTTGGCCGCTGGAGACGTAAGCGCGGCCATCGCTCGACGGCGAACCGGGACCCGGGCCCGTCTGTTGGGATCACGCCAAGAAGCTCGTATGCGTGAACGGGGCGGCTGAAGCCTGATCGCAGCCAGGAGGTCGCCGGTTCGAGTCCGGCTAGCTCTACCTCCGCCGTGACATCCGGCTCGGCTTGCGCCGAGCCATGATGACGTCACGGCGTTCGCGTTTCGATCCCGGCCGTAGCGGCCGAACCCACAAAACGTTGAAACGTAGTAACGTCGCGAGCACGACTGTCGGCTTTCCGCCAGCTTCAGTTCGCGGGGGTCCACGTAATCGCTCCGGTCGAAATGGGTTGCCTGGATGAGACCCGGCGCGTTCAGTTCGCGAGAACGCGGGTGTTGATGCGTCCGCGCGCCTGGAACGCGCGCGCCTCGGCACCGTGATCGAGCGTGATCGCGAGCGCGATGACCGAGTCCTGGACGACGTTTTTGTCTGGGAGCCGGTAGACGCGCAGCTCCGACTCCGGTTGCTTCAGGGACGGCTGCGCCTGTTTCCGATAGCGGCGGGTCGGGCAGACGCAGGGCGATGGCCGCCCCGGACCTCGGCGGGCCTGTGGAGCGTGATCGTTTGGATGTGCTGATCGTGACGGTGCGCGCCCTGAAGGCGAGCGGGATCGACGATCCGCTTGCGGCGATGCGCGCAGAGTTGGAGGGGAAGCTTCGCGCGGGAGCCGGTGGCAAAGACGCGGCGGATGCGCGCGGGGCGCTGGCGCTCGTCAACGCCCTCGATTCGCTCGCCGCCGAGTCGGAGCCTCCGACGCGATGACGGACGGCGTGTCCCGCGAGGACCATCTCCGGACTCACGTCGTGCCACGAATTGGATGACCGTCCTAAATAGCGCTGCTTGAGTCCGCTCTACGGAGCGTGAAATCCGCGTTACGGGGCTACGGGGCCTGTCTCGTCTTTCGGCTCTTCTGCGACACGAAGCCTCGCTCCGGTGTTGCCTGGTGGTGGAGCAACATGGGGGGTCTTCGCAACGTTGGCTCACGTCGGTTGGGGGAGATCGTTCGCGCTCAGGGTGAAGGCGGCAAGGTGATTGGCGTCGCGGCAGCCTCCTGAACGGGGCGCATCCTCTTCGTCATGTAACCCGCGGCTTCGATCCGCTCGAAGATAACGACGAGGTCCTGCCGCATGTCCTCGTCGAGCACGACCTCGGTTTCCTGCTCCGCCTCGATCGCTGCTTTGAATTTCGGCGCGACTCGCTGGACCAACGCCAGGTTCGCGTCCCCCCACGACGTGCAGATCCAGCGCGCGTCTTCCTCGGACAGCCGCTTGCGTTGCGCGCCAAAGACAAGGATGACGGCGCCCAACGGCTTAGACGAGGTCGGGTCGCTCTTGGTCGAGGCGATAGTCCCCGCAGCTGAAGCATCCACGGTGGAACGACTCACCTAGGCCCGCGTCGCCTAGCACGCCACCCATCGTTCGGAACCGACGTCGCGCGACCCGGTGCTGGACGTTCGGACCAGCGGAGTCGACCGACTTGCCGCATCCCGCCACACACCGGGGCTCTTGCTCCACCTCCATGCGAGACATCTTGCCCGTCCCGGGGACCTTCGTGCCAGCCAGCTTGTAGATCCGCCGGGTCGGCTAGACCTGTCCCCGGGGCGACTAGGCGAAGTGAGCGCATCGCTCGAGGTTCATCGCGGTCGGCAATCGCGGGGGCTCAGCGCTCGGCGCCGAGATGTTCGTTCCCCGCGCCGGCCCAAAATAGAAGCGAGAGAATGTGTACACGTTCTGTAACCCCGTCTAGCTGGCGGGCTCGTCCGCGCTGGAGTCAAGGAGATCGAGAAGGTGAGCCACGGCTGACGCCTCTTCCGTAAGGCGCTCTTGTTCTCCTGGCGCCACCACCGCCCCCGCCTCGATCCTCCCAACACCTCCTCATACCACGCCAGGAACTCGCGGAGCTGCGGGCGGATCTCGGGTCTCACCTTTTTCCGAGTGTAGGTGCTCGCACGCTGCGCCTTCGGCCACTGGGCAGCAGACGTTCTCGAATGCCGCTCGACCCGCTCGCCCCCCGACGCCCGGCTTCGGGGCGCGGCAGCGAGAGAGAGACCTGTTTCCCCAGCTATGCGCCAGCGTGCTTTAGCGCCCGCGCAGGAACCCCCCACACGAGCCGGTCGGGCGGCGTCGTTCGCTGCTGGTGTTTGCGGCCTGCCTCCGGCTCGGCACGCCGGAGAGGTTGGAGAGCGCCCCCCGCGCGAGCCACCCACTGATCAATGAGGAGGGCGCCCTGCTGGGAGATTCCTTTGGTTGCGAGTAGCCCTGTGCGATTGATCAAGACGAAGCCCGCGGGGCGGATGCCGAACGCGAGCCGGTCTGCGTTGCGTAGCAGACGTTGAATGTGGTCGTCCGTCAATTCCTCTGATTGGCTGTCTGGCGCTTCTTCAGCACGCGATTCGTCCGACACGGTGACGCCTCCTTCAATGGGGTTCGGCGACGTCCGCGATCGCGACGCCAGCTTCCTAATCGTCGACACAACTCATCCTACTCTTGACTGTCGCACCTCGCGTGCGATCGCAGGCGGCTGGCGAGAGCGGTATCGCTTTAGCGACGTTGCGCGACACGAAGCTGCTCGATCACCGAAGCGGGGTGGCGGCCGGCACTGACGAAAGAACGAGCACAACCGGTCACACGCTCACGCAGGGGCCCCCCGCAGCGCAGGGCGAGTAATTAAGTGAACCGAGACTCGAGGAAGCTGAAGGGGACAGTCGGCGCCAGCCGCGTCCCGCGTCGCTGGCGTACCGTGATGCTGATCGTGTGCTCCGTCCGCTGATCCGGCCTAGGAGTGAGCTTCCCGGTTGGTGTGTCGGCGGTGCGGGGCGGAAGCCTCACAAGCGCAGCCAGCCCGGCGCCCACGAGACTGATCCGGACGGCCGCGCACCGGACGGCGGTACGACCGCGGAGATCGGAGGGCGCAGGAGGGTTGCCAGCTCAGATGCTCGCGACGACCTGGCGCGACGGAGGTCCGGCAGGTTGCGCACGCAAGCTGTCGGCGGCGATCAGGCTGGCGCTGCCGGTCCTGGTGCGGGGACGACGAACCGCGGCCGGCGTCGGCGCGTACTTCGACCTGATCACCGACGACGCGCGCCTGTTCTACGGCGACAACTTCCACGTCGGCTACTTCCGCTCGGGTAGCGAGACGTGGCGGAGGCGCTCGAGGCCCACACCGACCTGGTCGCCGAGATGGCGCACCTGCAGTCGCGGCAGCTCGTGCTTGATGCGGGCTGTGGCATCGGGGCGCTGGCGCTGCGCATCGCCGAGCGCTACGGCTGCGAGCTCACCGGGGTCAACATCAGCCGCGAGCAGGTGCGCCAAGGACGGCGGTTGATCGAGGAGCGGCGCATGTCGCACCGGGTAAAGATCGTGAGGGGCGACGCGCGGGCGCTCGACTTTCCCGACGGGTCGTTCGATGCCATCGTGTGCTTCGAGGCCGCCGGCGACATCTGCGTCACCGAGCGGGACAAGCACCGGCTCGTCCGCGACCTTCACCGCGTGCTTCGCCCAGGTGGGCACGTCGGCTTCTCCGATCTGGCCCTCCGCGCCTGTCCGTCGCACCAGGAGGACCACGCGCTGAAGGCTGTCCTGTACCACAGCGGGGCCGAGCTGGTCACCGACTGGCCCGCGCTCTTCGTTCGCCACGGCTTCACGATCGTCGAGCGCGCCGACATCATCGCCGACACGATCGAGACCTGGGACCGCATCCGCGCGGCCTACGAGCAGCGCAGCGTCGAGGCCGTCCACCGCTACGGCCACCGGCTCGCCCGCAGAATCCGCGCGCAGATCGACCTGATTCCGCAGATACTCGCCAAGTACGCAACCTTCCCCGTCCTCTCGGCGCTCAAGTGATCGCGACGAAGATCGCGCTGCCGGAGACGCTGGCCCCCAGCAGGACTGCGGCTCCCTCTCGATCGACGCCTGCGAGCTCCTGAACCCCGACGACGAGGCGGCCGAAAGCGGTTCGGGTGCGCACTGCCTCCAACAACACAGCCAACGTGCTCACTCGCCTGCGTAGACCGGAGCGCGGGGGGCTGCAAGCGGGCTTCGTGCAGTCGCCGCTCCGGTTAGGCGTTGGTTCGGCTGGGCGGTGCGGCGGTTGTTTCGGCCGCGAGCGCCAGGATCGTCGCGTGTAGGCGCTCGGGGACCTCGCTCTTCTCCAGGTAGGCGTCTGTTCCGCGCTCGTCTGGGTGCGGTCGCTTGTCTTCGAAGATCGAGCCGCTGATCAAGATCACACGCGCCTTCGGGTAGCGCTTCTGCAGCAGGTGCGCGCATTCGATCCCGCTCATCGTGGGCATAAGCACGTCGATGACGGCCACGTCGGGTTCGGCGCGGGCGGCGGCCGCGAGCGCCTCCTCGCCGCTTGCTGCCTTGCCAATGATCTCCAGCCCTGGTTCGCCTGTGAGCAGGGCCTCGAGCGAGTGCAGGAAGGACGCATCGTCGTCGACGAGCAGAATCCGGATCGGTTGAGCTTCCATCGCGGCTGACGCTACCCGGGCTTAGGCTACCCCCAGATCCGGGCTCTACGATCGAAAAAACCTGCAAACTGGGGAGTTCTCGAGGTTCCGACCAGGCGACCGGGCGAACAAGTTCCTGCGCGTCGCGTTTCGGCTCTTCCGCGACGATCAGACCGGCCTACGCCCCCGACGGGCCGAACGCGCGAGCGCAGAGCGGTGCACGGCTTTCGGTCGCGTGCCCGGACGGATCAACCCGTGACCTCTCAGCGAGTGGGGCGTTTTCGGCGGTACTGTGTCCGTGATCACACGAGTTAGAGCGAGTACCGGTTTCGGCTTGCGCCTTCCGCTGCACGTTCGTGACGCAGTCGAGGGAGGTGTAGATATGGCAACCGGAACCGTGAAGTGGTTCAGCAACGACAAGGGCTACGGCTTCATCACGCAGGACGATGGAGGCAAGGACGTCTTCGTCCACCACAGCGCGATCAGCGGCGAGGGGTACAAGAGCCTCGCCGAGGGGGCGAAAGTGGAGTACGAAGTTGAGGAAGGTCCGAAGGGCCCGCAGGCACGCACGGTCAGCGTCGTCGTCTCGGCCTGACCTTGGCAGGGCGCACAGCTGTTGGGCTGTGCGCCCCCTCGAACATGGAGGGTATGCGGCTGAGAAGGAAGAGAAGATACGACGATGATCGATCTCGTAGGCAGAGCCGGCGGATGGATCCGAGCAGCGGATCGAAACGTTTCGCCATTGGCTCCACGTTCGTCCGTACGTCGGCCGGCACCTGCGCCAGGACCTGCCGCCAGCGAAGCTCGCAGCGCAGCGGGTAGACGATCGAGCTGAACGCGCGACTTCTATAGGAGGCGACCGTGCGGCCGCGCGTCATGCGCGCTATCCCGCCGACGCGCTCGCGGCCGGGGGGTAATCAGCGCCGACGGAGACTGTCGCCCTTTGGCGGAAAGACGACAGGAACTCGCAGCTGCCCCCAGTCGTCCAGGAGGTCCTCCGGCGGGCAGTGCGTTCGTCGCGACGTCACAGCCCATTCCTGCGAAAACGGACCAGCCGAATGAGCCACCCCACATCCGCGCAACCGGCACGTCTACGGGGCTCGACCGACCAAGAGGCGAAACAGCCCATTCTGATCGCGGTCGTCGGGAACGAGCTGCGACCTTACGGCAAGGCCGAAGCGCTCATCAAGACGCTCCTCCGGGAGTGGGCCTACCGCTTCGCTCACCCGTCAAGCCAGCAGCGGGCGCGAGCGCTGCCCGGCTTCGTCAGGTGGTACAACCGACGTCGACCCCACGGCTCACTCGGAGGCCGGCCACCGCGCAGCCGTGTCGCGGACCTCTGTGGTCAATACACCTAGGCAACAAGCTCGCGCGCCTGTACCCATCCCGTGCCCGCTTCGTTTCCTACGCTGCCGTACCACTGCCGCCAAGAGCCCGTGTACATCGAGTCCGACAGACCGCCCGGCTTGGCCTCGACGGCATCTTCGCGGCCGACCACCTCAAGCCGATCAGGGCGCCTAATCCGTGTCCGCTGCTTGGCGCCTCTCGAGTTACCGAGCGCGACGTTGATTTTTTGGGATCGCAGGTTCAAGCTGCAAAAACGTGCGTCCGCGCATCAAGCTCGCAGTTGGTCGGCCGCCTTCACTTCACAATCGCATCGTCGGCGAGCGCTGGCTACGTGGACGACGGACGCCTGGCGGATTGAGTGGGCTATCGGCGGCCGCACTTTTGGGCCTCGTCCTGTGAGGGTGGCGGCGGGCGCGATCGCCTCGACGGCGGTGATCGTCTGTTGTGGCTCGGCGGATGCAGCGCAGCAGCCGGTGCCTCAGATCAGCTTCGTTCGTGGAGACAGCGTCTTCGTGGCTTCGCGGGCTGGTACAGCAGTTAAAGCGATTCTTCGGCCGCCGCGGCTGCGGAAATCCGATCTCTATTCCTATTCTTACTCGGATCCGGCGTGGTCGAGGAGCGGCTCACTAGCCGTTACTCGAATAGAAAGCCCGCAGGCCGGCGGCCACGATTATGCTGAGGTGCTTGTTGTTCGCCCACGGCGGCCGCGCCGCCTTCTTCTGGGTTGTGGCGCGAACGAAGATGACGAACCGTCGTGGGCACCCGACGGGCGAAGAGTCGCTGACGCGGGCGGTGTGCTCGGACCGATCTGCGTGGTTCGAGTAAGCGACGGCAGGCTCATACCCATCACCACGCCTCCGTCTTTCGCGTTCACAGACGAGACCCCAGCATGGTCTCCAGATGGCCAGACGATCGCCTTTGCTCGGTACGATGACGATACGGGCAGCTCGCGAATCTTCCTCATTCGGCCTGATGGGAAGGCACAGAAGCAGCTGACGCAGGTGGATTCCTACAATCCGAGCTGGTCACCGGACGGCCACCGGATCGTCTTCGACGACCGCGGTGACCTATACGTCATTAACGCTGACGGTTCGGATCTGCAGCGGCTCACATCGGCGCCGCAGAAGGAGTTTGATCCAGCCTGGTCTCCCACGGGACGGATCATCGCGTTCGTCCGACGAGGCGCGATCTGGACGCTCGACCTTCATACGCACCGCCAACGCCTGCTCGTCCGACACGCAACTCAACCGGCCTGGAAGACGGGCTAGCGACGTCGCCTCGCTCTCCAAGCGCGTGCTGAGCGTTTGGAAGCGGGGTTTTGCAGAGCCCTGGTGCGGACTCGAGGGATCCGATCTCCTCGAGCTGCTCGCTCAGCGGCTTTTCCTGCGGCTCGGCCACCGCGAAAGGTGAGCGGTGAGCGTCAGCCAACCCACAGTGACGCGCTCACCTCCCCGCCGGTGTAGAAGTAAGGGATTTTAGGACCGCGCGCCACGATCTGACCCGTCAAGGTTGCGACGGCAGGCCTTGTAATGCCGCCGAAGGGTCCGGGAATGAACGCAAAGCTTCGACCGTCGCGCGCAACCGTGAGGGCGGTTGCGAAGACTCGCATGATGCGGCGCCGCCGCGCGGTCGCGAAGTCAATCCGGAACAGCGCTGGCCGCGCAGCAGTTCCATAAAGAACGGTCCGCGAATCGGGCGTCCATGTGGGAGGCGACACCGTCGTATCGCCGGGCGAGCGGAGTAGAACGCGGCGCTTCGTGCCCCGGCTACTACTCGCGACGAGGCTGCAATCGATATCTCCGCCGAGGAGTGGTACGTAGCAGTGCCCGCCGTATGCGATCCAGCGGCCGTTTGGTGACCATGCAGGATTTCCGAGCGTGTAGTCAGGGTTCCTCTCCGCGGCTATCAGCCGGGGAGCTCCTCCACTGCTGCCGATCGTGTACAGGAACGTGTCGTTCGCGACGTAGGCGATCCGCCGGCTGTCCCGCGACCACGTTATGCCGCGGATCTCCGGCCTTGGCGCGGAGGCTGCGGGAAGAGCGATGAGCTGGCGGCGATCCGACCCGTCGCGTTCGATCGTGTACAGCGCTGTTGTTCCGGTCGGCCCGGAGACACACTTCGACGACGCTAGGTCCTCGGCACAATTGAGCGAGTACGCAATTTTGCGTCCATCGGGAGACCACGCGACCTCGGTTTCGGTCTCCGTAAAGGTCTCAACCAACCGCCGCGGGGTGCCATGACCGACGTGGGCGGTGTAGATGCCGGGTCGATCGCTCACGCGGGAGAACGCGATGTACTGCCCGTCGGGTGACCAGGCCGCGGGCCAGTCGTCCGGACCCTCCTTCTTGGTACCGGTCAATGCGAACGTTTGCCGCCGCTGCGAAGTCCAGACGCTGAGACCGTCGTTCTCCCGGAGCCAAACGACGTTCCAGGGTCGAACCCCGGTCGCAGCCGCGTCCCCTCTCGACACGGCGGCAGTAACGACAACCCCTGCAACTCCGATGAGGAGCAGACGCCTAAACGGTCCCGAAGCGCACAAACGCAACATGAGGCCAGTCGGGTGGGACTCTAACTCCGCTCGAAGTGCTACGCGGCGCCGCTAGGCGCCGTGGCACTTCTCTTGTACTTCTTTCCGGAGCGGCACCAGCAGGGATTGTTGCGGCCGAGGTCTTCAAACAGACAGAGCGTGCGCAGCTCACGAAAGCGCGTGGGTCCGTGGAGCCCGTGGAGGTGCGGATCGCGAGCGGCGTTAGCGGTGGGCGTGCCGGTCGCTTCGCCGGCCGCAAGCCCCGGCGGGCAGCATGCAGTCGACGATCATCAGCTCGGGCCTCAGCTCCGCCACGACGTCGCGCACGTCGAGGGCGCGCCGACCTTGCCGAGAAACTCACCGAGCCGAAGTTTGCGCTCCTTTTAACTCCCCCTCTGTTAAGGGCGAAGCGCCCGCGGCGATGTGGGCGCGAGAATGGGCTTTTGAGTTGTCTGGGCCGTTTGAGGCTAGTTGCAGTGTGGGTTTGAGCCGGATCCCGGTGGCTCATTCGGCTGGTTCGATTTGGGCGGAATGGGCTGTGCCAGGATCAGCTAATGGCGGTGGCTGGGAGCCGGACTGCGCCGTCAGGCAGGTACTGTTCGGCGACAGCGAACCCCGCCCTGAGCACAACCGTGAACCGAAAGGTGAGTGCTCCCGAGTCGCCCCAGATCGTGACGGCCGGGACATTGACGTAGGCGTGATGCACACGCGCGAGCAGCGCCAGTCCGCGCGGATCTCCCGTCGGCGGCGCGAGCAGCTTCGCTGTCCCGTTTGACACGGCCGCGCACACAGCGAGTGACCCAGCCACAGTTACGACACCCACTCGTGCCATTCAGCAAATCCATCCCGAACTACGGTTCACAGCTACCCGATGCGCGAGTAGCCAGCCCAAGCTCACAGGACACAGGATCTTCGGCCGTCGCGGCTCTGCCGGCAGGGAGTGGCATACAGATCGGTGCCCACATTGTCGCTCTTCCACCAAACCGCGACGCCAGCGTCGGCTGGGTGCGTGGTCGCCCGCGCGCGTTCCTGCGGCTTGAGGGGCAGAGCTCGGCCTGGCCCGCGGCTTTTCGCGCGTGGAACCGGCGCGCCGCTTGGGCTGTAATGCCTGCATGAAGCGCCTGCCGGCACTACTGCTCGTCGGCCTCGCCCTCGGTGGAGCGCCCGCTCCTTCCGATTCGGCGCCGGCTGCGTCCGCGCGGAGCTTCCGCGTCACCGTCTACTTTCTTATCGACGGCCAGAGTGCGCCGCTCGGCGTTCGGCGGACGGTCATACGGCGTGGTTTTACTCCGCTCGCACGGCTCGCGCTCGAGCACCTGCTTGCCGGGCCGAGCGTGCGCGAGCGCACCGAAGGACTGACGACTGCGATCCCGGCTGGCGCGAAGATCCGCTCTTTCTCGATCGTGCAGCGGCCGAAGGGTTCGACCGCGACCGTCGACCTCGCCGGCCTCCCGTCCCTTGCGAATGTGAACGGCACGACAATCGCGCGCATCGGGACGGAGATCGCACGCACCCTCATCGGCCTCTCCGACGTGGCTCGCGTTCGTATCGAGTCAAATGGACGCCCTTGGAACTTCTGGCTCATACATGGTGGAATCTCGAAATGATCCCCCGCATTAACAACATCAACTACTCCGAGGAATTCCGCCGAAGCGCCGGCACCGGCACCTCGAGTCGTTGTCGTCTTTCCGCCAGGGTGCGACAGATACGCATTACGACCAAGCCTGAATCATCTCCAGTGTCGACGGTACCCCGATTAAGCAGTCGCGGATCTAGATAACCCACCGCCAGGGACAAGTACGCACGACGACCAACCGCAGAATCGTGTGCTTCTCGTTCTCGCGCGAGTCGCAGCGTTCGTGGGCCGCGCAGCTCGCGCCAAAGCGTA
>WNGD01000883.1_pt1 | contig 41941 bp, 40 predicted proteins | sample 5400671 | NCBI WGS metagenome assembly WNGD01 (sample SAMN13153369, study PRJNA577476) | soil metagenome | isolation source: 40 cm soil or saprolite under grassland replicate 2 | place: USA:California | collected 2016-06-15 | reverse complement strand
GCTCCCCTACATTCCGGGCGTGCAGGGCATCGGCATCGTGATGGAGGCAGAAATACTCGCGCCCGGACAACGAGTATGGTTCTCTTGCGACGCCGGCATGAAGCCTGGGGACGGCAGCATGGCGCTGTACTGCGTTATCGATGAGTCGTCAGCGCTTGTGCTCCCTGACCAGGTCGACGATGACCTAGCCGCCGCACTCGGGCTGTCCGCGATTGCCGCGTGGATGGCGCTCACCTGGCGTGGTCACCTCCAGCCTGGGGAGCAGGTGCTTGTCCTCGGCGCCAGCGGCGCGGTCGGACAGGTGGCAGTGCAAGCTGCTAAGCTGCTCGGCGCAGGCCGCGTGATCGCGGCCTCGCGGGACGAGGCTGCGTGCACCCGTGCGCTCACGCACGGCGCAGATGCTGTCGTCGACCTCACGGGCGACGACGTGGACGAGATGAGCAGGCGCATCGCAGCAGCCTGTGACGGTCCCTTGCACCTCGTCATCGACCCCGTGTGGAGCCTCCCGGCGGAAGCCGCCGTTCGAGTGCTGGCCGCTGAGGGACGGCTGGTCAACATCGGCTCTGCTGCCGGACCCACCGCGCGCTTTGAGTCAGCTATCCTCCGCAGCAAGCTGCATGCAATCCTTGGCTATACCAACAATGCACTGACCCACGAGCAAAAGGCGGAAGCCCTCACTGAAATCCTCACACACGCCGCTGCTGGCCGCTGCACGGTCGAGAGAGAAACGGTGCCGCTTGCACGAGCCGCCGAGGCCTGGGAGCGCCAAGCCGCGTGTGCTCGTCGCAAGCTCATCCTTGTTCCTTGATGAAGAGATGCATTGCCTCACCAAAAATCTTCCCCGGCGGCTTGCTCAATTGGCGGCGGTCAGGAAATCCTGGTGGGCCTCGCTGCTGAGGAAACTGGCCGAGGCGATGGTCCTGAGATCACTTCGGCTTGCCATTGCTTCTCCAAGGTTTCCAGCAGGTGGGCTCGTATTTTCCGCATCCCCCGCTGCAAGGTGCGGATTTGCAAGGGCTGATAGCGTCCGGGGGAGCGACGCTGCAACTCCCGGAAGATGTCGCCGCTGCTCCGTTCGGGGTTGTGCAACCAGCCAGGATAGGATTTGCTCCCACTCTCCCTCAAAGGGGTCTTTGTGGGTGCGCCGCCAGCCCAGCACATGTTGGAAAAGAAGCCCAGCCCTGGTTTGACGCGTCGTTTGATGAAGCGGTGATCTTGTTCGACAATGTTGTTTAAGTCTTTGACCTGCCTCAGTTCGACTGCCTCGGGAAGGGTTCCGTTGGCTTTGAGGGCAGCAATGGCTTTGGGATAGGCCGCATTCTTAAGCATCAGCCTTTTTCCAACAGAACCTGTCAAACAGCCTGCCAGATCTGCAGCGTCCCGTCGTTGCCTGCTGAGGCGATGCGTGTACCATCGGGCGACCATGCTAGCGTGTAGACCCAACTGGTATGACCACAGTAGGTATACATGAGGTGGCCGGTGAGGGTATTCCATACCTGTACGGTTTGATCACGGCCTCCAGAAGCGATGTGCGTGCCGTCAGGTGACCATGCCAGCGTATTGACCCAATCGGTGTGACCGCGATAGGTGAAAAGGGTTTTGCCGGTGAACACATTCCACACTCGTATGATGTTATCCCAGGAGCAGGAGGCGATCCGTGTGCCATCAGGAGACCATGCCAGGGCATTGATTCCAAAGGAATGATCGCGATAGATGAGAACGGTCTCCTGTCTACCAACATCCCAGATATGGATGGTTGTGTCATTGCTACCGGAAGCAAGGTAGGTGCCGTTGGGCGACCATGCTAAGGTCACCACCCACAGGGAGTGACCGCGATAGGTCTCAATCTCAGCATCTGGAGCAGGACTACCTATCTGCCATATCTGTACTGTGGTATCGCTGCTTCCAGATGCAATACGCCTGCTCTCAGGAGACCATGCCACTGCGTTGACCCAGTTTGCGTGACCGCGATAGGTAAACGTTTGCTTCATCGTGAGAGAGACATCCTTTTCTACCTGCCATATACGCACCGTCCTATCATCACTTCCCCAGGCTATATACTCCCCGTCGGGCGACCATGCGAGAGAAGATGCCCATGCCTCCGTTTTGAAGGGATCACCACCATAGGTCCACATATGGTCACCTGTGGTAGCATTCCAGATGTGGAGGGCATTATTCGCCGTGCTAGAGACGAGGTAGCTGCCATCAGGAGACCATGCCAGCGTCAGGACGAGCCGGTAGTGGTGGCAAGTGGAGAGGAGTGTCCCTATAGGCCGTGAGGCAGCAGCAATCTGCTCTAATTCTTGCTGAATAAGCACCATGCTCGACGGCCTGTCGTTTGCATCCATTTCGACCATGTGCAACACCAATGACTGGAGCCTCTCAGGTATCGCTTGAGCTTGCAATAATGATCGTTCAAAACGAAAAGGATTATGCTCAGGATTGTTTCCTGTCAGAAGGTGGTGAAGTAAGGCCCCCAGGCTGTAGATATCTGCCAGGGGAGTTGTCTGTGCTCTGCCATATTGTTCTGGGGCGGCATAGCCTGGGGAGCCAAGAGGGACGGTATCTCTAGGTTGCCCTGGTTTAAAGTGGCGGGCAATGCCAAAGTCAATAAGGTAGAGATGGCCGCTAGGTGTTCGCATCACGTTGGCTGGCTTGAGATCGCGAAAGATGATGGCTGGCTCACGAGTATGCAGGTAGTTCAGCACGGTACAGAGCTGGATACCAATAGCGAGGACTTCTGCGAGCGGCAGGCATCCATTCAGTTTTCTATCGAGGTACTGCTCCAGCGTTTCACCCTCGATGAAGTCCATCACGAGATACCAATGCTCTCTATCAGTGAAGTGATCGTAGATACGTGGCAGGTTGGGGTGTGTCAGGTTCGATAACAAAGACACCTCACGGTTGAAGGCATTGGTCGCTTCCAGTGCCTCCTGGGTGGTGAGTACACTCAAATTAATCTCCTTCATAGCGAGGAGGCGATTTCCGCTCCAGGTATCTTCAACCTTGTAGACAGCCCCAAAACCGCCCTGTCCCACCGGAACAAGCACACGGTAACGCTCTTTGAGCAATGGTTCCCTTGAAGGGGCATGCAAAGGTGCTTCACAAGCGAAACAATGCTCTGTCTGATCCTGGTTGGCTGCACCACAAGTATTGCAGTAGAGCTGAGAAGAAAGTGTCATGCCTGTGCTACCTTTTTTCTCAGTTCGGAAGTGTCCTCATAGCTTGCAACTGTGCTAATCCCTCCTCAACCTCCTCCCTCGACAAATTCCCCGCCTGCAAAGCAGCAGCACTTTTCTTCATCAACTGTCCATAAAACGCCATTCCTTGCTGGATAATTGCCTCTTTATTTCCAGATGCCTCAATCTCAGCCTCAACCATCTCAAAAAGCACATCCTCAGCCTTCGCATACTTGCCAGTCTTCTCATAATAGCGGAACAGCCTCTCTTGAGTCTTGAAAGGCAATTCGTACTCAGCCAATTTGTTCAGTATATCGCTAATTGCCGCATCAATATCCAACTCTTGAACAGCACTATCACGCTGCGAGACTTCGATGAACAGAAAGAGCGATTTCAGGTAACGATAGTAGCTTTCTGTAGGCTGGCCCATATTCTCATAGATATTAGCCTCCTCCTTGAGCAGCATGGCCATCCACAAACATTTTTCGACATTGAGCACACCTAGAGGCGAAAGCAGGTTCAGCAGCATGTCTTCGGATGCCGAGTTGATAAAGCCGGTGGTAAGGCCGGTGGTTTGCAGGAAGAGATCGTCGATATAGATGAGGGCCTCTTCATGTTTGTTGCTTTGCCTCAGACCTATAATGATGGCGAGATATCTCCCAAAGCGTTCGGCCATGCGGAGAATGTAGTCTTTGTTGATCATGTGTTATATGTTACCTTACATTATCTATACCAGGGATGTTTCTTGCTCGTCTGCCTGACCCCCACAAGGGGGGTCACTACATGTTGTCCCATCAGGCAAGTGTAAAATGTAGTGACCTCCCTTGTGGGGGTCAGGCGCGTGTCAGATCTGCGAGCAGGCCACTTTATCCTACCAATCGCCCAATCGCCTCCTCAATCCGCCTCATCGTCTTCTTGCGCCCAAGCACTTCCATCATTTCGAAGAGAGGGGGAGTAGCGGTACGTCCACTGATCGCTACGCGAATTGAGCCAAACATCTGACCGGGCTTCAAGCCAAGTTCCATGGCTAGCTCGCGCATAGACGGCTCGATCACGCTGTGTTCCCATTGCTCGATACGCTCCAGGACGTTGCGTGCCCTTTCGAGGGCGGCATGTGTTCGGGGTGCATCCATACCTTTCTGGATGAGCAGACGTGTCTCATAGTTCAGATCGTCGGTATAGAAGAATGAGACGACGTGTGCAGCTTCACCAAGCGTTTTGAGTCGCTCGTGTTCCAGGTGTAGCACGCGAGTAGTGTACTCAATATTAATGGGGCGTGCGATGCTATCAGGCAAACCTCCCTCGGCCTCTGGTCGCTCCATGTAGGGCAGAGCGCGTTGTACCAGTTCGTCGAGTGGCAACTGGCGAATGTAGACGCCGTTCATCCACAGCAGCTTGTCTGGATCATAAATGCCGGCAGAAACGCCTACACGTTCCAACGTAAAGACCCTTATAAGTTCCTCGCGAGTGAAGAGTTCAGTTTTGTCATCATACGACCAGCCGAGCAGGGCTAGGAAGTTGAAGACGGCCTCCGGTAGAAATCCCTCACGCTTGAAATCACTCCACGAAGGAGCATTGCGCCGCTTGCTGAGCTTTTTCTTATCTTTGCCCAGGATGTTGGGCACATGGTAGATGAGTGGTTCTGGCCAGCCCAATGCCTGATAAATGTGGACATGGCGTGGTGCGCTGGAGATCCACTCCTCGCCGCGCAAGATGTGGGTGATGCCCATGAGATGGTCGTCAATGATATGTGCCAGATGATAGGTGGGCAGACCGTCAGATTTGAGCAGAACGGCATCATCGATATCATTATTCTTGAAGGTGATATCGCCGTGCAAGGAGTCATGGACCACTGTCTCGCCTTCAATAGGCATTGCGAAGCGCACGACCCACTTTATACCGGCAGCCTCATTGGCCTCTCGTTCCTCTTTGCTCAGGTAGCGACAATGACGGTCATAGCGGGGCGGCAACTTGTGGGCCTCTTGCTCCTTACGCATCTTATCAAGCCGTTCCGGTGTGCAATAGCAACGATAGGCATGTTCAGAGGCGATCAATTGGGCGGCATAGAGCTGGTAAAGGGCCTTGCGTTGCGTTTGATAGTAGGGGCCATAGGGGCCACCAACAATGGGCCCTTCGTCGATATCCATGCCGAGCCAGTTCATACCTTCAATCAGGTCGTCTACGGCACCTTCGATGGTACGGGCGGTATCTGTGTCTTCGATACGAAGAATGAATTGTCCGCCAGTATGGCGTGCATAGAGCCAGCTAAAAAGGGCTGTGCGAAAGCCTCCAATGTGCTGAAACCCCGTTGGGCTGGGCGCGTAGCGCAAACGTGGTGCGCGTGTCGGCAGTACTGTCTGCTGCTGCTGAAGATGATCGTCAGTTTGTGTCATAATGAGCAAAACCTTCTCTTCCTCACTACGTGAAATGTTATTTTATTGTAGCACAGGATTCAATAGAAGCTTAATATGGGCTAGTATCTCATGAGGGAGAAGCCGTTTTTGAGCATGATGGAGCTACTCTTTTTGAGTGATTTCCAAGCATTTTTACTCATGCGAGCCTGAGTGCGCAAGAGATCAAGTTGTGCTTCGGTAAAGTAACTCGGAGGCAAGCAGTACCGCTTTGAGCAATATAGCCTACGCTCGCGTCTACTAATACGTTTTTTGAGGCCCTGCCAAGTTCATCCTAGGCGAAGGATAGTTCATTCAACCTCAGCAAAGAGCCGTTGGAAGTCACCATTGAAGTTCTTGAGAAACAGGTACATATCTAGCACATCATCTGCATTGACCGGACCGGACAGACGTGGTGTCTCTGGAACTTGTGGGAAGTCCGGTAGTGGCCCCTGCGGCAAAGGTGTCGAGGGCGTAGAAGCTTTAGAGACTGATGGTCTGGAAAGACGGTAACTGGTTACACTGCGGCGTCCCTGCATTTGTGGCGGGAACTTGATCACATAGGTATCCTTTTGCTCACAATCCCCACAGCTAATCATCACCATCCATACCTCAGTGCGCCGGGCGAGTATGAGCATACGCTCCGGCTCATAGGGTCGCCCACAATAATGACACTGCTGCTCAGTAAATAACCTACGTATAATACGTTCCTGTGCATCCATACTTGTTAATCTTTCCCAAACTCGTCCAACACATCCAAACTGTTAATGAAGTCGCGATAAGCATCCAGATTTTCTTGTTCAGGCTCTTTTTTCTCGCGGCGTTGGTCTGCTCTGGATATGCTCTGCTCATCATTGGTTTCTAGTACGACACCAGCCCGCTCCAGAACGCTATCTTCGACAAAGATAGAAGCTTTGGTACGCACAGCCAGCGCAATTGCATCGCTGGGGCGCGAGTCAACCTCAACATGTCTGCCGGCAATATCAAAAACGATCCGTGCATAGAAAATGTCATCGATCAGATCCGAAATGACAATACTAATAATCTTTGCACCTAGCTCGTTAATCACATTTTTAAGCAGATCATGGGTAAGTGGTCGAGGCGATGTCGTCCCTTGCAGTTCAACAGCGATTGCATAAGCTTCGGCATGGGCTATCCAGATGAATAGATAGCGTTCCTGCTTGGTCGCCTTCAAGATGACTACTCGCTGCTGCGTAGCCAGATTTATTCGCACGCTTTCAACTGTCATCTCAACCATATCTATGGCATCCTCTTTCATAAGTGGCGGCTAAACCGAATGTCTGACGCCTCTATTGTACACCCATTCGAGGGGCTAACGCAAATGACGAAATAGTCCTATCTTTACAAAACTATTACGCATACCCTCACTCTCTTACGACAACGAGTATAGCAAACTTGGTGAGCTATTCCAAGTCCCTAAATCAAAATGGTGGGAATTTTTAACTGTTGGCTGTTGGCAAGAGTTAAAAACCTCGGTCCAAATGTAGTAAGAAAATAAATTCTGAAAATACGTTCAATAAAAAGCTTGAAAAGCGTTAAGTGATGTGCTATTATTAATTTGAATAACCGTTCTACTTTTGGGTGATTGGGTTACTTAGAAAAATACGCCAGAGCGGAAAGGCAGGAAACAAGCTCTATGTCGTCAGAACAAGCAAGTGACATCCAGCGTAGGATGTATAACTTCATCGTCAAATATATCAAAGCTGAGGGCATGCCGCCCACAAATCGCGAAATTGGACGCGAGCTCCAGATTGCCAGTACTGGGCATGTTGACTACCATTTGAGTATGCTGGAGAAGAAAGGGTGGATAACCCGTACGGCTAAGAAGAGTCGTGGCATTAAATTGAACAGGTCTACCACAGGCATTCCGGTGATGGGTTCGATTGCTGCTGGTGAGCCTCTCGAAATAGTTACCGACTCAGAACTGATGATCGATGCAGGTCGTGAGATAGAGCATGACAATACTTACGCTTTGATTGTCAGAGGCCGCTCTATGATCGAAGATCACATCTGCGACGGTGATTATGTCGTGATCAAGCCACAGAATAGCTGCAATAATGGCGATATTGTCGTGGCAGTTCATATGCAGCAAGGTAGTACTGGTAGCGCGACTCTCAAACGCTTCTTCCAGGAAAAGGAAAGCAATCGCGTCCGCCTCCAGCCTGCTAACTCAGAGTTGGATCCTATTTTTGTTCCCAACAGCGAATGGGATAAAGAATGGGTGGTCCAAGGTAAGGTTGTCGCTATTTTCCGTCAATACCACGCTGCTTAACGTTGTGTCTGTATTAGGAATATAGGGTCATCTTGCCTGATGCGAATGGAATAAGAGGTGGAGAAGAATACATGTGTTTGACTTGTATTCTCTCTATCTCTCTGTTTTGCATGTGTTGCATATATATTTTTGTTTAACACGTCTTTTTGCCGCTTCTCCTCTTGTACTCTCTCCTCAATTGTGGTATAGTGTCTTTTAGTGACTTATCTTTACGAGTTCAGATTGGAGATAAACGTTGATGAGAGCAGCGGCTGTAGCATTGGTACTGATTCTTGGAGCAGCAGTCGTTCTCTGGTATGCTAATACCCTGAACTCCTGGGTGCTAGGTGGTTTGATAGGTGGGTTGGCCGCTTTGCTTTTAAGTATCCCTATTTCCCTCACCTTATTCTCCTATCTCTCGCGTCGCCATGAAGAGCGTCTGAAAGCCGAAGCCCAGGAAGAGATGGCACAAGCTCATCTGGAAGCCTACGAAGACTCTGTAGAGCCACCGGTGGAAGGGTATGATGCTGATGGTTATCGGTTACCTTCAGGCGAAGAAGAGTGGCAGGAGGAAGAGGACACGTATAGTGTGCAGAGGGGCGTACGCAATCTGCCTGTTCCGGTATTACAGCCACGTTTACCTGTAGCACGGCAGAGGCAAATGCCAGAGCAACTCCCAACGCGTCAAGGTCAACATTCTGCTGAATATCCTGTTGTGCCTGAACGTCAACCCCGGCCTACTCCCCAGAAAGGAACTACCGGTCGTGGTCCTGCTCCCAGCCGCCAGATACGCTATCCAGGATTTCCCGGTTATCAGGTAAACGGTCAGCGTAGTACATATCATACGGCTGCTTTGCGTGTAGCTCGCCAGGAGGCGGCTGCCCAACATGCTAATGATACAGAGATATTGCCAAGCGGAACATCGAGAAAGCTACCGGCGATGCGGCCTCCACAAGACCTGACAGCTTCACCTTCAAAGTCCAGGTCTGCCTCTACTTCGCGGCAGTTACCTTTGCAACCGGAGGCTCCTACGCAGTACCGACCGAGACGTACTATTGAAGGCTCTTCGGTTCCACCTGTCAGTCGTGCGCTACCGGGTGCCGGTGAGACTTCTGCCAATCGGACGACAGGCAGGCATGTTCGTAGGAGTGATACTGATACCGATCAGTTTGACGGTTACTTGCCAGAAACTGAGCCAGTTCATCGGCAGACGCAAACAAGGCAGACTGGTCGTAACCCTCGTATAGATGCACAACCACGTAATCCAGAGATGCTCTCCGGTAGCATCAAGAATCCTCTGGTACGACGTGCGCCTTATATGTATGAGGATGATCCTCTCCGTCAAGAGTTGGCCCAGCAGATAGAAGCTCCTCAGGTCCGTCGATCCTCACGCTATTTGAATTATGATGAAGAAGAGTAGGAATCGAAATCTGTAGGGGTGCAATTCATTGCGCCCACTTCGCCCAGGATAAAGGGCTGCCGCAAGCGTGGGCAGAGGGCGCAATTCATTGCGCCCCTACAGCGACCTCCTCAATGAGTCTACCCTCTGATTTTCTTCATCTTTCTCTAAAGAAGTACTAAACAGTAGCAGCCTCTCGCAAAGTGTGTTACTATTGGGCAAATCTAAACGTATAGATTGCGAAGGAGGCGATTCTTTTGTTAACTCAACTTACCAATGCTCTCACAACATTTATTACTGACCTCTATATCTCAACTGGCCTACTCGGTATCGTACTAGCTATGGCTATTGAAAGTTGTTGTATCCCCTTGCCTAGCGAATTGGTTATGCCCATCGCGGGTATTATGATTGCCAGTGGTAAAATTCTGCATGGCACTAATTCCTTTGTCGCTCTACTGTTAGTTGCCGTGGCGGGTGCCGCTGGTTGCTTGCTCGGTTCGATCATCGCCTATGGGATCGGTTATGCCGGTGGACGCCCTTTAATGCTCAAATATGGACGCTATCTACTCATCTCGCAGCATGATGCTGATAAAGCCGATCAATTCTTCCAGAAATGGGGAAGTGCCACTGCTTTCTTCTCACGCCTCTTGCCTGTAGTACGTACATACATTTCACTTCCGGCAGGCATTGCCAAAATGTCCTTCGCCAAATTCTGTATCTACACGCTGCTTGGCTCCTTGCCATGGTGCTTTCTGCTGGCTTATGTAGGTACGATTCTCGGTAATCACCTCGATACACTCAGCCCAATTTTCCATAGTCTGGATGTTGTGATACTTGTCGCACTGGTTATCCTGGTTGCCCTCTACGTCTGGCGTCACATTCGCAACGACCGTATTGCTCGCACTGCTCATGCCTCAGGCGAAGCCTCTGTCCTGCAAGCTACTATGCAGCAACAACAAAACTGGAGCCAACCACCACAAGCTCAATCAGCCTGGGGACAACAACCCCAACAAAACTGGCAGTCGCCACAGCAGGGCTGGCAGCAGCAAACCCCCCAGAATCAGCAGAGTCAACAGCAGCCAAACTGGGGGCAATCTCCCCAACCACAACAACAGGGTTGGAATCAACCACCTCAATCATCGCAGGGACAGACTTGGGGAACATCGCCTCAACACCCGCAGCAGCAGCAATTCCCAGGGCAGCCCTCACCACAGCCACCGTCGCAGTTCCAACAAGGCTGGGACCAGCAGTCCCAACCACAACAACCCTTCTCCCAACAGGGCTGGCCTCAACAACCACAACAAGGCTGGGATCAGCAACTGCAGCCCTGGTCTCAAGAGAATGGGAATAACGACCGTACTGTGCGAAGAGGATAAACTGTAGGGGCGCAATGATGGACTTTAAAAATAAGGGGGAATACCATAGAAAGTCAGCCATAATCATAGTCTTCTTCCCTGTAATACCCGCATCGCAATAAGCACAACAATGCTAATGATCAGTGTCGTAATGCCAAGTGTGATAAGGATGAGAGGCGTGGTTATGTTGGGAGTTGATGGTGTTGTAGGTGGTGTATTGGCAACCTGTGTAGTTGGCAGGGGTGTAGGTGTTTTTTGTAATGGTGTTGGCGTGGCTGGCTGAGCCGTAGCTGTCGGAGTATGCAATGGCGGTAGCCAGGGTTGCACCGGCAAATTATTGTTAGCCGTAGGAATAGTCACCGCTGGATTGTAGCTATTCTTCCCTCGTAGCGGACTATAGGGATTATCGTAAGTATTCGGCACCGTCCCCACATTCAGCGTCTTGCTGATGCTACGCTTACCTGTCTGTGAAGTAACGGTCAATGTTAGCGTATAGCTGCCCGTTGCCTGATAGATGTGATTGACACTCACCCCACTCGCACCGGTACCATCACCAAAATTCCAGGCATATGTGAGCTTGCTGTTACTATTGGTAGGATCAAAGGACGCTTTCGCATCCAGCGCAATATTTTGTCCAACTACCGTCTGCCCGATGTCGCTGATAGCTGCAAGCGGATTACCATCGGCGGTAGCTTGTCCGAGCATATCCGGCTGATTGAGCATCCAAGTTGTCAGCATCCCCGGCAGGGCCAGGGCCAGAGCTAACGCTGCCGATGGGCGAGTCGTTCCACTGGTATAGGTATTCATCATTTGCAGCGTATCCACGGGCAGATCGTAAGGATAGGCCCACGGCTGCGGATTGGGATCGTAGTAGCTTTGATCGCCTGTAAGCGTCACTACAGGCAGACCCGCATAGATAAAGGGGACCTGATCGCTATTACTCGATGGATCATCCTGAATATGCATGTTGTTCGTCTGAGGACTCGTAAAAATGGGCTGTGAAGTGTTCTGGTTGTGGCTATCATAATAATAAAGCGACGAGTAGCCCACCGCCTGAAACTGTGCAAAAACAGCGGGAATAGCTTGCTGCCACAAATTCCGAAAGTGAATAACATGGTCACGCTGCGTTGGCGAAAGATGGGTGCGGCCTGGATACGCGGCATTATCCTGTAAAGGGGTCACATCAATATAGTCCGGCATAAACGGCTCCGTCACCTGGCCCAGAAAGCGTGCCGGATAATTGATGCCACTCTGCTCCTCATTGAACATAGCCAATACATTTGACAGATCGCCGTTGATCGTCTGATTCAGGTAGTGAAACGAACCAAAAAGTCCCTGTTCTTCCGCATCAAAGATAACGAAGCGCACCGTCCGCGCCGGATAAACATGATGACTGCGCCAGTACTCACCCATTGCCTTGCCCACCCCCAACTCATAAGCACAGCCACTTGTATCATCATTGGCCGATTGCGTCGAGTCAGCCTTGCCATCGTAATGACAACCCAGAACCACCTCTTGCTCAGGATGGGTCAGGCCAGGAACGCTGACTTCTATATTAAATGCTGGCAATGTTGCTGGACTTTCGCGCCAACCATGGATCGGAAACTGGTCCTGACGCACCTGTGGCCCGAACCCCTGAAGATTTTTAATCATCTCTTGTGACCAGTAGGCCGCGAACCGATCATGTCCCGCATTAACTACATACCCGGCCTGACGTTCCTGAAAATTAGTAGTGGTATAGGCTAGCTGATTGTAAATATAGTTAGGATCAACAACCGGAAAATCTGTGCTGCTTTGTGAGAAGTGAATAGTACTATGCACGATGTCAGATGCATATGTGTTGGCATTAGCACTTAATGGGAGCAAAAAGCTCAGTATAAAAACGAGCACATAACAGCTATATATTCTGCTGCTTCGCATCTGCTTTCTCCTTGCAATCAGGTAAAACATCAAAGTGGGCCAACCTGATGTAGGATATCATATATGTCCGCTTTAGCATACTATGCATTAGAAGAGATGATCATGCGAGGCGGTTCTGGCAGAACCGCCTCGCATGATCATCTCTTCTTTATTCGGTCAACAGATCGAGAATCTGACGGCGAAAATCCCGCTCCTGCAACTGATACCAATGCTGACGAAAATCCTTATAAGTCTTCTCTCGCTCTTGTTCGTGCTTCTGCAATAACTGCTCAAGGCCATAGCGTTGCTCGGCAGAGGGAACGACGTTCGGATCAAGGACATTTGCCACCAACTCTGGTTCCAATAAGTAGGCCTTGCCTTTTTGCTTGCCCGCTTGTGAGAGAGCTACTTCATAAGCAATACCACCATCCTGACTGCCTAGGCACAGGCGTAGCAAGGCGATCATCACATCGTGATCATGTAGTGCGCCCAGTTCGTCCTGTATCTGCGTTAACTCTTCGACAACCGCCTTACTTTCTTCTGGTAACACATCCTCAAAGAGTTCAAGCGTATAACGCAGTCGTTTAGCGGCGATACGCAAGTTATGCAAATTATGCACTTCGTAGGGATTATCGATGTGTTGGCTCCACTCGTACATCTCCTCAAGGCGTGTACGGGCAATAATGTCTGCATTTTTAGCCACCGGCGCATGAACATCCAGTCCCGTAATCGGTTTCGCTTTTGCCATGATTTATACTCCCTTTGAAATGCATGCTTTTACTTGCTGGCGAAATGCCTTTTCATCAAGCTTCTGCAGTGAGGCTTCCAGTACCTTCTCTTGTTGCTTATGATATGTCTCCAAGCGGTCAATCAGCCATTGGAGGCCTACCTGATCCTGACTTGACATCGGTGACAACTGTTCATGCAAGCCCTGGATCATCACATCAGTATCGCGCACCGTACCTAAGCGATCCGCCAGCTTCTTGATACGCTTATTGAGGGTGTTGAAGGTCTTAGGTTGGCAACATGATTCGTAGGCATCAAGCGTAGCTCGCAGGTGCCGCGAAGCTACGCGCATCTTATGCACCGCTTCAACATCCTCATTTTTCAGTATATCATCTTTCCATTTCACAAATTTTTTCGCACTCTTAGATAACGCATCCTGCCCAAACTGGACAAAGTCCTTCTTTTGCTCCTCTGCTCGCTTATCCTCATCTGAGCCTTTCCCTGCTTGTGATGCGATATCGTTAACCTGCTCAAGCCATTGATCACCATGACGCGTATAGGCAAGCAACGCTCCTTCACGCAAGCCATGCGAACTGACACGAAGCTTGTCCAACTGTAACCATCCCAGCACTGTGTGAATAATCAATGCCCCTCCTGGCAAGATGCGTGCGCGTTCAAGCTGCTGTTCGTAACGTTTGGCGATCTCTTCTGCTGGCATGGCATTGAGCAATCCCTGGAGACGGAGCAGATTGTCCTGGGTCAGGTAGGTACTCTGCTTATCCAGATCGAAGGCGTGTTGTGCAAGCTTGAGTAACGCTGATGCGCTAGAACCGGTGACCATCAGCATAGATGGGTTCTGTGGTACCTGCACATTTTGCAGGATGCTATTGATAAATTGCCGGGCTTCCTCCATCTCTTCATGGGTAGGTGGATTTGAATGAAGATACTTGTCGTGTAGTTGTCCTGAACCCATCTGCACAGAAGTGCGCCAGTTGATTTGCATCTTCTTTGAAGTGATCAACTCAGTACTACCACCACCTACATCCATCACGCCTACTTGATTAGGGGCGTCCGGCTCCTGTGCAAGCTCATAGGTCGCTCCGTAAAAAGTAAGCACTGCCTCCACATCACCGTTAATAATCTGCACGGGCAGACCTGTCTTTTCGTGTATGTGCTGAATGAACTCTTCCCCATTGCGAGCTTTGCGCATGGCTTCCGTTGCCACGGCCAGCACATGTTCGGCGTTATGTTGTTTAGCTATATCCTGATATTTCTGCACAGTCTTGATAACAGACTTCTGCATATTAGGTGAAATCTCACCGGTCTTCGTAACACTTTCCCCAAGCCGCAACATCTCTGACTCATGAGCCACAATATCCAGCGTCTCAGGTTGACAACGGGCAACGGTGATTTGCGTCGTATTACTGCCAATATCTATCGCTGCATACGTGGGTGGTGACTGTTGTTGCATAAAGTACTCCTTTCTTCAATATGATCATCTGTTCTTTATGATAGAAGAACTTCGTAATAGAGGCACAGACGTTTAGTATCTTTCATAATTACGCATAGAGATTATAAAAGGTGCCATATGTCTCCTGTCACACTTCCGTAACGTTTTCGAGACGCTCCACCGCTATACTATTGCCAATGAATGCTGTATGAAGATGTTGACATAACAAAACAGATGAGGATTGAAATATGAACACTGGAACGTTAGAAAAACCAACCCAAAGTGAATATACTGCTACCGCTACAACGACTGGAGTGCCACATGTTGTCATTATTGGAGCTGGCTTTGGGGGCGTGGCGGCTGCCAAGGGTTTGCGTCATGCTCCCGTAAAGGTGACAGTGATTGACCGACGCAACCATCACCTTTTCCAGCCGCAATTGTATCAGGTGGCTATCGCAGCCCTGTTACCGGCTGACATCGCCGAGCCATTACGCAGAGCACTGGGCAAGCAGCGTAATGTAGAAGTGATGCTTGGCGAGGTCAAAGGCAAAAAGAAAGAGCTAATTGGAGGGAACCACTAGCTCTTTTTCTATGCAATCTGCAATGGTCATGTACCAGATTGAATTGCAGAGATCACATACTGCCTTATAATACGTTTTGTGGCCTTGTTTGGATGATTCTATGTAAACAAGGAAACGGCTTCTGCAACTCAGAAACAACTCCCTATTTTCACTGAAGAGGATACACCGATGGAAGCTAGTATTCCTTCCAGGAATACACATGCTTATAGCCAGTATCATTTGTATTGGTAGCTGTCTCCGTACCTTCCATTGACCTGTTCTTCTCCATAGCCATATAGAGGAAGGATGCGCGGGTGATCGAGTTTAGCAATAGCTTTGGCTTCCCGTTGAAAGAGACGTACTGCATCCTGACTGGTATGATTGTTAGGATAAGGAGCGCCTTCCGTCCGACTGACTTTAATTGCAACCTGTTGACCGATACGAGCATCTTCAGCCAGGTAGACCTCACCCATTCCCCCACTTCCCAGCAAGCGCAGAAGTCGATACTGGCCCAACTGTAGTCCCTCTAGTGCCATACATCACCTCGTTAAGAAAGTGCAAAAGTATGCATTGAGAAGAATATAGCACATGAGCTGGGGATATGTAAGAGGTATGTGGACAAGCAAAAGCCGCTTTTGACAGAAGCACCTCCATAATCAATAATATAGAAGGCAGGACAATAGACGGAAGGATCGACTGTGTCTTCCAACGCAAGACACAATCGTAGAAGTAATCAGCAATAGATACAAGGAGAGTACTATGGGCGTAAAAACGCTACACGCTGATGATGGTTTCGTCTTTCGTGACCTCAACAAGAATGGCCGCTTGGACCCCTATGAGGATTCCCGCCGTCCCCTTGAGGAACGAGTTGAGGATCTGCTGGCACAGATGACGCTGGAAGAGAAGGCAGGCATGCTCTTCCAGCCGCCCATTGGAATGAACGCCAACGGCAGCTTGAAGGAGAAAAGCGACTTTTTCAGCGAGACGCCGACGGCAGAACTGGTCACCACACGTTTGCTGAATCACTTCAACGTGTTTGCTATCGCGGAACCCCGTCTCATGGCTGAATGGTATAACCGACTCCAGGTACTGGCCGAGGAGACGCGCTTAGGCATACCGGTGACTATTTCATCCGATCCACGTCACTCGTTCTCCCACAATCCGGCAGCAAGTATCTTCGCAGGCGCGTTCTCTCAATGGCCTGAGCCGATTGGCTTGGCCGCCACGGGTAATCCAGCACTGGTCGAGGAGTTCGGCGATATCGCCCGGCAAGAGTACCTCGCGGTCGGTATCCGAGCGGTGATCCCGGAGATTGCTGCGGAGAGTGCGGCACTGATCGCCAACTTTGGGGCGAACGATGCTGCGGTTCTCGATGTAATCTTTGGACGCTTTGCTCCCACCGGTAAGCTGCCGTTTGAGCTTCCATCATCTATGGAAGCGGTGCGCAACCAGAAAGAGGATGTTCCCTATGATTCGGAACATCCCCTGTTTCCCTTTGGATATGGTCTGACGTATTGATCAGTAAGAAAAGTACACAAGAAAGGAAACACTATCATGCATGACACGGTGGAGAATCTGCTTGGACAGATGACTCTGCAAGAAAAGGTCTCACTGCTTGCTGGCTCTGATATGTGGCGCATGCCCGCTATCAAGCGACTCGGTATTCCTGCCTTGAAGATGTCGGATGGCCCTAATGGGGCCCGAGGCGGGGGAAGCTTAACTGGCGGTGTGAAGGCTACCTGCTTTCCTGCAGGGATTGTGCTTGCCTCCACATGGAACACGGACCTGGTTGAACGCATTGGGCAGGCACTGGCGCAAGAGACCAAAACGAAGAGCGCATGCGTACTGCTCGCACCAACCGTCAACATCCAGCGTTCTCCACTGGGAGGGCGCAATTTTGAGTGCTTCTCCGAAGACCCCTACTTGACCGCCAGAATGGCTGTGGCCTACATCACAGGTCTCCAGCGAGAGGGGATCGGTGCCTCGGTCAAGCACTATGTCTGCAACGACGAGGAGTTCGAGCGTTTCAGTATCAGTTCAGAGGTGCGTGAACGTGCCTTACGCGAAATCTATTTGCCACCTTTCCAGGCGGCGGTGCGTGAAGCCAAGACGTGGACTGTCATGGCCGCCTATAACCTGGTGAATGGCATTGCTGCTTCGGAACATCCTTATTTGCTGACTGATATTTTGCGCAACGAGTGGGGCTTTGACGGCGTGGTCGTGTCTGACTGGTTTTTTTCGGTCAAGAGTACCGCTGCTTCGGTGAATGCCGGGCTTGATCTGGAGATGCCTGGTCCCCCGATGTGGCGGGGTGAGAAACTGCTTCAGGCCGTCGAGCATGGTGAGGTCAAGGAAGCGACCATTGATGCAAGTGTGCGTCGTCTGCTGCAGTTGATGGTCAAAGCAGGCATCTTTGAGCATCCGGAAGAAGCACCTGAGCAGGCTATCGACCGCCCCGAGCATCGAGCATTGATCCGTGAAGCAGCTGCGGAGGGAATAGTCCTCCTCAAGAACGAGCAGCGTGTCCTCCCACTCCAAAGCGATCATCTTACGTCGATAGCGGTCATTGGCCCGAACGCCAAAGTGGCACAGATCATGGGTGGGGGCAGTGCCCAGGTCAATGCACATTATGCGGTGACGCCCTTTGACGGGATTGTTGCCAGGGCTGGCAAACGTATCAGCGTGCGCTACGAACTGGGCTGTACCAATCACAAGTTACTTCCTCTTCTCGATACTAGCTTGCTCCGCGCTGGCACACAAGGAGCTGAGCATGGATACACGGTTGAATATTTTAATGGTGACGACCTCGTAGGAACACCCGTCGGGCAGGAGACGAAAACGACATCGGAGTTCCAGTGGTTCAATAATCCTGAAGCGTTGCCCGCTGGAGTGGACTCAGAGAAGTTCTCGGCTCGCATGACCGCTCGCTTTACGCCTCAAGAGTCAGGGTCCTACACCTTTTCTCTGGTGAGTGCAGGACTCAGCCGCTTATTCATCGATGGGCAAGAGGTGATCGATAACTGGGACAAGCAGGTGCCCGGTGATACCTACTTCGGGGGAGGAAGCACGGAGGTTGAGGCGGTTGTTGCTTTAGAAGCCGGGCGTGAGTATCACCTCAGACTCGAATATGCCAGAGCTGGGAGCGTTCTTATATCCGCTGTCCGCCTGGGTTGTCTTCCACCGATACCTGCGGATGCAATGGAGCGTGCGGCTGCTCTTGCGGCAACCTCAGATGTCGCCATTGTTTGTGGGGGGTCAAGTGGTGAATGGGAGAGCGAGGGTGGCGATAAGCAGGGTATCACGTTACCTGGACAGCAGGATGCGCTTATCGAGCGTATAGCAGCGGCCAACCCGCGCACGATCGTTGTGCTGAACACCGGCTCACCTTTTGCTATGCCTTGGATCGATAAGGTAGCAGCGGTACTGGAGGCTTGGTTCCCCGGTCAGGAGTGCGGCAATGCCATCGCCGATGTTCTCTTTGGAGACACCAACCCCTCGGGCAAACTTCCGCAGACCTTCCCGGTGCGCGTGGAGGATAATCCGGCCTACCTCAACTTTCCTGGCGAAAATGGCAAGGTCTATTATGGGGAAGGCTTGTTCGTGGGCTATCGCTACTACGACAAGAAAAAGATCACGCCGTTGTTTCCCTTCGGCTTTGGTCTCTCCTACACGACCTTCAGCTACGGCCCACTCTCGCTGAATGCCCAGGAGATCGACCCAGATGATACCTTACAAGTCTCGGTCGAGATCACCAACACGGGGCAGCGAGTGGGCAAAGAAGTGGTGCAACTGTACGTGCGGGATGAGCAGTCACGCCTGCAACGGCCAGAAAAAGAACTCAAAGCGTTTACCAAGGTGCAACTGGAGCCGGGGGAGCGCAAGACAGTGACCCTCTCCATCGCCCGTGACGCTCTGGCCTACTACGACGACGTGGCCCATGAATGGGTAGCCGAGGCTGGCACGTTCGAGGTAATTGTTGGTGCATCGTCGCAGGATATCCGCGCTACAGCTACCTTCGCCCTCACAGAATCGAGCCACTGGCCTTCTTAATAAAAAGTAAACCACTAGCAACAGGGAACTGATGGGTAGAGGTGCTTGTCAGTTCCCTGCAATAACACTGATCATGCTCGACATGCTCGTATGCAGAGCTGCTGATGAGGATGATGGGTCTCTAAAGATGACCAATATTCACATCAGCAAACTGCTACCATGTTTGTGAACATGATTGAGAGTGGCTTGATCCTCTCACCTCCCTTGCTCTAAGAGAAGTGAGTATCAAAAATAGAGCTAGCTTCCGGCGTGACTATCTGTCGGTTCTGGTGAACGCCGACGCCCATTGCCGGGCCAACGCAGCCTGTGCATCAATCATCTTGTGCGTAGACTCTTGCCAGAGTTGTATCAAATCCCTCCCTGCTTGTGTGCTAGTTGTGGGATCCACTCTAAAATTGATGTCCTTTACGATATCGAACCAGCCTTGCCAGATCTGCCGCTCGGCTTCGGTCCAGCGCTGCAACAGTTCCCGCCCCTGGCGAGCCAGATGCTGTAGCTCTTCGGGGGTTCCTTTGGCATTGGCCAAGGCCTCGGTCCATTCGCGGGTCCATGCGGCCTGTGCATCCAGGGTCTCTTTCACTGAAGCTTGCCAAGCTTCCATGGTTTTTGTCCAGAGCTCTGGACTCGGTGTTCCGCCGAAACTCCGCATGCTTTCGAGCCAGTTCGTCAACAGCTTCTGCTGCGTCTCGGCCCATGTGTTGATCAGACTTTCGCTTGATTGGCTTTCCAGACTTTGGCTTGATTGGCTTTCGTTCATGGCAAAATTCCTTTCCATGTGTTAGATCTAAGAGCATTTTTTACCAGCGACTATAGTATACTGAGGTCTGCTATTACCTTAGACATGACCTACAATAGTGGCCATTAAAAGTATTCTAACGCAATTTCTGTTGGGTGACAAACACAAGCATATAAATGTCGTCTTTAAAGAGTTGTTGAGTACGAAACGTACTGCATGAATCACACGTGCCATACTCAGCAAAGATGATTTCTGCGCAGCAAGAAGGTGAAGCATGAAAATAGGACAAATAGCTCCTCCCTGGATCACTATTCCACCAAAGAACTATGGGGGAACTGAGAATGTTGTTTATACACTGGTCGAGGAGCAAGTCGCACAAGGACATGAGGTGACGTTATTTGCTCCGGATGATGCCCAAACTTCCGCCAAGCATGTCTCCTTTTTCCCCAAGTCCTTACTGGCGGCAGGTGAGTCTTGGCAAGCGCACCTGAAAGCTTACTATCATTTTCACTGTGCTGTAGAGTATCTCAAGGAACATGATTTTGACGTGGTGCATACGCATCTTTCCTCAGCTAGTGATCTGTACCTTTTTCCTCTCCTGACCCAGCTTGCCACTCCCCATGTCACGACCTTGCATAGTCCATTTCCGTTTGATGCTGCACAGGGCAGCAAGCTCGGCGCAACCGATGCCTACTACATGCAATGGGTATCAGTAGCACCAATGGTGGCGATCAGTGAGAGTGCCAGGGCTGAGGCACCAAAGGAGCTGCACTTTGTGGGAGTGGTACATAATGGTCTGCCCATGAACGACTTTCGTCCGACGGGCAGGAAACGCGCTGATTTCTTCGTATGGTTGGGACGTTTCGCTCGTGAGAAGGGAGCGCATCTGGCTATTGAAGCAGCGCAACGGGCGAAGGTGCCCATCGTACTGGCCGGAACCATTGATCGCTATCGACAAGAATCGGTACGCTACTTTCATGAGGTGATCGAACCGCAGATCGATGATGAGCAGGTCAAGTATCTTGGGCCTGTCAATCTGAGACAAAAGCGCAGCTTGTTGAGCCGCGCCCGTGGTTTCCTCAATCCAATTGAATGGGAGGAACCTTTTGGCATGGTGATGCTTGAGGCCATGGCACTCGGTTGTCCGGTGATCTCGTTTGCACGGGGAGCCGCTCCCGAACTTGTGGTGGATGGCGAAACGGGTTTCCTCGTGCAGAATGTCGATGAGATGGTAGAGGCTATTCCCAGAATTGATGAAATTGATCGGGAAGCGACGCGCCTGCACGTAGAGCGCAATTTCTCGGCTCAGAGAATGGCTGAGAATTATACGCAGGTCTACACAAAAGTAATAGCGATGAGTAAAGAAGCACGCAGACGTCAGGAGGCTGAGTAGTTATTCTTCTTCATCCTGGATCCGTGGTACGAGATGAATATTGATGTCGGTTCTGAGGCGCAGCAAGCGATTGATGATCGAGCCACGGATGAGTTCCTCCCAGTGACTGCGTGCCGGCTGGCCGAGGACGATCTGTGTCACCTGGTGTTTTTGGGCAATCTCGACGAGCGTCCTGGCAATGTCCTTGCTCTTGGTGCGGATCACCTCGGCCCCCAAGTCTTCGGCCAGCAGCGCATGCTCTTCCAAGCGGTGTAGCGCAGCTTCCTGGTGTTTACTCGCTTCTTGCCCATACTTGAGCCACCTGATGATTTTACTGGTGAAGGCGAGATACCCTTCCGGGGTCTCGTCCGCGAGGCTGGAGGGCATGGCCGCCTGGGCCACCTCTCGCTCGTCCACGCCGCGTAGTGGCACAAAACGCGTCGCCTGGCGATTGCCTAGCGTAATCGTCCCCGTCTTATCGAGCAGTAGCACATCGACATCGCCCGCTGCCTCGACTGCCCGCCCACTCATGGCCAGTACATTACGTTGCACCATACGGTCCATGCCCGCAATACCGATGGCTGAGAGCAGGCCTCCAATTGTGGTCGGGATCAGACACACGAGGAGCGCAATGAGCGTCGTGACCGAGACAGGGGCTCCCGAGTAGATGGCGAATGGCTCAAGCGAGACCACCACCAGCAAGAACAGGAGGGTATGCTTGCAGAACTGCAACCACTGAACCAATGGGTTGTGTGGAGAGCAGAACTGGATGAGCAAGGCAAAAAGAAGAAAGTTCCCTACAATCCTGCGTATCGACTTGCACGAGCCAGTGTGAAGCTCCCGAAATCATGGGAAACACTTGACCAATCCCTGAAAGCATTAGAAACAGGAAACTACACAGGGCTAGGCTTTATGATAACCCCTCCGCTTGTGTTTCTTGACCTTGACCACAGTTACGACAAAGACATGCATACGATCACCGACCCGAAAGCAGCAGCGATCGTTCAGGAAATCAATTCCTACACCGAAATATCCCAAGTCGTACAGGACTGCATGTGTTAGCCTATGGCAACTTGCCAGGAAAAAACATCCATACAGCTATTGAAATGTACGGACAAGACCGCTTTACCACGATCACCACCGACCACATGCTCGGCACACCCACAAGCATTGAACACCGACAGGAAGCAATTGAAGCCCTCTACAGAAGATTTGCCCCACCTGTAGCGCCAGGGGAAGATCAGAACACTAGGGGGGTGAGAGTGGAGCAACGCTCACTGAACTCCCACCGGAAGCGGCACACGATCCAGTACTTCAGCAATTGTTACGAGGCGATACCACAGGTTTTCGATCACCATCGAACGCTGATTTTGTCCTTGTGCTCAAACTCTTACACTGGACAGGGGATAATGTGGCACTCACCAGAAAGCTGTTTTTAGAGTCAGGCTTATACCGAGAGGACAAGACTGAGCGCAAAACTGGAGCAACCACCTACCTTGATATGACGATTAGAAACGCCCTGAAGAAACGCAGAAATCCACCTATGAGACGCTAAAAGTGTTTTTTCTCTTGCAAAGTATGAAGAGCGCGATATAATCCTCAGTGCATGACCAACTACCATCTCAAACCACCCTCGCTGCTTCCTTCTCTCAAGCGAGCCACCGCCCGCGAAAAGCGCAAGCAGGTATTAGCGGCTGTACGCAAGCGCAGAGCAGAGATATATAGAAAATACCGATTGAAAGCAAGGGAGCACTCTTGGTATACTAATAGCATATATGTTGACCAAGGACGGTCTACAGCAAATACGGGACGTTATCAGAGAGGAAGTGAAGGCTGAGACGGAGCCTATTAAGCAGGCCGTTGAGAAGCTCGATAAAAAGCTCGACCAAGCACAAGAGGATATTTCTGAAATCCTCACACACTTAGACCACGAACAGAGCAAACTTGAAAAGCGGGTTGAGAAAATAGAAGAACATTTAGGACTTCCCCATCACGAATAATACCCGCCTCCAATGAATAGGTAGACCCCATAGGCCCATAGGCTATCTAGTATGCGATTTCCTCAGCTTATGGTATACTGCTTAGGACTATGACACAGTTGGAGGGAAGCTTGTCACCAAAACCGATTACTGAGAACACGCTATTTTACGGCGTTCCACGGCCGCATATGTGGATGAGTAAAGTGCAGCGCTCGCGGCTGCGCGGCGTGCCGTGTAGAAAAAAGGGGCGACGTAATAGAGGATCGGTTGCCAACGAATCGCAGCAGCGCACCATACAGTCCTGGCCAGGCTGCAATGATTGAGCAACCTGGGGTGCATGCATCTCGATCAGATGCCCCCCAGGGCGTCTTTCCGTATTCGCCGTAAGAGTTGCAGTGGAGAGGCGCACGGTTAGTCAATCATTCCCAGGAAATCGCGTGTGCGCTCGTTTTGTGGGTTATCAAATATCTGCGAGGGCGGGCCTTCCTCAACGATGACCGCCTTATCCATAAAGACTACGTGGTCGGCCACCTCACGTGCAAATCCCATCTCATGCGTGACAACGACCATTGTCATACCCTCCTGAGCAAGCTGGCGCATCACTTTGAGCACTTCACCGACCAGTTCGGGGTCGAGAGCAGAGGTAGCTTCGTCGAAGAGCATCAGTTTGGGATTCATGGCAAGGGCACGAGCAATCGCCACACGTTGTTGCTGACCGCCGGAGAGTTTATGCGGATAGGAATGGGCTTTATCGGCGAGACCAACCTTATCAAGCCGTGACATGGCGCGTTGGGTCACTTCGTTCTTTGGCTGATGCAGGACATGAATGGGAGCCTCGATCACATTTTCCAGCGCTGTCATATGTGGAAAGAGGTTGAAGCGCTGAAAAACAAAGCCGATTTGCGAACGCATGCGGGCAATGTTGGCGTCGCTGTCCTCTACCACACGCTCATTCACCTCGCGATAGCCGACCAGTTGCCCATCGACATAGATGCGCCCGCTGTCGATCTTTTCCAGGTGATTGATGCAGCGCAGCAGCGTTGTTTTACCGGAGCCGCTGGGGCCAATAATCACTACCACCTGACTGCGTTTGACAGAGAGATTAACGCCATTCAAAACAGTAAGTTGGCCAAAGTGTTTGACGATTTGTTCGGCACGTACCATTTCGACGCCATCTGTTTTTTGGGTGTTCATAGTCCCCTCCATTCTAGCGACCGCTGACAATAGTGCCGCCGGAACGCGATCCGCCAAAACCGAGCAGGCGCTCAGTCAGCCCTCTCTGGTTCAACTCGATTTTGATATTACGGTTGGGATCGAGGCGCTTTTCAATCCGACTCTGGAAAAAGCCCCAGAGTGTGGTGAGCGCAAGATAGTAGACGGTGGCTACGATGAGCAACTCAAAGATAATGAACGTTTGCGAACCATACGTCTCGGCGGTGCCGGTGAGTTCGAGCAGGCCAATTACCGAGGCAATTGAGGTAGTTTTGAGCATGTTGTTAAATTCGTTGCCCAGCGGGGGAATAATGACGCGCGCTGCTTGAGGCAGTATAATGCGGCGCATGGCAAGCGGGTAACGCATGCCGAGTGATTTTGCAGCTTCCATTTGTCCTGCATCAACCGAGGTAATACCGGCGCGAATGATTTCCGCCATGTATGCACCCTCATTGAGCGAGAAAGCGACGAGTACGCAAGCCCAGTCGGCCAGTAAGAGGTGGGAATTCAGTCTTGGAAGACCATCCCACAGTAGCAGAACCTGGACCAGGAGGGGGCTGCCACGAAAGAACCAGATATAGGCACCCGCAGGCCGGTTCAGCAGCGGAAAACGTGACATGCGCATCAATGCGAGAAAGAGGCCAATGATGACGCCACAAGTCTGAGCAACGATTGATATCCAAAGCGTTGTCCAGGCCGCGTTGAGGAACAATAAACTTGGGTCGGCGAAGAGGTATTGCCAAACGACATCCCAGTGAAACATTGAACACCTCCTTTGAGGGACGCGATAAATCGGGCCCCTACATGTGTTCTGGCACCTCGCATATTACATACGAGGTACCAGCAAGAGGACATGAGATATCTTAAGGGACACGATACGTTAGTTCGCTACACATAGATATTCTGGCGGTAGTTCAGCGTGAGTTCCTCGTTGATCAAGCCCCACTTGAGGATGAGCTGGTGATACGCGCCAGAGGTTTTTAACTGGTTGAAGGCGGTTTGCACGGCGTTGAACATAGAGGTATCCCCCTTACGGATGACGATACCCTCCGGGCCTGCGCCGATTACGGAGCCTCCAACTTCAAACTGACCGGGATAGAGTTTGTTGTAGTAGTCGGTGACCGGGGAGTCTTGATAGGTCGCTACCACGCGATTATTTGAAAGCAATTGGATGACAGCCGTTTGATCTTGCAACACGGTCATGTGAATAGCCGGCTTGCCGTCACTTGTACATTTCTTACTCGCTGTCTGCAAGTCGGTCTGTTCTATCGTGCCATCCTGTACGCCGACGTTTTGCCCGCAAAGGGCATCGAGGCTTTTGATGTTCTTAGGGTTGCCCTTCTGTACCAACAACGACTCGCCTGCATTGAAATAGGGAACGAAATCGACCTTCTTCTGCCGCTCAGGTGTCACGCTGACTGCCGAAATTACGACATCGAAGCGCTTGTTCGCAAGGTCATCAATGATGGTGTCAAACTTATCGGTCACCACATTTGTCTGCAAGCCCATACGCTGGGCAACCGCCGTAATCAGATCAACATCGAAGCCAGCCGCCTTGTGAGTGGTGGCGTCAATGTATTCTTGCGGTGGATACGTCGTATCACTTCCCACGGTCAGGACCCCTGGAAGTTTCAAGTCATTCGGTGGAGTCACGGTTGGCGTACTGGGATTTACCGTAGGAACGCTGCTACTCCCAGTACTCGTATTGCTGCCACAGGCGGCAAAAAGCAATGCCAGTATGACCACGCATCCTAGAAATAGCGGAACTCTCGCTAGAGATGCTCTCACAGAAGCATGGCGTCCTAGTGATCTTGGGGAAAAGAAAATCATGAAGAGACCTCCTCTGATAAGGGACACGTACAAAAAGATGTCCCTACGCTTGTAGATAAGCATAGTGTAACATAAGTATAGAAAAGGATACAAGAAAGTAGATACATTTCTTGCGCCATTCCTCAAGAACGACTACCAGAATCGCCCCTACTGTTTACTACGTTCGCTGATAACTTTCTGTCACCCGAACAATACTTTGTACCACAAAGAGGAAATAGCTGTAGAGTTCAGGATGGAAGTACAGTGTGATGACCTTCCTAGAAGAGGTTTCTCTATCTGTAAACTCTGTCAACGGGCATACACACCTGAAGAAACAAATAGTGTCTCCACAGTTTCGTACTCATCTCGAAAACCTGCTCCACTTCTGGCAATATCAATTCTACGACACTCCCAACCTCATGTCTTGGTAACTTCCTCTATGGGAAGAGGACTTTACAGCGCAACTCCGAATACAGCGGTGAGCAACCACGACATCACCAGAATAGTGATTGATACGGTAGTAAGGTACAGCCCCATTAACTGGTGAAAAAGGGGGAAAGACTTGAAAATGGGAGCGGTCCCAGGCATAGTGTGTGTATGCAAAAAACCACAGCAGAGCCGATGGAACCGTCAGAGCAATTTTGCCCGAATCTGGCGTGTTGCGCAAGAGGCCAGAGAGGGCTGGGCAATATCGCGATCCATGATCGCCAGCGGCAACGCTATCGCTGTAAGATGTGCAAACACACCTTCAGTGTTCGTCGAGGCACGATGTTTGAAGGATTACGCACCGCGACGGATGTGGTGGTCATTGTCGTGATCCTTCTGGCATTTGGATGCCCGGTGCAAGCAATTGTGCAAGCCTATGGTCTGGATGAACGCACGGTCGCGTCGTGGCGCGACCGTGCGGGCTTGCAGTGTCAACGAGTGCATCAGGCCATCGTCGAGCAAGGACAGCTCGATTTGATCCACGTGCAAGCCGATGAGATCCGCGTGAAGCACGCGGCATGGTGGCGTGGATGGGATTGGCGATGATGGTCTCGACGCGTCTGTAGCTGGGTGGAGTGGTGAGTCGTACCCGTGATACGAGCCTCGCGGATCGGCTCCTGCAGCAGGTGCGAGCCTGCTCTCAGGCAGCCTGCGCCCTGCTGGTTTGCACCGATGGGTGGGTGGCATACCCCAACAGTATCAGACGAGCTTTTCGTGACAAAGTCAAACGAACGGTAGGACCTGGTCGGGCATCATTGCAAGTCTGGTCGGGCTTGCACATTGGGACGGTGATCAAAGAGACGGTGAACAAGCACCTCACGGCAGTCATTCGTCAGATGAGTCATGGGTCTGTGGAGCAAGCGATGCATCTCTTGCAGCGTTCTGGGGGTGGGCAAATGCTCAACACATCGTACATCGAACGGTTCAATGGGACCGTGAGAGAACGGTTGGCGACGTTAACGCGCAAGTGTCGCCATGCCGCTCATCGGCTCCAGGCGCTTGAGACGGGCATGGACTTGATTGGGAGCACCTACAACTTTTGCTGTTTCCATCACGAACGAGCGCAAACGAGTTCTGGGAGAAGCTCAGAGGCGACTGAGACAGTCACCAGCGATGGCCAGTGGTTTGACCGACCATCTCTGGAGTCTCTCGGAACTGTTACACGACAAGGTCGCTCCGGCACCTTGGGTCGAGCCGAAGCGACGAGGCCGTCCCCGCAGGCACCCTGTGGCAGAGTCCTCCCTGCCCAAACGTTCACGAGGCCGTTGCCTGATCCTCATGTGCCCAAGCGGCCACCAGGACGACCTCGGAAAATTCCTTTGAACACGTTCACCGTTTAATGGGGCTGTACCTGTTCAATGGTACTTATAAGAATAATGCCTTTCCTCTACCAGATAGCGATGTATACAAGGAAAGGACTGCAACAAGAAAGCAAAGCGTAACCTTCCTGTGCTAAGAACGTGCCCTCTCCAAAAGGAGTATATGATTACTATGCTCAACAAGTGTTCCAGATTGTGGGCAAAAAGCTCTAGATTTTCTCAAGAAATAAGAATGGGACAGTTGTGACTGCGGATGATGTTGGGTCTCGGGAGAGAGGGTGGACGAAGAGAGCGAGGCGATGGGAAAGATGAATGACCTGTTTCAGAAACCGTCTTGAGGGTTTCTGCTGTCAAGATAGACAGTGGTGGCGAATTCCTCTAGGGGAGATTCTCGTACTGCACGCCCTCCTCGTCCTCTATGTCGTCCTTGTACTGAACGTCCTCCTCGTCCTCTATGTCGTCCTCGTATGTATATTCAACACGGTCCTCTGAATACAGGATCGTATCAAAAGCCTTCACGCATAAGAGCGTCCCGACAAACAGGAGGATACAGGCAAGATACACTTGAAAGTTGGCTCCACTCATGTCTCCCGATTGATATAGAAGTACTGCTATGAGGAAGCAAGTAGCCCCCGCTATATTCAAGCGGTAAAAACGACGTCGATCATTGGAAGCCATATACCGTCTTCTTTCTTCGCTACTGAGCATGTGAAGAGTACTTCATCTCAGGAGATATGAGCATATCCTATTTTACACCATGGTCTTGCCATTTCGCCAACATTGTCAGGGTAGGTGTCAAATGCGAGATACTAGATGCTGGAATCATACATGATGCCTGGTGGGAGGCTGATTTATGAGAGATGTGTTGCTTTCTTGTGGGCATCCTGCTACAATGCTGCTAAACAACGCAATATCGGGGAGGATGTTGTTGGCATGATCAAACAACAACCAGCACAGGAAGCTATACAAACCGTTTTAACACGAGGCGTCAAACAAGTTGAGAAAGAGGCCGAGTTGCGCCGCATGCTTTTAGAGGGCAACGAAGGTCAACCACTACGTGTCAAATTAGGTGTTGATCCAACGCACTATGAACTCACTATTGGACATGCTGTCGTCTTCCGCAAACTGCGCCAGTTCCAACAAATGGGCCATAAGGCTGTAGTCGTCATCGGCGACTGGACTGCTCGTCTGGGCGACCCCAGTGGTCGTGAAGAGGCACGCCAAGCATTAACTGCCGAACAGGTGCGAGAAAACGCCAAAACCTACTTTGACCAGTTTTTCAGAATCGTGGACCGCGATCTCACCGAAGTCCACTACCAGAGTGAATGGTTCGATTCTTTCAATCTCGCGGATGCGCTCAGGCTGTTGAGCCATAAAACCGTTGCTCAGATGTTAGATCGCGATGACTTCTCGAAACGCTACAAAAGTGGCACCGAAATCTACCTCTCAGAGTTCATGTACCCACTCTTGCAGGGCTATGACTCTGTGATGCTGCGCTCCGATGTCGAAATTGGCGGCACCGATCAAACCTTCAACCTGCTGGTCGGGCGTGAACTCCAGCCTATCTTCGGGCAAGCACCGCAGCAAATACTCACAGTAGAACTGATCGTCGGTCTCGATGGCTATAAAAAGATGGGCAAGTCTCTTAGCAACTACATCGCTATGACCGCGCCAGCTCACGACATGTTTGGCAAACTCATGTCGCTACCTGATCACGCCATGCGTGGCTACTTTGAAACGCTCACTGATGTGCCTGTTGCTGAACTCGACGAATTTGAGCGTAAAATGGCTGAAGGCACACTCAATCCAAGAGACGTTAAACTGCGTATGGCCCGTGAGATCGTCGCCGGTTTCCATAACATGGCTGAGGCCAAGGAAGCCGAAGCAGCCTTCTTGCGCCAGTTCTCTGAGCACAAACTGCCTACTGACATACCGGACTATGCTCTCGACCAACCAACCAATATACTCACGCTCATTGTCGAGGCCGGGCTGGCATCCAGTAAAAGTGAAGCCCGTCGTCTCATCCAGCAGGGGGGCGTCTCCCTTTATCCCAATGGTGAACCTGACGAGGCCGAGCGCATCAACAGCGTGGAGTATAGCGTACAACCTCGCGACGGTGCCATTCTCAAAGTCGGCAAATTGCATTACATTAAGATCAAAGCGTAAGATGTAGGGGCGCAATGATGAGAGTTAACAAGTTAATCCGGCTATGGCTACGTCGTGGTAGAGGCGTCATCAATGCCGCCTCTACCACGACCGTAAGTATTTTGTTACCTTTCATCATTGCGCCCTGGTCTGTGGAGGTTTTTATTTATGCCACAAGCAACCATCGGCGTGATCGGCGGAAGTGGGCTCTATCGTATGGAAGGCATGACTGAGATTGAAGAGATCGCCGTACAAACCCCCTTTGGCAACCCCAGCGACGTCATCGCTATTGGCAAGGTGGAAGGCGTGGCTATGGCTTTCCTGCCACGTCATGGGCGAGGTCATCGTATCTCACCCACCGACATTCCTGTGCGAGCCAATATCTGGGCACTCAAAAGTCTGGGAGTCGAATGGGTTATTTCCGTCAGTGCCGTCGGTAGTCTGCGCGAACATATCGCTCCTCGCGATCTCATCATCCCTGACCAACTCTTTGATCGCACCAAAAGCCGTGTCAACACTTTCTATGAAGGTGGCATCGTTGTTCACTGCACCTTTGCCGAGCCCTTCTGTTCCACGCTGAGCAAGCTTTTGTTAGAATCGGCCCAAGAACTGGGTGACGTCAAAGTACATGCTGGTGGCACCTACGTTTGCATGGAAGGCCCCTTATTCTCCACGCGAGCCGAATCAAACGTCTACCGTAGCTGGGGTATGGATATCATTGGCATGACGGCCCTCCCCGAAGCCAAACTGGCCCGTGAAGCTGAGCTTTGCTATGCTACCATTGCCTGTGCCACCGACTACGACTGCTGGCACGAAACCGAGGAATCTGTCACCGTCGAAATGGTCATTGGCAACCTTATGGCCAACGTTACCAATGCTCAGCGCATCCTTCGTAGCGTCGCTAAAAAAATTCCTGCCGACCGCAGTAGCAATAGCTGCGAATGCCCAACGGCACTTGCAACCGCTATCTTGACCGAGCGCAGCAAAATTCCACAGGCGGCCAGGGAGAAATATAACCTCTTCATTGGCAAATATCTTTCTTGATCCTGCTCTTAGCTGCGGATTATAATATTGGCATGGAAGGCCACCTAGTGGTGCATCCGGCAAAACCGGTATGCTTCTTTAGGAGCGTGAACACGTGAGAATAAGCCTACGGAGGACACCTAAAATCGGAACCCTTTGGTGTCCGAGACCTGCCTCTTGCAGACAGGTGAGTGATGGGGCTATTCCGTCTTAGAAAGGAGCATGGTTATGTGGAATCTCAAACGCCTGGCCGTCTTGACCAGTGGTGGTGATGCACCTGGGATGAATGCCGCCATTCGGTCAGTAGTGCGTACTGCGTTAGGGCAGGGGATCGAAACGATTGGCGTCATCGGCGGATATGCGGGCCTGGCGGCAGGTCACTACCGACCGTTGGATAGCTGGGCCGTGTCAGGTATTATCCAACGGGGTGGGACGATGTTGCATAGTGCACGTTGCCCCGACTTTCACTTACTTGAAACCCAGCACCAAGCTATACGGTACTTAGAAGAAGCAGGAATAGAGGCACTCATCATCATTGGTGGCAACGGATCACAGCAGGGGACATTGACTCTGCACCGGCTGGGCTTTCCTGTTATGGGCATTGCGTCAACGATTGACAACGACTTGGCGGAAACAGAGACCACGATCGGTGTAGATACAGCGTTGAACACCGCTGTACACTATATTGACCAGTTGAAGGATACCGCAACGTCCCATCACCGTGCCTTTATCGTTGAGGTGATGGGACGTGGTTCCGGCTATCTAGCGATGACGATTGCCATTGCCACAGGCGCGGAAGTGGCGGTGGTACCAGAACATCACATCGATCCAGAAACTATTGCGCAAGACGTGCAAGCAGCTTATGCACATGGGAAAAATCATTACATCGTGGTGGTGGCTGAGGGCGCAGCACTGAAGGCCAGGGAGCTCATGGACTATCTCGTCCAGCATTCCTCTAACGTTGATGCACGCTTGAGTGTCTTAGGGCATGTGCAGCGCGGGGGTTCGCCCACGGTACGCGACCGTGTGCTTGCCAGTGAGTTCGGCGCGGCTGCCGTGCAGTCTCTTCTGGAGGGACATCGCGGTGTGGTGATTGGGTTATCCAAGGGCAATATCATTGAAATTCCACTAGAGGCTGCCATTGCCCCTTGCGAGAAAGTGACGCCGGAGATGATAGCATTAGCAGGGGTGCTGTCTCGCTAGCGCATTGCCGCACATGAGACAAAGCGAAGTTGAAGGACGTCTGTTCGAGGAGGAGAGAAGAGGCAAATATCTTTCTTGACAAAAAACCGCTATAGGAGTATAATGAACTCGTTCCGTTTGATGTATGCTTGATTGATCCGAATAGAGGATACTACAAGAAGAGCAAAACTTCTTAATGGAACAGGCCGGTTTTCTTCCGGTCCTGCCGATTGGCGTAATTGGGTCCGGCCGGTTTTCTTCCGGTCCTGCCGATTGGCGTAATTGGGTCCTGCGCGACAGATGTTTATGAACCCCGCCAGGTTCGTGAGGAAGCAACGGTAAGTGAACCTCTCTGGGTGCCGCAGGGTGGCCTGATTGCGCTAATCGGCAGGGCCGGGCGAAAATCGGTTTTCTACGCTACCCTCCTACCAGCGTGCAATAGTAGCTCATCCATGCATATCAGGCAAGCTACACTGCGGAGTTAATCATGGCTTCACAATCGCTCTACCGCAAATGGCGTTCGCAGACTTTCAATGAGCTCGTTGGTCAAGAGCCTGTTATTCGCACGCTCAAAAACGCTCTTAGTAGTGGCAAATTGGCCCATGCCTATCTCTTTACCGGCCCTAGAGGCACTGGTAAAACTAGTATCGCTCGTCTGCTTGCTAAAACGATCAATTGCGAGCATCCTGTCGATGGTGAACCCTGCAATACATGCCAGCAATGTCGAGAAATCACTGCCGGTAACTCATTTAACGTGATTGAAATTGATGCTGCCTCCAATCGTGGTATTGACAGCATTCGCGATCTGCGCGACAAAGTCATGATGCCCCCCTCCACCGGTAAATACAAAGTCTACGTTCTTGACGAAGCTCACATGCTCACTACCGAAGCCTTCAACGCCTTGCTTAAAACTCTGGAGGAGCCACCGGATTACGCGATCTTTGTCATGGCTACAACCGATGTGCATAAGATGTTGCCCACTGTGCTCTCGCGCTGTCAGCGTTTCGACTTCAAACGCATTACGACTCGCCAGATCGTTGAACACCTGCTCTTTGTCGCTGAACAGGAGCATGTTATGCTCGAACGTCCCGCTGCCGAGTTGATTGCTCGGGCTGCTGCCGGAGGTATGCGTGATGCCCTGAGCCTACTTGATCAGGCCATTGCTTACTCAGGGGCTGAAATTTCTCTCGCTCAGGTTCAGGCTATGCTGGGTGTTGCTGACCCGCGTGCCATTCAAAAACTTATCAACCATGTCGCCCAACTCGATAGTGCGGCTACCCTGCATCTCATTCACGAACTTGCTGAAGCGGGTGCAGACTTGCGCCAGCTCAATGCCCAGGTCTGCGATTACTGGCGTGCTGTTATGCTTGCTAAAGCTGGTGCCAACATTGCCATCATTCTTGACCGTACTGAGGATGAAACTCATGAAATCCAGCAAGTGACGCAGCTCTTCACGCTGGCTGAACTGACAGAGCATGCGCGTATTTTTGCCCAGAACGAGCTTATGCAAAAGAATCAGGGTACTCCCCAACTCGGCCTTGAGCTTGCCTTCTTACAAAGCATCGAACTCCATCGTCGTGCCCAAGCGGGTCAACCACTTAATACCTCAGATGTTCCTGTCGCGCAACCACGTTCTGCGCCAGTACAACCTCAGGTTTCACTGGCAAACTCCGTTGTTCCTCAATCAGCTCCAATCCGGCAACCTTTACCACCCAAAGTGAGCGAAGAAGTATATACTGCAATTGCCGAGATGGAGAGTGTTTCATCTCCTGCCGGAGTTGAGGAAACACCTCTTGTCTCTGCTATCGGTCCAGAAGTATCTCCCCCTGCTGTCACAAGTGGCATACAAAATGGCACACAGGGGATATCTTCTTTAACAGTAGAGCAAGTGAAGGAGAAGTGGGAAAGAGTCAAAAGGCGTGTGCGCGGGAGAAATCAGACTGGGCCCAAAACCGCTGCCTATTTGAATGACTATACCGTTGTCGGCATGGAGAATGCTAGTAATGCAGCTATTGTTTTTTTACAGGCGGCTCATACTCTTCACTACGAGTACATGCAGAAAGGAGAGTACTATGCAGATGTGGAGTGGGCATTGACTCTTGAACTGAACGAACAGTGCCGTGTGCGCTTACTTGCTCCTGGTCAACCTGTGCCTGTAACCTCGACACCTATCAACGGTAGCCAGCCTGCACCTGTAGTATTACAGCCTATCCCTTTGAATCAGCCGGTTCCAAAACCCATAGACCAGGCACCCAAAGCTGAAGCGGCTCACCATGCATCTAATAATGACAATGGCAGTCAATCTGTACCGGTTACCGCCGTGCCAGTTGCCAAAAAGAACATTGTGAGAGAAAATACTACTACAGAACCGTTACGACCGTCAACAGAGATACTCAAACAAAGAGCGAGTAACGACCCTGTAGTTCAAGCGGTTATGCGAACATTTACTGCGGAAATTAAAGATATCCGCCCAAAGTAAGGCTCTACCCAAAGTTGTAGGGCCATACCTGCGAGATGGAATGTGAAACCGTATATGTAGGGGCGACCCTCGTGGTTGCCCAGGCAGTTAAGTAAGGAGTTATTGTTATCATGAACATGCGTGAAATCCAAAAAATGCAGCAGCGACTCACGAAGATGCAAGAGGAGTTGGAAGCGAGCCAGTTCACCGGAACTGCCGGTGGCGGAGCCGTTACCATTACCATGAGCGGCAAATTTGAGATCACTACTGTCAAAATTGACCCTGAAGCCTTTAATGCCGAAGATATTGCCGAGTTGGAAGTGATGATCCTGGCAGCCTCCCGAGATGCTTTTAACAAGGCCACTGAGGCCCAGCAGAAACTCATGGGTAGTGTCACTGGCGGCATGAGAATCCCTGGATTGTTCTAAACTATGAACAACATCGCACCACCAGTGGCAGCACTGATCGAAGAATTTTCAAAACTGCCCGGTGTTGGGGTCAAAACCGCCCAACGCCTGACCTTCTTCATCCTTCGTAGTCCAGCCGACCAGGCACGTCGGCTGGCTGAAGCCATTATCCGCGTCAAAGAAAGCATCATCTATTGTTCGCGCTGTTTCAATATCACCGAAACTGATCCCTGTCCTACTTGTAGCAATCCTAGCCGCGATCAAGAAGTTATCTGCGTTGTCGAAGAGCCTCTTGATGTTCTGGCTCTGGAAAAAACCGGCGTTTACAAAGGTCTCTATCATGTCCTGCATGGCGCACTCTCGCCTGTGGAAGGCGTCGGGCCCAAAGACCTGCGTATCGATGAACTGCTCCAACGGGTGCGCTCAGGGAAGGTACGAGAAGTCATTATTGCCACTAATCCCAACTTTGAGGGAGAGTATACTGCCAGCCACCTCAAAAATGAACTGGCACCTTTCAATGTGAAAGTGACGGGTCTTGCACGCGGCCTGCCCATCGGTGGCGATCTCGAATATGCCGACGAAGGTACCCTTAGCCGTGCCCTCGAAGGCCGACGCGACATCTAGTAGTAGAGAGAGGGAGTGGTCCTTGTGGTCGCCCTCATCCTGGAACTACTTGACACACGGCTGTACTTATGGTACTCTTGTTCTAGTTTTGAGGGGAATAGGTATGGAGAGAGACCTGTTTCCGCTTTTCCGAACCTGCGAAAGAATAACTACGTGTATCAACTCAGGCACTCAAAAAGTGCGGCACATCGTCACGCACTTGTGTATAATTCTTGCCATTAACAAAGGAGGAATGCAGGGGCGGTGAAGCGGGATGGCAACAACCTGCCTGTATCCTATACCCTGTACTAAGCAATGCCCATGACTAAAAAGGAAAAAGCTATGGCAGATCGGAGCGCACCAGTATCTTCTGCAACTAGCGAGCGTGAAAAGGCTATCGAACTCGCCTTGCAGCAAATCGAGCGTCGCTTCGGCAAGGGAACCGTCATGAAATTAGGAGAGGCTACCAATATCCATGTTGAGATTATCCCTACCGGCTCGATCGCCCTCGATCTCGCTCTCGGTGTAGGCGGTGTACCTCGCGGTCGTGTTACCGAGATCTACGGTCCTGAATCGTCTGGTAAAACCACCCTCTGTCAGCATATTATTGCCAATGCTCAACGGGCCGGAGGCTATGCTGCCTTTATCGACGCCGAGCATGCCCTCGACCGTACTTACGCGGCTCGCTGTGGCGTCGACACCAACAACCTCTTAATCTCGCAACCCGATACTGGTGAGCAAGCCCTGGAAATTGTCGATTCTCTTGTCCGTAGTAACGCTATTGATGTGATCGTCATCGACTCTGTAGCCGCTCTCACACCGCGTGCTGAAATTGAGGGTGAAATGGGCGACTCCCATGTCGGCTTGCAGGCTCGCTTGATGAGTCAGGCCATGCGTAAGCTCACAGGTGCCATCAGCAACTCCAACACGGCGGTTATCTTCACCAATCAGCTGCGTGAAAAAGTTGGTGTCATGTTTGGGAACCCTGAAGTCACAGCTGGTGGTAAAGCTCTCAAGTTCTACGCTTCTGTTCGCCTCGATATCCGCCGCATCGACTCTATCAAACAGGGCCAGGATGTCATGGGTAGCCGCACTCGTGTTAAAGTCGTCAAGAATAAAGTTGCCCCACCTTTCCGTGTTGCCGAGTTTGATATCATGTACAGCGAGGGTATTTCTCGTGAAGGTGGTCTCATCGATCTTGGCCTGGAAATGGGCCTTGTCAAAAAGAGCGGTGCCTGGTTCAACGTTGGCGATATTCGCCTCGGTCAGGGCCGTGAGAATGCCAAAGACTTCCTTCGCCAGAACAGCGATGTGGCCGCTGCCATCGAAGAGCAGATTCGCAGCAACATCGTCGCCTTCAAAGCTGGTGAGGTTGAAGGCGCCGAAGATGAAGGCGAGAGCGAGGACGTCCTCGACGAGGAAATATAATTGCCATAAGATATGTCGAATTATAACAGCCAGTGTTGCAAGGTGGGCGTCATGTTTTTGCGAAGCATGATGACCGCAAGGGTCATCACTACTCTAGACGCACGAGTTGGCCTGCGAAGGCGGAGTAGAGTAGTGATGACCCTTGCGGTCATCATGCTCACCTAGTATTCCACATTGATGAAGCCGCTTCATCAATGTGGAACACTGGCTGTTATAATTTATTCCTTTTGCTGCTGTTCTGGTTGCTGCTGTTTGTCTAGAATCTTCGTTATCTCTTGATCTAACTCTGTTGGCTCAAGATGTACAAGCGGTTGCTCTTCTTTTGAAAGCAAGGGCTCCAATGCTCCGCTTGCAATCCGTGGAGGCTCTAATGCCTCTGCTACTGGTTCGCGTTCCCGCCACCACGTTGCCATCTCCGCTGGATCAACCTTACCTAGCTCACCTGTCTCTACCTGCTGCATCTCCCACGCCAGTGCCGCCTCTTCTATGGGAATCTCATAACCAGCCTTCAAACTCATTTTCCACTTCATATCCAAAATCGCAAAGTATGCTTCCATTGGATCTTGCCCCCTCGTCAAATATTGGCGTAGCAGCAATACCGTGGGTAAATGATAGCGTGTATACCAATCTTTGGCTGCCTCCTCCAGACTCACGTCTCGCCGCTCATTTTCACTCATGATAGCCTGATGGCTTAAAATTGTATTGTAGAAACGACGTGCATATCTGCGTGGTACAGTAATGCCCAATAGCTGACGGATGCGCTGCACAGACCAACCTGGCAGTACCGTCGCAATCTCTCGAAAAGCATGCCAACTCGTACTTAGCAAGGAAAATCCCAACTCATTCATCCTCTCCAACATACGTTGCCACTGGAATAGCGTAGTAAAACCCGTCGCTGAGGCAAGATGTGCATGCTCACGCCGGAGCCAGTGATAGCGCTGTTGGAAGTAGTGAAAATCCTTCTCATCCACCAATTCCTCTTCTTCTGACAACCCCCGTGCCAGCCGTAAATCCTCTGCCTGCCACAACAGTGCTTCGCTAAACGACTCCAGGTCTTGCTCGCGTAGCTGCTCGTTCACAGGCTCAGGAAACAGTTCCGCTGTCTCGGCATCGGCCATGATCGCCAGAATGCGTCGCCCATCGATGCGCATCAGCACGTTCGCTAGCGATGGATCACCCCAGTACACCCCATGTTCATGTAGCTCAACCAACAGTACGGCTACTGCCGATAGGAGCCGATGCTTATTTTTCCTCGTAAAAGGAATACTGTACAGCAAAGCATGCGGAATAACACGCGGAGCTAACCTCGTTACTGTATATCCCCGATCTCCACTGATATACTCAGAGATATCCATTGGTCCACGCTCTTCCAACATCACCGGTGGTGCTGACACAATCACACTGCCTACCGGGCTGAGAGAGGGAATACCTCGCCGTTCGATCTCATGCAAATTAGCAATCTCGCGCTCAGCCATGTGCGGCGTCGTCTCTTTAATCGCATAGCGTACCCGATCTCTTTCAACAAAAATCACAGGGTGGCGCGATTCTCCACGCCGTATCACCAGAGGCACCACTCCGTGTTGTGGCCACTCCTCTAAGGGAAAACGCCACGGGAGCCCTTCCAGACGCTGCCTTTCAGTGTTGTCCATCTGAAATTGTATCGTTGTTTCAATGGTAGTCGTGTTCGTTTCATTATTGTGCATAGTGACCTTCTTGTGATATACAATACATGTACTTTCCGTGCTTTCTTCTATCATCGTAACAAACTTTTATCACATAATACAAGCTAAGGAGTATTATCCGTGGGTACTGCTGCCTTCAACTTCGCTGGTGAAGTTGCCCTCATCACCGGCGGCTCGCGTGGTTTGGGCCTGGAAATTGCCCAGGCTTTCGGTGCTGCGGGAGCTACCGTGGTTATCACGGCTCGTCGTCAACAATGGCTTGGGGAAGCCGAAAAGTTCTTAAAGGACCAGGGTATAACTGTTCACACGATGACCTGTGACGTTGCCGACCCTACCTCAGTCGAGCAGCTTGTGCAGCAGGCTCTTGCCACCTGTGGTAGCATCGACATTCTCGTCAATAACGCTGGCCTCACCTGGGGCGCACCCGCTGAAACTATGCCCTTCGACCGCTGGCAACAGGTCATCGACGCCAACATCACCGGCACCTTCCTCATGTCCCAGACTGTCGGACGCCATATGCTTGCACGCCAAAAGGGCGTTATCATTAATGTCGCCTCCATTGCCGGTCTCGGTGGTGGCCAACTCCAGACCGTCGGCTACAATGCCAGTAAGGCCGCCGTCATCAATCTCACTCGTGCCCTCGCCCTCGAATGGGCAAAAAATGGTATACGAGTGAATGCGGTCGCGCCGGGTATGTTTAGAACACGGATGACAGAGGCTATTCTGGATCGTGCGGAGGCGGTTGTGGCTGGAAGTACGCCGATGGGGCGCATTGGGCAGCCGGGTGAGCTGGCTTCGACGGTGCTGTTTTTGGCTTCGGAGGGGGCGAGTTATATTACGGGACAGGTGGTGGCGATTGATGGGGGGAGGACGGCACAGTAGGCTGCGAATGCTTGCACTTTCGAGCAGATCAATGCGGATAAGATATCTCTCGTTTGTTGCGTCTTTGGAGGCGATTTTGCCATGAAGTGGAAACAAAGGCTACTGCTGAGTGCAAGATGACTCACTCGCACGCTTTTCTTAAAACGTTTATTGCATCCATCTAGCTCTATAGTCAATCCAGGAAGGTCGCATCCTTCTGAGAAAGGACTCGATCATGGCAGATCGTGTTGGGCAGCAACTGGGCAATTACCGCCTCATAAGCCTCTTGGGAGAAGGGGCTTCGCCGAGGTCTACTTGGGTGAACATATCCATCTCGGCACGCAAGCGGCTATCAAAGTACTCCATACCCAATTGACGAGCAATGAGATGGAACCCTTTCGTCTCGAAGCTCGCACCATTGCTCGCTTAGAGCATCCTCATATTGTGCGCATCCTCGATTTTGGCATAGAAGGGAAAACCCCTTTTTTGGTTATGAGTTACGCTCCCAATGGGACTTTACGTCAATGTCATGCGAAAGGGGCTGTTTTACCAATGATGACGATTGTATCATATGTGAACCAAATTGCTGATGCATTACAGTATGCTCATGATGAGAAGCTGATCCACCGTGACATCAAGCCAGAGAATATGCTCATCGGGCGAAGGAATGAAGTTCTGCTCAGCGATTTCGGCATCGCCTTAATAGCGCAAAGTTCACGCAACCAGAGTACACAGGATGTCATAGGTACTGTCTGGCACCTGAACAAATTCAAGGCAAGCCACGTCCTGCCAGCGATCAATATGCACTAGGGGTCGTTGTCTATGAGTGGTTAAGCGGCGACCGCCCTTTTCATGGGTCTTTTACTGAACTCTGTACCCAGCATCTGTTTGCCTCTCCTCCATTCTTACAAGAGAAAATTCCGACGATCTCTCCTGAAGTCGAGCAGGTAGTACAGACATCACTTGTTAAGAACCCAAAGCAGCGCTTTACCAGCGTCAAAGCCTTTGCCACTGCCTTAGAACAAGTAGGTGAACCGGTAGAGTTGTCAACACTTGCTCCACCTAGCCAGCCGCTCGAACCAACTGCCGCATCTGTTCCCCCAACCCAATATGTATGGCCTACTATTCCGTCTACATCATTGAGTCGCCCTTCAGAGCCGACTGTGATGAGCCCTTCATCTATTAAGGATGAGCGGACGAAGCCAGCTATCTCACGAAGAACGGTTTTGGCTGGTCTAGGAGGGCTGGCTTAGGAATCACCCTCCTCACATATCGGGGCCATTCTGAGTTGAGAGGGTTCAGGTGGCTAAGCTCCTCATATGGTCTATCAGCTCCATATTGGCCTTGCTCACATTGAACCAGCGATCGGGCGGCGAATGGTGGTTGTGGGTTGTGATGCTCGCGAGATGGGACCGAATTATGTCAGATGTATCGGTTGTGTGCAATGTATTGTTTGTATCGCTTGTATCTAATGTATCGCTTGTATCTAATGTATCGCTTGTATCTAATGTATTGTTTGTATCTAATGTATTGTTTGTATCTAATGTATGCGTGGTTTGGGTATCCATGCTCCTCTGAAGAAGCGAAGGGTGATGAAGCGTGGTATACTTTCCACGAGACAGTCGGATGATCTCCCCGGCTTGGTGCATACGACCGAGGGTGAGTCGCACCGAGGTAGATTTTTGTCCTGTACGTTCGGTAAGCTCTTGCGGACCGAGAGGACCTTGGGCATGACTTAAGGCCTGGAGGAGCTGCTGTCGTTGGATGGAGACAGTGGTGGGGCCATTGAGCAGGGTGGAGACAGAGTAGGTGTTTTCTCCAAGCCACTGGATAGAGGGGATATCCGAGGCGTTTTCCACGATCTGATAGCTCAGGTGAGGGGCTTGCTTGCTGAGGTTGTTTTTGGTGGTGGCCAGGATGCGCTTGTGTTCGTCAGAGGGGTCCTGGGCAACGAGCAAG
>WNGD01000489.1_pt1 | contig 41968 bp, 44 predicted proteins | sample 5400671 | NCBI WGS metagenome assembly WNGD01 (sample SAMN13153369, study PRJNA577476) | soil metagenome | isolation source: 40 cm soil or saprolite under grassland replicate 2 | place: USA:California | collected 2016-06-15 | reverse complement strand
GGTTGCGTGGCATCAGATGTTCCCTTTCTGAAACACGATGCCTGGTTCCTGCAGGCCATTGTCACGTGTAGAATGGCACGTGGTACAATAGCACTGAGGACCAGGATGGGTTAACTACGACTGGTTCTCAAAGGGCTGGCTCAGTGCGTCGGAAACTCTGAGCCAGCCTCCCCATATTACAAACACGCTACGATTTTCTACTTAAAAACATTCCTTACCCACAACATTAGTAAGACAAAGCACATAGTGAAGCTATCGCGCCTGTCTGGTCTCAATAGTATACTTTTGTACCAATAGTATACATGGTATACAGTGTACCGAGAGCTAGCAAGTTTGTCAAGTCTCTATAGGTATGAGTTATTAACGTAAGCATCAATGAGTGACAAGAGTAACGGAAGTTTTACACAGTACCGTCTAATCTGATAGAATCATGAGTGGCTCGTGAGTGAACTGCGATTGAATCGCGAATCAATCAGTGCCCAATCAGCGCCAGTTGAAGGAGAGTCCATGAGCGGTCAGTACTACACAGCAGGTCAAGCAATGGCTAAGCTTGGCTTATCAAAAACAATGTTTCATCGAAAAGTGAACCAGGGACTTATCCCAAAGGTGACACCACCTGGAAAGATACACAGCATCTACCCCAAACGGGATATCGACGCTCTTGCTCGTGCAATGAACCTGATTTTCGAGCAGCATGAGAGAATTATATTCTCAAAATCAACGCCAGCAGATCAAGAAGAAGAAATGCAGATAGGCATTCGTTGCTTCGGACAAGAATTTATCACACCACTGCCTGAACGGATTGCCTTTCAGCAAAAGAGTGAGTTCACATTCTGGTCTCTTAAAGTAGACGGGCAAGTGGTCGGCTATGTTTCGGTGTTCCGATTTCCCTCTGCTTTTCTTGATAATTTGCTCACCGGACGGAGAATTGAGCGAGAAATCACGGTGAAAGAGGTGCTACCATTCACGCGGCTAGAACCTTTCGACATTTATATTGATGTGATGGCTGTTGACCCTACTCTCTCATCACATCTAAGTCACCTCTATGCTGGCATCATCGCTTCTCGGCTTGCTGCTATGCTTCTCGATCTCCGTGCCAATGGCTACCTCATTCAAACTGTGTACACAGTCTCAGCAACGAAAGAAGGTGATAACCTTGTACGTAAAGCAGGTTTTCGTCTTATGAAAGGAAAATCTATCGCCCCTGGTCGTCTTGCGTATGACTTTCCGTTAGATGAGCAGGGAATAAAGCGTCTTCAGGAATTGAGCGGGAGAGGAGCATAACATGCTTACAGCAGTGCAAAAGATCAGATTCACATTAACCGGAAGTCCGTCCGGTGAGCTTCACTTTCGACACGAAGGAGAAGAGGTAATGCGCTGGATTACAGGCGGTACACTGCCTGACATCTATGTAACATTTCATCAGCAAGACACTGTGATTGAGGTACGATGTTTAACCTGTCAAACTCTGCTTGGATGCTTCCCTGCTCACTACGGAGAAAACACAGCACAGCAGCTAGCGGCAATGCGACAAAGTGAACATCAGCATTAGAACAAAGGTCCACCATGACACCACCTATGCACCCATATGGAAGTCTATACTAATCGGATGCGCTAATACAAAACTATAGAGCTGGTAATGTGAGGCAGTCCAGACACTATCAGGTGGATTCGTTGTCTGCATAAACTCTATGCGGATAGTGATCGACGTTTTGCCAGTGGTGAGCGAAGGAGGCAGCGGAAACTCCTCGTCGCGCCAGCAGCGTTGTTTCCCATCGACATCGGTGCGATTCGAGCCGCCCGCGCTATACCAGGTTCCGGCAGACTGATTGTCTACGTAGATATTCGCGCGCTGGTTGGGGACACAGTAATCGAAGGTGCGTCGTAGAAATGCGCCTGCGTTCTGTGGATTCAGTGCCATGGTAAAACTACTCATCGTACTGGTCTCACTAATCGGCGCAGTCAGCAGCGGGCGATGCACAGTATATTCGTAGGCCGCGCTCAGTTGATAGCTGGTCTCACTCGACGAATGATACGCATGGGAGTTACGACTACCAGTAGAAGTAAGCGGTAATTCATCGCTGAGTAGAGCAGTGGGCGTGGGCGTACCATACCAGAGCATAGTAGCGCGATACGGGTTGGTACTTTGATCGACGCTCCCGTGCTGCCAGCGCACCACAAGATGACGATTGAACGGAATGCTATCGGCAACCAGGAAGCGATAGAGAGCAGCCCCATCCCGATCTGTGCCAGGAGGATTATTTCCACTACTGGGCAAACCACCCAGGGGCAGCGTCACCTGGTGTCCATCATTCCAATAATTACCACCCTGGCCCCATTCCTCAGTCCCCGTCACAGCGATCTGTGGCGTCTGATTATCGTCAAGATAGATCAATGGATTCCCCTCCAATGTAGGCCCGAGCGCGGCAAAGTTAATCACAGTACCGACCAGCTTGCCACTGCCCGTTACATCCAGAAAGGTCATATCCTGTCCCGGCACAGGATGAGGAATGCTGCTATACGTCGCGTGAAAGGTTCCCCATAGGTTGGCAGGAGCAAGAAAGGGCTCATAGCGAACGTGCCAATTGATCGCCTGCAACGAGCTGTCCGAGTGGATAACGATACGAGCACTCCTGCTAAAAGGCATTGGCCAGTACAGATTGAAATCTACCGATCTACTATCTGGACTATTGATGCCAGCCAGCCAGCTCTGCACCAGTGGACGCCCGGCAGGCTGGTACACACCCGCACCGTCACCTGCAATAAACTTGAGTGGTGCATCGACGCTCGGTTTCGTCTCGCCATCCCAATAGATCTGCAGGCGCGCATTGCCGAAGCGCGCCATCTCGAAGGCCGGAATATGGAAAGTGAGTGCACGTACCTGGCCAGGTCCTGACAACGTCGTAAGCACCGTTGGCGTACCAGCAGACAGGCTGATATTCCCCTGCTCCTGAGCGATATTGGTAGGACCTATGTCCGGCTGGCGCAACAGATTCACAACATCATCATTTGTCGCATCCGTATTCCAGGTAGTCAGTGGAGTACCGTAGGGTAGCTTGCGATACAGCGCATAGAAATTGCCATTCGCATGTTGAGAGGTCCACTGTATACTCTTCTGGAAGGGAATAGTAGTCGCAATAATACTGCTCCCCTGACTCTCCTGGGGACTCAGAGAGAGCGGATAAGGAAAGGCATGCGCCGGATCGCTATCAGGCTGCATCTGCCCGAGATCATCCGAGCCAATAGTCGTTACAGAACGACCATCCAGGGAGAGGTGCCAGGGGCCTCCGTAGCTCTCCTGCATACGCATAAACGTCACCACGCCCGGTCCTACCTGGTCAAAAAGTACATGCTCACCATCTGTGAGCGTACGCATAGACTGCACATTATCATCGTTGCGCCCGGCAGGGTCAGCAGTCGACTGGCCCACGACCCTATCGCCTACTTCCAGGTACGAGAGCTTATCCAGGTGCCGGTAAGTGTCCAGGCCCAGGTAAGACTGGAAAGCAGGCGTTATTGTGGGCATACTTTGTCGGCGCTTCCCTAACTCAGTAAAGTTAGCGAGGTACCACAAGACAGAAGTCACAACCAGTGAGAGGAGCAGCAGCGCGATCAGGATAGAGCGTCCATATCGTTGTGACAGCATTAATTCTTCCTCTTCCGAAAAAGCATACGTACAGTCTATCAAACCGGACACATCTTTGGCAACCCTATCCTGATTTTTGAAACTGGACATAAAAAATCACCGCCTGGTAAAGACGTATTGGTCCAACCAGGACGGTGATGCTATGCGAACAGCGAAGCATGCTCGTTACGCGGCTTCTGGCCCCTTTGCAGGAACATGGACTTGCGCCCCTTCAGGAACCTTGCCTTGCACGATATCGGCAAGTGCCCGTGCAAACTGCTCTTTATTATCCCAATAGTTGTGGGCCTTTAGTCCTCCATCAGGGCTATGTTCAACGTTACGAACTTGACGATCCTCGACCGGCATCCAGCAGGACTCCTCGTTACTGGGGTCAATGCGCCTAAACAATTTATCACTATACGGCGATAGTATCTTATCCCTGACGCGCCAGGTGCAAGGTGGCTCTAGTGGGTCAGCGACGGGATCGAGTTCATCCCAGAAATTGTACCAGGGCTTGAATTCGTAATGGCACCGAAACTCGGTTCCCCAATGGAATAGATTAACATATTTACGCAACGGACTACCTGCCGTAACGAACACCTTGATTTTATCAACAGCCTCTTTCGGTAGGGAACCTAAAACGTCGAATGCAATCACCGTTCCATTGCTATGAGTGTTGAGAATGATCTGGTCCACATCATGACGAGCAGCAAGGCGTATGAGCGCTTCACGCACAAAGCTCCGCACGCGCTCACGTTCCTCGTTGTGGCAGATATAGCATGCCACATCATTCTCAAGACTTCTAAACGTGCGTAGCACTCCAGGAGATGATGAAGTATCTTTTGGCTTCTCTATCCTCTTATGTTTAATAGTCATATCCTTGCGTGGTAGAGAACTGACAGGATGCTTGCATGGTGTACTCTGTTTTCTGAACGTCGCCGCCTTGATGTCAGTCACAAACAGACGTGCCAGCCCCAGGAAGCTAGCATAACGTGCGGCGGAAAAGACGCTCATCGCCAGGGTAATCAGGGCAGCACCAACCGCCGGTCCCGTTGCTTCAAGATTTGAGTAGACGAGCGCGATATGAGAGACATGCTTACCACTCGCATAATCACCGTCTGATATGAGGCGAGAGGTATCATTTTGTATAATATATGTCTTATCGTCGGACCAGATGCCAAGACGTTTCAGCCCATCTTCATGGCTAGCTGGTTTTTTACCATGCTCATTCCAGAGGCTCTGCACGTAAATGGCACCATTATCGCCAACCTTCTCGCGCTTTCTGTTGGGATCATCACTGAGCATTGGACCAAGGCTTGTGCAGAGAAGGTTTTTATGTAATGTATCAGCATAGCCAGTGTTTGTTCCCAACTCTACTCCATTGTCATCCATAGCGGGTGGTTGTTCAAAACCAATACCATGTAATGTTACCAGGCAAGTAATCTTCTTCTCGGAATCCATAGTTTTGCTCTCCACTTCTTGAGTGTGGCATCAGACATTTCATTTGAAGCACTAACTGACGTACTCTCGTTAATACATAAGTATGTACGTCCTACGAGACCCATCCAACGTTTACACCTCGAAAGTTACTTATAAAGCACTACAGGGAGACTACTCTGTTCTCATCCTCAACATAACTACTCAGCTTGCCTCATAAAGCCAGTATACAAGCGGTACCAAATTCTGGGTGGTATTACTCAATACTATGATCATTTTTGTACCAACGCGCTCTTGAAGGGGTATGACTGATTCCAGGCGTACCTGAATAAGTATTCTCAGTCAACGCATAGACGTTGTATCTCAAGAAATTTAGTATATGATTCTATACTACTGAATCAGAAGATGATAGCAATGCCCCTTCCATGCATCATACAGGAAGGGGCATTAATAATAATGACAATTTCGCTGTTTAAACGCGTTTTTTATACGTCACGCTCCCCGTGCTCGAAGCAAACTTCCGCTCATCCAGCAGCAGGTAATAATAGTCCATAATCCTGCCTGCAACGCGCGGCCAGGCATAGTCACCAATTTTGCGCAGGCCTGCCTCCACAAAGTAGCGACGCAGCGGCTCATTATCGAGCAGGTAGCCAATGCCATTAGCTAATTCCTGGCTATCGCGTGGTGGTACAAGCAAGCCATCCGTTCCCGAATTTACGACGGTGGCGTAGCCAGGTATATTGCTGGCAACGATAGGTTTGCCCGCCGCCATAGCTTCCAGCAGCACAATACCCATACTCTCTCCAGTGATGGCGGGAGCACAAAAGAGATCCGCAGTAGCAAAGTACCGGGGCAGTTCCGCGTCAGAGACGTAGCCGGTAAAGATCACATCATGCAAACCATATCGCTTTACATAACGTTGAAACTGGTAGCGCAGGCGACCCTCTCCCACAAACAAAAAGCGCGTGTTCGGATGCTGTTCACGGATCGCAGGAATAGCACGCAGCAGATATCTGGCACCTTTGCGCTTCTCAAAACGCCCCACGAACAAGATGTTCTGCTTGCCATCCATATATTCAGAGATTGGTTGTGCCTTGCCATCGAAACGGTCCAGGTCAACGCCATTGGGGATGATACGATAATCGGCTGGAAAGTAGCGTGAGGCAAATTGATAGGCGGCGGTGGAGACGGCAATGTGCCCATCCAGGCGACGGAAGTAGGGACGCAGGAATGGAGACGCGGAGGCATAGGCAAGATGATAGGGAGAGGTCATGCCGCCCGGGCGTGTGAACGTGTGAAAGGTGCCTACGCTCAAGGTATTGGAGAAACGTAACGCTGTAATCGAGAGTCCCGGTACCAGGGGTTCGTGAATATGCAGCACATCAAAATTTTCGCGTTGCAGGATATCGCGCACACGCCAGGAAAGCATGGGGTCAATCGCGATGCGTGCTATTGAGCCATTGAAAGGCATTGGTGCCGTTTTTCCCATGCCATAGAAGAGATGTTCCTCGACCAGTATTCCCTTCGTCTCAGTACCAGGTGCAAGAACGCGTATATCATGCCCCATGTTGATAAACTGTTCTGCCAGATGTCGAATATGTTCACGCACTCCACCGGGATAACTCCAATCATATGGTGATACGATACCAATTTTCATTTGCTGACTCCCTGCTTTAATCTGGGATATTTTTTGTTTTGCTTCTTCTGCCACCATAACTTGGTACCTGGCCTGTTTCTATCATATAATGTCTCTGTTAAGAGACGCGTTACATAATCTATGATAGATTATGCCTGATCACATGTCAAAGATACAGTTCCCAGGGCGCATTCTTAGGGTTAACCGTACTCCTGCGCATATGTTTCACAAGTAAAAAAATGTTAATTTTCGAGGAACGTTAAAGAATTTTATGAGCACATCATCTACCACAGGATATAGTAAGGCTGATATCCATATGCATACCAACCTCGGCGATGGCTGGGCCAGCCCCTCACAGGTAATCCAGCAGGCAAGCAGACGCGGATTGCCTGTCATTGCGATTACGGATCATGATCATGTTGAAGGTGCCAGGCGTGTGGCCGATCTGCTGGCAAAGCAAGAGCATCCACCTTTCGAGATGATCACCGGAGTTGAAGTCAGTACGCGCCAGGGACATCTGCTGGGACTCTTTATAGAACGTGCTCCAAAAGCGCTGCGTTCCGTCGAAGAGAGTATCGAGGCCATCAAGGAGCAAGGTGGTCTGGTGGTTATACCGCATCCTCTGGGGCGGCTGGTTCCCAGTTTGAGCCGTTCCAAGATCGACGAATTACTGAACAAGGGTTTTACCATTGATGGCATTGAGATCTATAATCCTTCTCCGGCCAATGCCTCGATGCGTGCAACCGTACGCGCAGCGAACCAGCAATGGCATTTTGCCGAAACGGGTGGGAGTGATGCGCACTTCTGGCAACATATCGGCGCGGCATACACGCTTTTTCCTGGCAGCACGGCTGAGGATCTACGGCAGGGTATCCTCGCGCGCACTGTCCAGGCAGGTGGTCAGGAAACGCCGCCGGAGCATCTTCCTGCCGCGGCCTACGTTGCCCAGTGCGCCTGGAGCTGGTTTGTCGATCCGCCCCGTCGTATGATGCGCGCACTCAGGAGCCCTTCATAGCCATAGCTTTATGCGTTGCGGATGGTCTCTCCGTCCATAAGGGCTCGAAGACCAGCCACTGCTCTGGATGCTTACTGATCCCTTGCTCTAACATGGTCACAATCGCCTGTTGCAGGTCATCCACATTCGTACGCTGTTCTTCCGAGAGTGCCAGTGATAGTGGCAGGAAGTTTCCGTGAATCGTGCCATCGGGTGCATACCAGCCAAAAGCTCCGACTACGGTAGCGCCTGTACGTTGTGCCAGGTGAGGAACTCCGACAGGCATGGGAGTCATCGCGCCAAAGAAAGGCATCTCTTTGCTCTGACCTTCGATGGCACGATCTGCGGTAAGCAGGATAATCTTGTTAGCACGTAGCTTTTGGAGTATAGTGCGCATCGGTGCACTACCTCCCAGGGGGAGGATAGCAGTCCCATGGCTACTGCGCAGGTCAGTGATCAAGTTCAGTATACGCTGATCTTTCAAGTGCTCCACAGGGATCGTGAGATCGTAGCCCGAGAGTGCCATCCATTGCACAATATAATTGAATGGACCTACATGCGCGGAGCAGATGATCACACCCTTGCCACGCGCTAAAGCAGCCTCCAGGTGCTCAAGTCCCGTAATAGAAATATCGCGCAAGAGCTGTTCCGACGTGCGAGTCGGCACAGAGAATAGCGTCAGGTAGTTCACTACATTGTAGCGGAACATTGCCTGTACGGTACATCGTAATTTCCTGCGCCCTGCATTACTATTTAAGATCTGGGGACCAAGCACGTGCAACATATTCTCTGTTGCCTGTTCCCTTGCTTTAGTAGCCACAAGCCAGGCAATCAGGCCAGCAGCATGCCCGATTGCCCAGATGAGCCAGTTCGGAAGCCGGGGGACAACGACAATAGCGATACGAAACAGATAATACATTTCTCTAATGCTCTCCACTTGACCTCTCAGGGTCTGGCCTGTATACTTCCTTTCGGCTGGCTGACCGCAGGTAGGAGCGCAGCACCGTTGCCAGCCGAATAACGAGCTCTACTTTCCTCTTAAGTAGGTGCGCAGGGTCTTTACTCTTTTACGACCCGCTTGAGGGTACTGAAAAGAAGGGTCGAAACATATACCACTGGCTCGGCCACTCGCGCACCACCTCCTCCAGGGCATCGTACATACACTGTGTCAGGCGCAGTATCTCCTGCTCGCGCTCCGCTGCTCCCTTGCACACACGTGGATAAATCGGCGCAAAGGCTCGTATGTAGAATTGATTATGATGCCCATACCACACATAACCAGACACTATCGCCGCTCCACTTTTAGCAGCCAGCGCTGCCGGGCCACCTGGAACATAGGTTGTGCGCCCAAAGAACTTGACGGGAGTACCCTCCTGCGCCGACAACGGTCGATCAATCACCAGCGCAACCGGGCGATTCTCCTGCAACACGCGCAGAATACGCCGCGCCGACCCTTCCATAGGAATAATCGACATGCCTTTGTCTTTACGCTGACTCTGCAGCAAGTCGTTGAGGCGTGGATCGCTGAAGGTCTCCGCGACTGCCGCGAGCGGATAATGGCGACCAACCAGCGCACCAGCCAGGTCCCAACTGCCAAAATGGGCCGTTGAGAAGATCAGACCCTTCCCAGGTTGCAAAGCCTGGTCAACATACTGTAGCCACGTAGCGCCCTGGCTGAGGTCGCGCATATTGGACTCGATGGCGGCGACATTCATATAGGGGAAATACATAAAATCTGATGCATAGCGCCCGTAATTGCGCCAGGAGGCAAGAGCTAGCCGCCGAACATAAGGATCACGCGCCGAATGCCCGGTCACCTGCGCCATATTCTGTATCGTTACCAGGCGTTTAGAACGCCAGCCAGCATAGCTCCCGGCACAGATCACAGACCCCAGCGTGTGCCGGATACTCCGTGGGGTCCACTTAGCGAGTGAGCTTCCACCACGCGCAAACCAATAAACTGATGACACAAAAAAACTCCCAGCCGCGCTCCTTTCAGCATGTTGCCAACGGGAGAGCGCACTCTCTTTGCCTGCCGCATCATTGTTGAGATGCATGCTTATACAGTATGTTGTCCCTGGCAGGTATGTCAAGTATTTCTTTCGTATCACCCACGGCCATCCAAATGTCGCGCCCTCAGATCCGTAGAGGCATGCCTCTACGATCAGACTGATGCTGTACAGTCGGCTGGCAGTGCGCCCGAAAACTTATCGGGATGGACGATCTGCGCTACACAACGCAGACCCTCGATCAGACGCTGGCTAGGATGCTGTGTCAGATTGGTGTTGAGACGGAAGACGCGATGATTTTTCACGGCATCGATGCCGCTCCAGTTGGCTCGCTTGTAGACCGTGGAGGGATCTCCCCCGTACAGCGGATCTTCTGTCAAAATCACATAATTGGGGTTCGCCGCGATAATGGCTTCGTCCGTCACCTGGGGATAGCCGTCGTTGCTACTATTGGCATGGAAAATATTGATGGCGTTGGCATCCTTTAGCAGTTCATCCCCGAAGGAAGTCCCGCCGAAGACGTATGGCTTACCGGGCGTGCTATCGTCAGCTTCAAGATCTACTTTGGGAGCTGTCGTACCTGCGACGGCAGCTTTGACCTGATCGATCTGCTGCTGAAGCTGTTTCACGAGCGTTGTAGCGGCATCCTGTGCAAAGGTCAATTGTCCCACGACCTGGATCTGTTGCAAGACCTGCGCGAAATTTACCCTTGGCAGATCGACAACGTGTAAGCCCAGACCTGTAAGCTGCGCATCGTACTTCGTGGTCAATCCGCCAGTACTCAGCACCAGGTCGGGTTTCAGACTCACTGCCCGCTCCACGTTAACCGTTCCGTTGGCATCCGATATTTTCGGCAACTTCGTCAGGTCGGTAGGATAGGTGGTATAGGTATCGACTGCAACGACTTTGCTATCGAGATGGAGCGCCCCAAGAATTTCGCTGATGCTCGGTACCAGTGAGATAATACGCTGCGGTGCGCTCTTCGGAAAAGCGATGGGCGTTCCATACACATCAAGAGCTGGCGTCGGCGTGGGTGTGGCAGGTGCGGCACCAGTCGAAGTCGAACTCTGACCACAGGCAGCCAGGAGTAAAATACAGGAAAGCAGGAAAAACAATGAGAAACGAGAAGAGATGACATTGCGCATCTGGTTGTAACCTCCTTGACAACAAGGCTTACTGTCACCTCGCGTGCAGGGGAGATAAACCAACCAGGGACAAAAAGGATTGGAAGTATGTGTGTCCTGGCAACTCGCTCCTTTTACGCGAAGGATCATGAGCATAATTCATCAGGCAGGTCTCCTGGCTTCTGGCTCTAACGCCCCTCATCTCGCCTTCCCATTCAATGTGAAGAACAGTGGCTTGTGCTTAATCTCTAAGCTGATGAGGCGCTCACCATTTACAGTAGCGCGACTGCGTCGGATTTACACCGACTTCCCTATTCTGTCAGGACATTTGATCCTGGTCACCTGATGATAACTGTACAATTAGTAACGTGGAACCAGTATACACACGTCAATTTACAGATGTCAACATTGTTATAGCGATAGATAGGAGTGTATGCCGCTAACATCGCTAACAACGCTAACAATGGAAGCTGGATGAGCCTGTAACGGGGATTGAGAGGGTATGAAGAATGTTAGCGGTGTCCAGATGTACCGCTAACAACGCTAACATTGGTGTTTCTACCGCCAAAATGGTGCCAGGATGGTAGGGGCCTGCCTTGCGTGGACCCTGGAAGCCGATACGGAGACATGCCGTAGAGAGTGGATTGGCCTGCATATCAGCAATCAGATCATAAGATATATTCCACCCGTATATCATATATATACTGTGATAAAACGGCAAAGTCAAGTAGCACGCTTCAAACGTCCCGTAGAGGCGTGCCTTGCGTGCGCCGGACCGCCCGCGAGCCATTCCGCCGACATCAGCACCGTCCTCTGCTGCGACCCGGCGCACGCAAGGCACGCCTCTACGGGTCGACCCGCGCCTCTCAATGTCGGCATAAAAAACAAATGTTAGCGATGTTAGCGTTGTCCAAATGCACCGATAACATTCTTCGTATCTCTCAATCCGCGCTACAGGCTCATCCAGCTTCCATTGTTAGCGTTGTTAGCGATGTTAGCGTTGTTATCGACCTACTACTCCCCTCTCTTTTTTGTACCGAGCTGGACGAGAGAAGCCATTAAAGCGAGGCTTCTTCATGCAAGCGCCTGATATCTACCCCCAGTCCAGCCACCATCAGATATACCCTTGCCGCGACTGTAGCCAGGCGTTGATTTGCCAGACCCAACACATCACGATAGATGCGCCCCAGAGTATAGGAAGGCACAATACCTAGCCCAACCTCGTTTGTGACCACAACCAGCGTCTTCCGCGCGTCCAATGTATGGAACACCTTGAGCAACCTGTCGATCTCGGCCACTGCGCTATCGTAATAGCGTTCACTTACGGCTTCGTCGTTTATGTCTTCCAGGGATAACAGCCAGTTTGAAGCCCACAATGTTATGCAATCCAGCAGTAATACATCGGCTACATTGGCAGCAGCGCGTACAGCCTGTGCGAGGTTGAGAGGCTCTTCAATGGTCTGCCATCCTTCTGGACGCGCAACCTGGTGACGCTTGATACGCGCACGCATATCGTCGTCGCCAGCAGTTGCAGTTGCGATAAACGCCACACTGCGCCCACTGCGTAGCGCCAGTCGCTCGGCAAAGGTACTCTTGCCACTGCGAGCGCCACCCAGGATCAGGATAAGTTGAGGGCCAGGGTGAGATGTATTAATAGAACTTTTGTTATCTTTTTGATCATCATTCATAACAACGACAGTCCTTTCCGTAGAGGCATGCCTTGCGTGTGCCGGGTGGGTGGCTCTGCCAGGATTGCATCCCCCGACGGGACGAGGCACACGCAAGGCATGCCTCTACGGGTCAACCTAAAACCAGGGATTAAGCAACACGATAAGTAAGAGCATAACGAGTTCTGCGACTTCTTCGATGGCACCATAACAATCGCCTGTAAGTCCTCCTAAACGCCGCGTCACCCAGGCACCTGCTGCTACTGCGGCCAGCGTGCCAACGAACAGGACGAGCAAGCCAGCTAAATGCCCCACTACCACGACGATGATCAGCGTGGTGATACCAGCTACCAGCAGGCGCGGCAAGGTGACGGTCTGGCGAAAGGCCGCGCCAAGTCCAGTGATACGAGCGCCAGGAAACAGGCTCACAGTCAGGATCATCGCCCAACGCGCAACGGGCAGGACCATCAGCACAGCCTGAGCCAGTAGATGTACGCTCAAGCTGGCAAAGACGGCGAACTTGAACAGCAGTACGCAACCGCCAGCCAATACACCAAAGCTGCCCACACGACTGTCACGCATGATCTCTAGCCTGCGCTCAGGCGTACTGCCACCGAATAGCCCATCGCTGGAATCCATCAGACCATCCATGTGCAACCCACCAGTGAGCACAACCTGCGCAACCACGATCAACGCGGCCAGTACAAGTGGAGGCAGAAATTGACTGACGATAAGCAGCAGGGCGAATAATAGCAGCGCGATCAGTAAGCCAACCAGCGGGAAATAGGCGCTACCAATAATCAGGTCCGCATTGGCACCTTTTTCATCTGTACTGAAGAGTTGCGTGCTGCCAGGAATGGGGATCACAGTAAGAAAGCGTATAGCAGCAACCAGTTCTTTCACCTGAGCTAGCAAACGCTGCCCCAGATTGGGTCCAGATCCCGGTATACGACTTTTTATGTCTCGTAGAGAGTTATGCATAGGTCGTTTTTTAGACATGGCGCATAGATCCTTCCAGGCGTTGTCCAGCGAGCGAGTGTTCGCCTGCCTGCGCTGTCGGAACACGCTTCAGACGTGTAGGACGCTGCACATTGAGCGAAGCGAGTGTTGCCATAATAGTGTCTGTCCCTTCCAGTGGCAGCAAGAAATCAATTGCGCTCAACGAGCCATGATCGAGCCGCAGTTGCCACTGACGCTCTAATGGCAGCGCAAGAAGGCTACAGAGCAGCGCACGTAATGGTCCACCATGGCTCACGAGTACAGCAGCGCCACCTTTCCCCTGAGCACATTCTTCAGCAGCAGTGCAAGCAAGCTCCACAAACGCCTTTTGTGTGCGCTGCACCAGGTCGCGAAAAGACTCACCGCCGGGTGGAGAATTGTGCACAGGATCAGCAAAGAAGCCCAGGTGCGATGCGAATTGTTGCGCGATCTGTGCATAGGTAAGCCCTTCCCAATCACCAAAAGCAAGTTCGCGCCAGGCTGCGGATATTCTGATCTGCACAGGCGGCAAGCAATGCGCGCCAATTATTTCAGCCGTCTGCTGCGCCCGTAATAGATCGCTGCTATAAATAGTTGTAATCTGCTCTGAATGCAGACGGCGTGCAAGCCATTGCGCCTGTCGTCGTCCCTCAAGCGACAGGGGAAGATCGCTGTGTCCACAAAAACGCTGCTCGCTATTCCATTGTGTGGTCCCATGCCGTACCAGCCAGAGACGTTGCGTCCCCTGCACGTTCTGTTCAGTCATATTATGTCTTCAGAGCGTCAAGCTCTCCGGGCGGGGGCAAGCCCGGCCCCTACGGAAAAGGGTGGCCTCTTTCCCTTTCGTAGGGGCCGGGCTTGCCCCCGCCCGGAGAGCCATCTCATCGCCTCTCCCTGTTTCCTTGACGCCTATGAGATTGGCCTTGCGCCCACCCGATACGCATCAACCTGAGAATGGTAGAGGGAAAAAAGGAGCCCTTTATGAGTACTACTATACCACAGGTCAGTGAGGCGATGAGATGGGTACGATTCCATGTAATTGGTAGGTGCTATAATAGGGAACTTGATGATACATGTAACAGGCATATTTCGGCTTCTTGAAAGGAGGGTTATAGTGACTACCGGTCAATGACCTCCGGTCTGAGACCGGAGGCTTGTCAGTGGCTCGCTACTGACAAGCTGGATTGACCAGACTGCACCTTGGAGCTTGTTGCGCCGAGCAAGCGAGCGTCGTAGCTGGCAGGGAAAAGGTGAGCGATACAAGCAAGTGTTCTCGTTCGGACCCAGGAATGCTGCCCCAGTTCCTGGCTCTCCAACCTCTGATTTAACGAACTGCGGTCAGGAACGGTGATCAGAGGAAAGTACCGGCTTGTATCTCTGTCGAGGGGATCGCTTTGACTCATTCTCGCAAGAGAGGAGATTTAACCTATGAAGGTTTTTGTCTTATCACAAACAGGCAAGCCACTCATGCCCACGACGCCACGGCGCGCACGGTTGTGGCTCGAAGCAAAACGAGCCCGTGTCGTGCGCCGCGAACCCTTCACCATTGGATTGCGCTTTGCCACCAAAGAACACGTGCAAAAGGCGGTGGTGGGCGTGGATACGGGCTCCAAGGACGTAGGAGTCGCCGCGATCACCAACGGGGAGGTGGTCTTGCAGGCTGAGGTGCATCTACGCGATGACGTGACTTCCAAGCTGACCCAACGCCAGCAGTTTCGACGCAATCGACGGGGGCGCAAAACACGCTATCGTGAAGCGCGCTTTGCCAATCGACGCCGACGAGCTTCGTGGTTGCCTCCTTCCCTTCACTCCAAAGCCGAGGCGACCGTGAAGGCGGTATGCTTCATCGCTTCGTTTTTACCCGTTGGTCGGGTAGCCGTCGAGGTGGGCAGTTTCGACACCCAAAAACTGCAAGACGCAGACATAGCTGGCCTGGAGTACCAACAGGGCGAACTGCAAGGGTACTTGCTGCGTGAGTATGTCTTGCAGAAGTGGCAGCGAAAATGCGCGTACTGTGGCGCGAGCGGCCTGCCTCTGGAAATCGACCATATTGTTCCCAGGTCACGAGGAGGCAGCAACCGGAGCAGCAATCTGACCCTGGCCTGTCATCCCTGCAACCAGCACAAAGGACAACAAACGGCCGAAGAGTTTGGTTTCCCTCGCGTGCAGGCCAAGACGCGTGTTCCGCTGCGGGATGCCGCCCATGTATCTGCACTCAAAACCAAAGTGGTCCAGGACCTGCAAGCCATCTTCGCAGAGAGTCAGGTGCGCATCACGTACGGTTACCAGACCAAGTACCAGCGTATCCAAGTGCTTGGCCTGCCTAAGTCTCACGCCCACGACGCCGTGGCGATTGCCTGTGAGATCGGTGAGACGGTCAAACCACAACATCTCGTCTATCATCTGCGCCGCCTGCCACGAGGGCAGTATCAGCGGTTCAATGGGCCACACAGTACCCACAAATGCTGGGCACCACGCAAAGTGCGCGGGTTCAAGCTCTACGAACTGGTCAAAGCCAAAGGGCAAGTCGGCTACATTGCGGGACGGCGAGAGAAGGGAGCCTTCCTCGTCAAAGATGCGACCAGTGGGCAGAAGCTAGCCGAGGTTACACCACGCACATTGGTACGAGTAGCCCGTCCCACTCGGGGCTTCCTCATGACACGATCAATCGGTCCCGATAGCACCAGAAAGGAGGGCGGCGCTTCCTCCCCCAGTTGAAACGTGGGGGTACCGCGCCGCTGGAATCATGGACAGGCAGAAAGATCGGCTTCTCCTTTTGACCAGAATGGACGTTGAACTGCTCCTCAGCAAGGTCGAAAGTTCTGCTGACCTGGATTTAAGCTTTCAAAATCTGAAACACATAGATCTTTCCTACATGGATTTGCATGGCGCGAACCTGCGCGGAGCCGATTTGCAAGGCGCTTACTTGCGTGGGGCCAATCTCAGTGATGCTTATCTGCAAGGGGCCAATCTCAGCCAGACTGATCTTGATGGAGCTGATCTGACTCGTGCTCACCTGAGTGATAGCGATGCGAATCGTGTTGATCTCCACGGTGCGAGGTTAAGCCATGCTACTCTCAGAGATCTTGACCTTCATGGGTTTGATCTATCGGAGCTTGATCTGCACAATGCTGATCTGAATGGGACCGATCTACGCGCTGCCCTCTTGCATGGGACCGATCTGCATGGAGCCGATTTGAGCACAGCTCAACTGCATGGTCCTGAATTGCATGGAGCTATATTGTATCGTAATGAGCGCATTGGTGATTGGTTGAGGCATACACATCGGGGCAGTACCAGACAGGAGGCGCTTGCTTCGGATGGATCCACGCTCAAGCAAGAGAGATTATTGCCACAGCAGAGACGTGATATGAAACAGATCAGGAAAACACTGTCCGACCGGGAAGCCTACCTTCTCGGAGAGCAGGCTCTGCTTGCCGACTCTGATCAAGCGAAGATTCGCCAGCTCTTCCCGCAAGACTTCTCCTTTGCCATTGCGCACCAACTCTTTGATACCTGGCTGACTCAAATAGAAGATGGCTACAACGAAAGAGAGATCCAGGCCATGTGGATAGGATTTGCTCATCGCATCTATGACCTGTATCATGAAGGGGTTTATCATGCATGAGCAATCGCAACACTGGCGAGGGCTGGTGTTTGCGAACGTGGCTGTACTCTTTTTCGGTCTGGCGGGAGTACTGGGCAAGCTAACCGTGTTGCCTGCGCCTCTCATTGTTTTTGGGCGTGTCTTTTTCGCGGGCCTGGTACTGTTGGCTGTAGCTCTCTTCCAGCATATCCCTTTAAGACCCAAAAGACGGCGTGATGGCTTCCTTTTGCTTGGACAGGGGGCGCTGCTTGCTCTGCATTGGACTGCTTTCTTTCAATCCATCAATGTCTCAAACGTGGCTGTCGGATTGCTCTCTTTCTCAAGCTTTCCACTTTTCACTGCTATGTTAGAACCCCTGTTGCTCCGGCAACGACCCACGCGTGTACAGGTAGCGGCAGCTTTGCTGATCTTGCCGGGAATTTATCTCCTGGTGCCATCATTCACCTTCCAGAATCAGACGACGCTGGGAGTCGCGTGGGGAGTGCTGGCTGGTGCAACATTTGCACTCCTCTCGGTGACGAATCGCTGGCTCGCGCGCACATATCCCAGTCTGACGATCAGCCTGTATCAGGATGGCGTAGCTGCTATCGTCTTGCTGCCAGCGCTCTTCTTTGCTCCCAGCGCAACCTTATGGACGCCGCACACTCTCCTCATTCTGCTGGTCCTGGGCGTCGTCTGCACAGCGTTGGCGCACACGCTCTTTATCGCGAGTATGCGTTATATCACCGCTCAGTCAGCGAGCCTATTGGCAAGCCTGGAGCCGGTTTGGGGCATTGTCTTCGGTGTGTTGCTGCTGCAAGATATCCCGTCACTCATAACGCTTCTTGGAGGAGCCATCATCCTGTTTGCAACTATGTTGCCGGGAATAGCCCCCTATATTTCATCCCACCAGACCTCGTAGCGGCATGGCTTGCCTGTGCCGGGTGTCCTGCGCGAGTGGCTCCATGTGTACTCGCCGCACGGACCTCGGCACAGGCAAGCCATGCCGCTACGGGGTCCGGCGTGTGCAATCAGTGCACGAATGTGCGGGTGGATGTGACCACACAGTCGTGCTATACTAAGCAGAAGCAATGAAGAAGAATGTATTTTCTCGTCGGGGAGATTTTCAATGGAAAACGATGTAATAGAAGTACGCTCAGGTGAACAGCTTGACTGGACAAAAGTCGAGCAGCATCTACGCGCTCACATTCCAGGTATTGGCACCGGAACACTGAAGGTGCGCCAGTTCCCTTCTGGTGCTTCCAATCTGACCTATCTAGTGCAGATTGGCGAGTGGGAGGGTGTTTTGCGCCGTCCACCCTTTGGACCTGTTGCGCCCAAAGCACACGATATGCAGCGTGAAAGCGGCTTACTAGAGCGTATTTACCCGGTTTTTCCGCTGGCTCCCCGACCCTATCTCTTTTGTAACGACCTGGAGATCATGGGCGTCCCTTTCTATGTGATGGAACGGCGTAAGGGTTTTGTGCTCAACGATACCTTTCCACCTGGCATAGAGGTAACGCCCGAACTTTGTCGGCGGCTTTCTGAAACGGTGGTCGATACCCTGGTAGAGATCCATGCCATCGATTGGCAAGCTGCAGGTCTGGCCACGTTTGGTCATCCGGCAGGTTTTCTGGAACGCCAGCTCACAGGCTGGATTGAGCGCTATAATCGCTCGCAAACCGATGAGAGTCTCGATGTCACGTTTCTGACGCGCTGGCTCGTCGAACACATCCCGACCAGTCCCACTCCCGCCCTGATCCACAACGATTTCAAACTCAATAATATCTTGCTAGATGCACAAGACCTCGCACGACCTGTCGCTGTATTGGATTGGGAGATGACGACTATTGGCGATCCCCTCTTCGATCTAGCCATCTCACTATGCTATTGGATACAGGCCGACGACCCCACTGAACTACGCACTATCCTGCCTACGATCACGCACCAGTCGGGCTTCATTAGTCGTACCGAATTTATGGAGCGGTACGCCGCGAAAAGCGGGCGCGATCTTTCTTCCATGCACTTTTATCTAACCTTCGCCTATTTTAAATTGAGCGTGATACTACAGCAAATCTATATCCGTTGGCTGCGTGGTCAGACTCAGGACCAGCGTTTCGCTATCTTTGGTTCGCGCATCCGCACTTTGATCAACTATGCTACCCAACTGGCTTCACAAGGGACATTATAGGTCGCTTCACAATCTCGCCCCGTGTCGTTCAGTTCTGGCTACAGGTGGGGATGATTGCGCGGGGCTGGAAGGCGCCGATTCTGAAACCGGAGTAATTTGAACACCCTGTGTGGTAACTGTGACCTGGGCGCTACATAGCTGTGCACATTTTGTGACCTGGATGCGATATGCTCAAACTGCGAAGGACTTTCGTGCTGTTGCGCACGGCGTGAAAGCGCGAGAGTCGCAGTTGATGCATTTCCTGTATATATACAGGACCAATGAGGAAGATATCTCATGCCAGAGAGACAACGCATGCTCGCGCCAATGGCCCCTGCTCCTTCCGCCGAGGCAGAACAGGTACTCACGAGTACTACTCCTGCCGAGCCAAAGCAGCGCTGGCTCGAACGCTTCTGGGGCACGATGAGACGCTACCCGATTCCCGTTGGGGCGGTCGCGCTGATGGTAGCAAGCCTCGTGTTGTGGCTCGCCGGGCAGAGTGCTCTCGCCAACTGGACGCTGCTGGCGGTTGTGTTATTGGGCAGCATTCCCCTGCTGTGGGAAACCATGCAGCAGTTCCTTCACAAGGAATTTGGCGTTGATGTGATCGCCATCCTCGCGATTGGAGGATCGGCTGCTCTGGGGCAATACCTGGCGGGTGCGCTGGTCGTGCTAATGCTCTCGGGCGGTGAGGCGCTAGAGGCCTATGCCCTGCGGCGCGCTCGCTCCTCTCTCTCGGCACTGGCCGAACGGGCCCCACGTGTAGCGCACATCTGGCAGGGAGACGAACTCGTCAGCATTCCGGCTGACCAGGTCGAAATCAGTATGGAGATCGTTGTCAAACCCGGTGAGTTGATCCCCGTCGATGGCGTCGTGGTCTCCGGCTCTTCCAGCGTGAGCGAGGCGGACCTGACAGGTGAACCCGTGCCAGTGCGCAAAGACCCTGGAATGCTCGTGCTCTCGGGCAGCGTCAACCTGGATGGCGTACTGGAAATTCGCGCCAGCAAGCGCAGTGCTGAGAGCAAATACGCGCAGATCGTCCGTCTGGTCGAGGAAGCGCAGACACAGAAAGCGCCGATCCACCGCCTGGCCGATCGCTACAGCGTCGGTTTTACCATCGCAGCGGTGGGATTAGCTGGCCTGACCTGGGCTCTCTCTGGCGATAGCATCTACGCACTGGCTGTGCTGGTTGTCGCCTCGCCCTGTCCATTAATCTTAGCCACGCCGATTGCTATTATGTCCGGCATAGATCTCGCGGCGCGCAACGGCATCATCATCAAGAGTGGCGGGGCCATCGAGCAACTGGGAGAAGTGACAGTCGCCGTTTTTGACAAGACGGGGACACTGACGCTGGGGATGCCCAAAGTCACAACCATTGTCCTTGCCGGATCGGAGGAGCAAGATGGTGGCTCGCCGGGCGCAGACGATCATGCAGTGCCTCGCAATCTCTCCGATTACGACGAAGACGCGCTGCTGCGCTTCGCCGCTTCGGTCGAGCAGCTTTCAACGCACATCCTGGCGCGCTCGGTCGTGGAGGCCGCCCAGGAACGCGCCTTACCCCTGAGTTCAGCCAACGATTTCGAGGAGATCTTCGGCAAGGGTGTGCGTGGATGTGTGCCGGTGCTCGCTGAAGGCCTACTGAAGGAGGGGCTGCGCGAGAGCGGTGGCGTAGAGGTAGCAGTGGGCAACCGCACCTTCATGCAGCACCTTAAGATTACCATACCGGCCTCGCTGCTCTCCGAGCGCGCGCGGCGCGTCGAGAGCGGGCAAATCTGTAGCTTCATCGCCATAGAGAATCAGGTAGAGGGACTCCTGGTCCTGGAAGATGTGCCGCGTGCGGAGCTTTCACGCCTTGCGACGGATTTGCGTGAAGCGGGCATCAAGGAAACGATCCTGCTGACGGGCGATGGCGAAGTGGTGGCACAGCAGATCGGCAAGATCGCACAGGTGGACCGGGTGATTGCGCGCTGCCTGCCAGAGGACAAAGTGCGCATCATCAAGGAGCTCGTGCAGCAAGGGCTGCGCGTGTTGATGGTGGGCGATGGGATTAACGACGCTCCTGCCCTGGCGACGGCAACGGTTGGGATGGCGCTCGGTACCCAGGGCTTAACCGCCGCGGCCTCTTCCGCTGATGCCGTGCTGCTCTCAACAGATATCCTGCGCGTGGTGCGAGCGGTGCGCCTGGGTCGCCATGTTATGCGCGTGGCATTACAGGGCATCTGGGTCGGCATGGGTCTCAGTATCATCGCCATGGTCTTCGCAGCCTTCGGCTTCATTAGCCCGGCTGCGGGAGCCCTTTTACAGGAAGCCTTCGATGTGATTGTCATTCTCAATGCCTTGCGAGCGGGAAGGACGACGTTTTGATTACTGCCCACTGGTCAGTTGCAAACCGTCCTCACCGGCTCGCATTGTGTGCTGCTTTGCAGCGCAAGATTTCATCCAGCGAGCATTTCTTTGTGCATGATAGCCGCATACATCATGCCATCAGCAGCACTCGTGGCATAGAGCGCTACCACTCCTTCCTGAGCGCCACCATGGAAACTGACGCTGTACGGTACGCTGGTCGTAAATGTCGCTGGTCCCGAACTGCTTCCCATGGCATATCCTTGTCCAACCGGGTTATAGAGGTGGTCCAGCACGTAGAGCACGCCTATCTGGGCCTCGTAGGAAGCACCACCGTTCCCGGTTACGGTCATAGGACTGTTCAAAACACTGCGTTCCTGCGGAGAGGTAATAGTAACACCTCTGGTCTCCACACGGATGACTTCCCATGCAACAGCCACCACTGCGAACCACGTCCAGCGGTTCCCCCTCGATGGAGGCGGCGGAGGTTGCTGAGGAGGCTGTTGAAAAGGGGGCGGAGGAGAGACTCTCTGTTCCACCGTATCTTGAGTGGAGATCGCACCAGGGATCTGTCCCAGATCCTTCCGTTCGGTTTCAGGAAAGACATTCTGTGTATTCATGATATTCCTCCCTACAAAAATGTACGCTTGCAGGGACAAGGACGACCACCCCTTGCCTTAGCCCATTGCAGGGACAAGACCGAGTTGTTGGAGCATGCCGAGCCGGTCATCGAGCCCCCAGTCTTCCGCGATTTTGCCGCCTGCGATGCGGGTGATTTCGATGGTCGGGACCGCCACTTGCTTGCCAGTTGGAGGTATCCCCCCAAGTGCTCCTTGCTGTGTTCCGTGAGTCGTAAATCTGATGACCACCTTGTCCCCTTCCGCGATCATGTCCTCAATTGTGACACGCAGATCCGGGAAACCCGACAGAGTCATGGCAATGGCTTGTTTGGTTCCCTCGGGACCGACTGGTAGACCAGCAGGGAGTGTGTGATCGACGTGGTCGGGGGCGAAGAAGTCATCGACGGCGGCCAGATTCTTCTTGTTGAATACTTCCTCGTAGAAAAGGCGTATCAGGGCCTTGTTCTCTTCTATTGACATACAATGTTCTCCTTCTGGAGGCTCTCCGTCGTCGTGATCTTAAAGACCGGGTGACACGGTGCCTCACGCTCAAAATCCGAGAGGGGCGCATCTTTCGCGACATCGAAGTAGGGTCGAACCACACGGACCTGCAAGAGATACTGTTTGAGTACGGGAGCGGCCTCCCTGGCTTCCAGTTCGGTCACAGAGATCACCTCAGAATGGCGACCACGGGTGAGCGTTGCCGTCCCTGCCGCCCGGATGTTACGTACCCACTGCACGACGCCGTAAGGCGCAACCAGCCAACGCTCTCCGTCCTGCTCAACCAGGGTTACAGGAACCGTATGCGGCTGACCACTTTTGCGGCCGCGCACGGTGAGCAGCGACGTCTTCCCTATTTTGACGCCAGCACGCAGAAGCGTCGTGATCAGTGCATCTCCTATGCGATCAGCGAAATTGATCTGAAGCGTTTTGGCCATGAACGTATCCCTTCTTTCTTCTCATATATGCCTGGTTTGATGTGAGTTGCTCGATCCCAGCCGGTAGAGTTTCCAGCCGACCACGAGAAACCAGATCGGGAGGAGAAGACCGTAGACGAAGTAGCCAGGGCCTATCATGTCCCGAAGGGCCTCACTCACGATGCCCAGTGCACCGGTTAGTATGCCCAGATAGGCAACGCCTTTAGGGAAGACGCCCTTCAGCATGACGAGAGAGAGGATCAGAATGCCGATCGCGGTCAAGATACCGGCGGCATTCACTGCGTTACTCACTGCGATCAGACCCTCAGCTGCGGTCGCGAAGCCGGCGCGTTGTGTCGCGGCGGCGGCTGCCATGTATTGATCGCTCAGGTAGACCAGTCCGCCGTTGAGCGATGGGGGGCTGCTGTTGTAGGCCAGGGCGGCAACCTCGGAGGCGATCCCCAGGAGGGCACCTATGGCAGCGTAGCTCTTGTTCAGGTGCTTGAGCGCCACAGAGAGAGCCAGGAAGACGACCATGGCTGGGACACTGAGCCCCACGAACGAGACGAGTTCGATGAGGTAGATTGGCTTGTGTGAGGCGATGTATTGGAGCGTGGCAGTCCCGCCCGAGATCGGAGGCTGCGCTGTGGTGAAGATCAGCACAAGTGGTACTATCACCAGAACGACAAAGAGGGCTGCTGAAATGCCTCCTGCCCGATAGAGACCTCTCCATGATGGATCGGGAGAAGCCTGAGCCTCTCCCGATGATCTTCCTACACTCGTGGTTTCCATGTCTTTCCTCCTCCATAAGGATGTCCATGTGAGTATGATAGTGACGGAATTGTTCTCAGTATGTGAGTGGCCCGCACACGGCTTGAGGTGGCCTGCCACCCCTCACGAACTCAGCCGAAACGGTGGGTACTGGTCGGTAACCAGGACGAACGCGTAGGCGATGACCCGGTTGTTCCAGCGGATGACGCCCTCTACGAAATCGAACATCCCCCTCGGGTAGTGTCCGGTAAACAGGATGGCGAACCAGGCGATGATTACCACCACGACCATCGCGATGTGCAGGAAGAACAGCACCACGTAGTGAGGGATGGCCAGCAACCACTTCACCAGAGGAAGCCACCGGTTGAGCTCGCGCGCCGCGTCTGGATAGGCGTAGTCCAGGTGCACGGACTGGTGATCGGTGGTAGACGGGTAGCGATCGTCCATCAGTGCCAGGTAGGCACCTACCCGGTTGCCGAAGCGCTGCAGTTCGAGGTTCCAGTCGAACCACCACCGCGGGTACTTCTGCCGGAACACGATCATCAGCAGGGGACCGAAGAACAGCAGGCCGCCAGCACCGGCCGCGACTGCCGTGGTTCTGCCACCCGACGTCCACTGCCAGGTGCCTCCTGCTACAGCCCCCAGCACGATGGCGATGGGGATGGCCACGAAGACCCGGAAGAACGTGGTCAGCCGATCGAGCGGGCGATCGGGGTAGTCAACCGAGAACTGGACGGGATACGTCGCCTGTTGCATAACTAAGCCTCCTTTTTTGCGCAAAACGCCTTATTTTGTGAAAGATAGTTCCTCTCGGCCAGGCGGGGCCTCGCCGCTCGGCATAGTCTGTTCCCCGGCCTGCCCAACGGGGACGAGACGCACGAGTGGAATGGTACGACTGGTGCCTTTCTGATACCGCGCGTAAGTGGGCGCGACACGCAGGATGTACGGCCAGAAGGCGGTCGTCTCCTCGGCCGACAACTCCTCGGCGCGGACCTGCAAGATGCGGTCCATGACCTGGACTTGCGCCGTCGGGGTGGCCTTCAGATTGTAGAACCAGCCGGGGTGGGAGGACCGGCCGCTATTGGCGGCCACGATGACCAGGTTCGCGCCATCTGGGAAGAACTGGAGGAGGACAGTCCGCGTCTTTCCCGACCTGCGCCCACGGGTCGTGAGGGTCAGAACATCGACCTTCCGGGCGATGCGGCCACCTGTCAGCCGATACAGGCCCACGCCAAGGCCTCCAAGTCTTTTGTCAAGCTCGTAGTTCAGATAAAGATCAACCTTATCCTGGAGAGAGAGGCTCCTGGGAGACGTCTTGCTGGCGTTTCTCAACCTCTCCACGAAACCGCGGACGAATGGATAGTAGAGTGGGAACGCAACGATGAGCAGGACGCAGGCAACTACCCCAAACGCCCCCTTCCAGCGTCGCACTTTCAGCCTGTTCATGTGTATCTCCTTTCAGGTGGCACCTTCCTCATGGTGTCCAATCTGTGTCTACCTGTGTTTCCCTGCTGCGGTTAGTGCGCGACGAGATGCGTTTCCTGTGCCTTGTACTGTTGGTGAACGCTCAGGGCCCAACTGGCAGCTCGCTCCATTTCCCCGGCAAGCAGGGGACCCTCCTTCTTCATGGCCCTCACGAAGAAGCTCTCTGGCGGGACCAGGGGCTCGACTCCCATCGTGCGCAACTGCCTGGCCATCCGCGGCGCAGCAGAACTCTTCCACAGGACTCCACGGAAGCGGGTATCAAAGCAGGCGACGGTCAGGCCGCTCAGTGATTGGAATGGGACTGTTCCAAGAAAGGACTGCATCGCCAGGGTGGGTCTGAATCCCTGTGTAGGGCACCCCATAATGAGCAGGTCCACTCCCTGGAACGAGACCGGATGCGCTGGATCGACACGGACGGCCTGGACCTGCCCAAAGGCATGCAACGTGTCGGCAATAGTCTGGGCAATCCGCTCGGTGTTCCCGTATTGGGAATCGTAGACAACTACTGTGTTCATATGTCCTCCTTATAGATGCGGACTACTTTCGCTCTTCCTGAATGTCCCTGGAGCTACGGCCTGCTCCGACTCGACAGCGGAGTCTTCGAGACCATAGCCGCTCTCAATCAGGTCCTTCAGCCGTTGGGTGAAGCGTGCCGCCGGGGCACCGTCAATAATGGTGTGATCGAAGCTCAGCGTCATGCAGAGGGAGTCGCGGATGGCAATCTGCCCATCAACGACACCCGGCTTCGAAGCTATGCCGCCCAGAGTGATCTGGGTACGATAGGCAATGGGGATGCCCCAACCAGCCCCTTTGCCAAACATGCCAATCGCCGTGAGGCCCACCGTCCCACCGTACTTCTTCTGCACCTGGGGAGACCTTCCAAGCAGCCACCAGAGGATCGGCCAGATGACTTTGAAGATCACCAATGGCAGGAACCCAAACCCCTTGAGGCCCTCCCAGGCTTGCTCCACTGCTTTCACCTGGGCTGCCCTGATCTCGTGATGAATCTCGCGAAAGCTCTTCTTATTCGCGGCTCGGATGATGTAGATGATGGGTTGCTTTTGCCCGGCTATCTCACGCTCTATAAGGGTCGCCACGTCCACCTCATCAAACAGGACGAGGGACTTGCTGCCTTTGCGACACGCCTGCACGGATTTGTTCTCATCGACCGCATGTGCCAAACAGGTGATGATGAACGCCGTGAACGACAGGGACTCCCCAGTTTTCTCTTTGTGGTCCCGCAGAAACTTGCGCGCCCTGGTTACATCGACTTCGATCAAGCCATGGATCATGGGAGTGCGCCGGGCTGAACGAAGCGTGAGAGCCAGCGCACGCCGGAGCTTCGGATACGGGACCACCTGGTAATCAGCGTGTTTCTGTTTCATGATCTCCCTCCCCTACGATGGGACGAAACGTTCAGTCTCCGATCGTCACCTCGTCGTGCCCATCATTATCCGTGACAGATCTTTCCAGGATAAAGTCTAATGCGTGGACATTACGATGCCATCACAAACGAAGGCTTGACTCTTCCACTCCTATCACAATTTCGTTTGGACTCTCTTCATCGGAACGCACCCTGGCCTTCTCGTTTGTGCGCGAATACGTCTAGCAGATCTAGCGAAGACGAGCCTTGCAAACTTATGAGGAATATACCTTTTTCTACCATCCAACTTTTCTCAGTCTATACCGTAGTACATAGTGAACTCATACTATTTGTCATTGCTAAAACAGAGGAGAGCCTGTTATGAACATAAATCCTAATCAAGGTCAGAACCCTGACCAGCAAGATCCTTATGGTGCCTACCAAGGTTATAGTCCTGCGCCCCAACCTGCACAGCCAGCGCAACCGGACCCCGATGACCCTTATAATAGCAAATGGTACGGTCAACAGCAGGGCGGTGGATACACTGGCACAAACGCCGGACAATATGGCACAGGCCAGCAAACGTATCAACAGTATGGCACAGGCCAGCAGCAGCAACAGCAGACCTATCAGCCGCCACAGAGCGCTTACAGGAGTACCAGCTCTGATCCTTCTGGTCCTTCGAGCATGAGTATGAATCCCAGGATTGCAGCGTTGCTCAGCAATGCGCTCATATGGGTGGGAGGCCTGTTCTTCTTTGTAGCAGAGCGAAAGAATCGCTTTGTGCGCTTCAACGCGGCACAATCGTTTCTGCTTTTCGGTTCGGTCAGCATCGCATTCACTGTCATATCGCTTCTTGGCTTCCTGACGGTGATACCTTTGCTTGGCTGGTTCTTTGGCCTGATCTTTGGCCTTGTGCACCTGGTGCTGCTCATTGGCGCGGGACTGGTCTGGGTCTTCCTGATGTTCCAGGCATATCGCGGTGTCAAGTTCAAGATACCTTTCTTTGGTGATTATGCTGAGACGCTGGTAAATAGATTTACCAAATAAGATGGTGATATAGGCGTTTCCTCCCCAGGCTGTTCTGAGGGAGGAAATGTTTTAAGGTGGGAAGATGACGCGTATTCTCTCGTATAATATTCTGATTGGCGGAACTCGTCGCGTCGATCAGTTGACTACGGTTATTCGTTCGATCCAGCCTGATGTGGTGGGGTTGGCCGAGGCGACGGATCCGAATGTGGTTGAGGAACTGGCATCACGTTTAGATATGCAGTTTCGCTTAAGTGGACATGGCAAAGGAGCGAGAGATTGGCAGCTTGCAGTTCTCAGTCGCTTGCCCATTTTAAGCACAAACATTCATACACGTGCGGCCTTTGCACGCAAACATCTGTTAGAGGTCTGCGTTGAAGAACCCGGTGGCAGTCCACTCACGGTTTTTGTGATTCACCAGAACTCAAATTTCCATAGAGGCCGAGAAAGTAATCGCATCCGGCGTGAAGAAGTGCGGGAGGTGCTTCGGATTATGGAGGCGCGCAAGGGTACACCGCACCTGGTGATGGGTGATTTTAACTCGGTGGCTCCCGGTGACGATTTAGAAGCCACAAAACTATTACGCAACACCCTGCGTGAGTATAATGCGAGGCGGAAACGAGCAATCCCCCGCTATGCAAATGCAAGCTCGTGGACAAAGTTTCGACGTAACCTGCTGCGTAGTACCGCAGGCACACTGGTAAACAGTAACGTTGGAAGTTTCCTCATTAATAAGGCAAGCCCTGCTTACGCACGTGGAGGTATTGACCTGTTGCTGCAGGCAGGTTACGTTGATTGTTTTCGCCAGGTGCATCCGCATGAGCGGGGTTTTACCTGCCCGGCTGTAGCTCCTGCTGGACGTATAGACTTTATCTTTGCCAGCCCCGAACTGGCATCACGTCTCTCCTCATCCGACGTGGTTGCCGAAGTACCGGGCATTCTTGTCCATACAGCAAGTGATCATCTCGCCGTCTGTGCCGATTTCAAATCCTCTTAACTATCAGGATGTCCCTTGCGCGGGCCCGCTAGGGGCCTGCCTTGCGCAGGCCCCTACCGCATAGAGGTAATACAAATTATTTAAATCTTCTGTATATTTACGATAGTCTTAATATTATTGAATTTATGTACTTGTATTTTTATAAATCACGCTAATTTGTTATAATATATCTTAACCGTGGTTCTGAATTGATTTGTATATGTCGTTACTCCATAATTTATTGTTGAATATGTGTCTTTCGCAAAACTTTTTTGGTGAGAGGTGGAAGCACGAGGAGGTCGTTCTGTTATGGATGGAAAAGTTCCTGTAGGATCATCTGCAAAGGATATGCTGACGACTGGTGAGTGGATACAACAGTATTTGGGGAAGCAAGAACCTGTAGTGCGAGTCCGTATAGTGCAGTGGTGGTACCGTTTGACGGCGCCTGCCGAGTCGGTTAAGGATGCCAGTTTTATACAGCGTGAGTTAGTACGGCGTGGGCGGATCGCCAGCTCAATGCTCTTTTTCTTTCTTCTGTTGCTCCTGGTGTTTGCTTTACCTGTGGGCATCTCCACTGCTAATCTCATCGTTATTGTGGTTGCCAGTTTGTTGCTGGTTGTTGTTGTAATCGCCGTTCTATTCAATCGTCGTGGCAAGTCGCATATTACCGGCTTGCTGATTGCATCTGCTTTTAGCATAGGCCTGGGTACTGTAATCCTGACGAGTCCTGGCGGTCTGACAGCAGGCTCACTATCTTTATTTGATCTGCTGGTATTTTCTGAACTGTTCGTTGCATCTTTGCTGCCGGTGAACTGGGTCATCCTGGCGGCACTACTCAACAGTATTTTTATTATTGTTACTTTGACTGTCATGCCAGAATCTCCTGATCTGGCCTATGCTATGCATACAATTGCTTATGTTATACTGCTGCGCCCAATTGCTTTACACTTTGTCGTTTCTCTGGTGATCTGGCTCTGGGTTCGTAGTGCCAGGCGCGCCTCACAGCGTGCTGAACGGGCCGAAGTAATCGCTGCACACCAGCACTCATTGGCTATGCAGGAGCATATCATTGCGCAACAGAAGCGTGCGCTGGATGCAAGTATTGAGCAGATCATGCATATACATGTCCTGGTTGCCAACGGTGATCTAAGCGCGCGTGTCCGTCTGGACGAGGGAATGCTGCTGTGGCCGCTAGCCATTGCACTGAACAACTTATTGAGCAGGATGCAGCATCTCCAGCACATCGAGCGGGAGTTTGTGCAGATGCTGCCACGCTTCCAGAGAGGGAACCTGGCCGAGTATGAGCTGCAACGCGCGAAAGGTGAACTGGAATCTTTACTGCTCTGCGTACGCGAGGCTCGCCAGGCCAATCATTGCATCCGTGCATTGCGGGGCGGAACTCTCCTGGATCCTCTGATTCAGGAGATCAGCGGACAATATATTTTTCCATTGCCTCCAAATGCATGCCATATCACCAGATTGCTGTCTCATACAGAGAACAACTCAACACTTATTGTCAATAAAAGTGCTGGAGGAAAGCTTTGAGCGAGCGTCATCCATTGCAAGATGGTGAGACAAAGCAGTACCCACCACAGGCGCGCACATTGGCCGATGATAAGGAGGCAATATGCACTGTTTCGACGCCTCTTCCTATCTTGAGTACTGCTGCAACCCTACAGAGCCAGCAGGCGGCTATCGAACTGTGTGATCTTTGTAAGTACTTTAAGACCTTCCTTGCCGTCGATCATCTCTCTCTACAAGTGGAGCAAGGAGAGATTTTTGGACTGCTGGGGCCAGATGGTGCAGGGAAAACGACGCTTCTGAATATGATGAGTGGGCTCAATATACCTACCAGCGGAGAGATATGTGTGTATGGCTACAAGTTGCCACGCGAGTTGCGCCAGGTACGCCAGATCTTGAGTAGCGTTCCACAACAGTGCATGCTCTACGAGGAGTTGAGTGCCTGGGACAACCTGGATTTTTATGCCAACCTCATGGGTATTCCGCGCAAGGAAAAAGAACTGCATCTCAACAGCATCTTAATGTTGGTGCAATTGTTGGAGTACAGGCACGCGTTTGTGAAGACCTTCTCGTATAGTATGAAACGACGCCTGGTACTCGGACGCGCTTTACTCCGTAAGCCCGAGTTGATCTACCTGGATGAGCCAGCCGCGGGTGTCGATGCCCAATCGCGTCGTGCCATCTGGGACTATGTGCTCGCTCTACGTGTCCTTGGCAAGACAGTAGTGATTGCTACCAGTTCTCTTGAAGAAGCACTGGAACTATGTGATCGTATCGCTATTCTCGATCGCGGCAAGCTGGTCGCGGTCGAGACACCTGGACAGATCAAACAGTGCTATGGTGATATCGTGGTCGAACTGGAGATGGCGCATCCGTTCGTGGCTCTAAGCGAATTGCAGGCTGTGCAGGGCGTGCAGTCGGTTATCCAGGATGGCGCGCACCTGGTAATTGTGCTGCAGGATAGCAGACGTATCTTGCCTCATATCATTACTCTCCTTGCACAACAGAGTGAGATCAAAGATATCACGGTGCGTGAACTCCACCTGGGTGAGATTTTCCCACATCTGAAGAGTCCGTAGCGGCGTCGCCTGTTTTACCATTGATCCCAGTGCAACACTTTGTCGAGCGGCTCCCTTGGGGCAGGGCTAAAATCCGTGCCCCATGTATGTGCTACGGGAATCAAGGCTGCCTGTGTTATCTTCTCGTACGGAATTCCCAGTACTGCAGCGGCTTCCTGTTCATAGGAAAGATGGAGCGTAGTCCAGGCTGTTCCGAGACCACGGGCACGAGCGGCCAGCATGAAGTTCCAGGTGGCCGGCAGGATCGAACCCCATATGCCTGCTTGTGCGTCGGCGGATAGTCCGTCAACGCGTACGGCGATGCAAGGAATGAGATGGACCGGGACTTCGTGCAGGTGTTCTGCCAGGTAGTCGGATGAGTTGGCGACACGTTGTTGGACGACTGCACGCTGAGGATTATTTGCAAGCGCTGCGCTGGCAGCAGCAGTTTGACTGGCACGGTAGGGATAGTAGGATTTCCGGTAGAGGTCTGCCAGAGCCAGTCGCTTATTGGCATCAGTCACAATAACAAAGTGCCAGCGCTGACTATTGCCGCCAGATGGCGCTTGCAGAGCTATCTCTAAGCACTCGCGGATCACTTCTGGTTCGACCGGGCGTGTGAAGTCGAGGCGCTTGCGTACGGAACGAGTGGTGGTAAGGACCTGATCCACTGTAAGGTTAAGTAGTGTCATACTTTTCTCCCCTAAAAATATATGTGAGTAAACGGATACTCACTATTTGGAATGTTATCAATGTTATTGTATCTCATGAGAATGCTAGCAGGTTGTGGAGCCGAAAAATAAAAAAGAGGAAGGGCAACCTATATGGTTGTCCTCCCTCTATGGATTGAGTCAAGAGCGATGTTAGAATGCTGTTGTTCCGTTTGGTGTACCAAGTCCTGTGGGACCATCATAACCAGTTCCTGTTGTGCACAGGTAGCGCGTTTTGCATTGACCATTGCTACCTCTGGCAACATCGAACAGGTTAGCGCTGTGACTATACAGGTAAGCCCCAGGGTTAATCTTCGTTGCGTTGCCAGCCAGGGCGTAAACACCGGCGATGATGGGTGATGATGCGCTTGTGCCACCGTAGATGTTCCAGCCATTATCTCCATATGTATTGTAAACTGCGACGCCTGTGTTAGGATCTGCAACTGCTGATACGTCGGCGACGGTTCTGTGGCGACATCCACTGTCCTTTTGCCAGGAAGGCTTGTTGACATACTGACTACAACCGCTGCCAGAGCCATTCCACGCTGACTCTGTCCAACCGCGACTGTTATTGGCCGGGCTTAGTGAAGTGCCACCGACCGCGATCACGCTGTTAAATGCTGCTGGCATTTGCACGCCGTAGCCACTGTCGCCTGAACTGGCAGTGATGGTGACGCCAGCATGTTTGTAGTCTTGAGCTATAGAGGCTACGCTCTGAGCATCTTCCGATCCGCCGTAACTATTGCTGATGACGGCAGCGCCCATCCTTGCTGCTGTATTGACTGACGTTCCCAGGTCGTTGAAGTAGGAACTATTTGCCTCTACGAGCAAGATGTGGCAGTTAGGGCAGATGGCGCTGGCCATATCCAGATCAAGCGCGATCTCTCCGGCCCAACCCGAATCGGCCTGTGGATACCTGGTGCCACCCTGTTGATCTACTTTTTTAAAGCAGCCGTTGGCAGTTGTGCAGGCGGGAAGGCCGAATGTTGAACGATAGACAGCCATATCCGCTTCGGCATTTGGATTGTCGTAGGCATCGACGATAGCAATGGTCTGTCCCTTGCCCGCAGTGTTCGACGACAGCTTGTAAGCTTTCTGCAACTTGTTCGGTGTCAGGCCACCGGGTGTACTAGAGGAGGCATGAGGTGCGAGACCTGTTGGCTGCAACTTGATTGCCAGGCAGCGGGCAAATCCTTGTGCCGCCTGCTCGCAAGCCTGAACCTGTTTATAATGAGCGAGATTTAGGGGCTGTCCAGTATTTCCAGATGTTGAAGCTGCAAATGTTGGTGTTGCGTTTGCTAGCGCTGTAAGCCACAAGAGAGTGATGAAAGGCAAAGCTATAAAAGATTTTTTTAGCATTTGAGTTTCCTATCCTTCTTTGAGTACTGCTTTCTCTGCAGGAAAGATATATACGGTTTTAAGCATCTTTGGTGAGTGAGGGACTCTTCGTAGAAGAGGTGTTTTATTGTTCCCTTCTCCCTGTGCTTTTTACTATCGGCGGATTTATTTTGAAGAATAGGGGAGGTCTTTTATTTATGTCTCGTACTGGAATAATATTCTGCGAAGAACAAGGCGCTCAGCCCGCCCGCAAGACGCAGAAGTTGCTTGACGTGTTTGGCACATTCGATGCATTGCCTGCACACAGGATGCAGCACCTGGTTGGAACATATTAACCAGTATTAAAGAACAATGAGTTATTCCTTGTTAGAATGGGCAGCATTCCTGGAATGCGAGATCGTGAGGCTGCAACATAGATCTCCCTGACGCATCTCATTCTGGAATGCGGAGATCGGTCAGCTCGCGCGTAAAACACCAGTGAGGCTTGGAGCGGTACTCGTCGAGACGGCCAAACACTTGCTGGTAGCCTCCGCTGGCAGGATTGACCTCGCGTAACGCAGCATCGAATGCTCTGAGAAAGTCTGGGATCGTCTTCGAACTAAACACTCCCATCACATGAATCTGGTTCCAGTTGGGCATCTCAGGTTGTGTTACCATCACCTCTGCTGTCTCCAGCGCGATAAAATTGTAGGTCGTGCCTCTTTGCATCAAGAGCTGCATTGCCGGACCACTGTTGACCACCATACTCTGGCGATACTCGTCCAGCCTTGCCGCCTGCACATCGATGTACTCAACGCTGAAGAGGATCTCGCCGCCAGAGTTCGACCCAGAGCGGTAGGTAGGCCTCCGAGTAATAATGGAGAGCGGAACAACGCTAAGAAGTTGTGATATTCACGATGTAACCTCCTTTTTTAAACATATTCAATGGTTCCAACGGAACTCTCTCCTCTACCATCCATCTAGCATTGCTCCCCATCCAGTTCCATTCGCCAATTCGGCACTCGATACCGAAGCTCAAGAGAGAAGAAAAACAGCATAATGACAGAGAAGCCATCATCCATCAAATAGCCACATTACCCGATACTTGAGGAGCTTCACACGACACATGTTGTATTTTCTGTGATAACCAAGTATATATAATGGTAGCGATAAATGTTCGAAAGATTGCGATCTAGTAGAAAGAGGAGTATCCAAAATGCAATGTGGTTCCTGTGGAACTGAACTTCCAAGAGGCGCAGCGCACTGTCCTTCATGTGGCACAATAAGTTCCGACAAGATTTCTCATTATGGAATACTGCCCGATGATCCCACGATAGCCTCATCACCCGACAGCGCTATCCAGCAATCACCAATACCAACGAACTATGGAGCGCCCTATGAATTCCCACCAAACCCTTACGAACAGAATCCCTATGGCTCGACCATTCCTTCTCCTCCCCCACCTCCTCGCCGTCATCGAGTCAAGCTTGGACTTGTCATTGGTATCCTCGCTCTTGTACTGATCCTTGTGAGTGGTATCAGCGTCTTTGTATGGCTCGCACAGAGTGCAACAAGCAACACACAAAACGCTACTACCAGCTCCAGTAAGGTTACTGCAACAAGGGCTAGTAGCCCTAATGTTGTTGGGAGATTCGACACTTCTTTTTACTACCGGTTGACGAACAGCTACTTGGGTATCGGCCAATCATTGGAGGTGAAATCTGACGGAAGCTATCGGCTCATGATGGCTCAAACGGGAAATTACCATGGACAATTTTGGCAACTTGTGGATCTGGGCGACGGAAAATATGCGTTTCGCACAGCCTCCTTGGGCAAAGGCTTTTCTTTAGATGTTATTAATGATGGTACAAACGATACGCCTTGGATGGCTGCAACCGGAAACTACAGTGGGCAATTTTGGACTTTGGCCCTCTGGGGTGACGGAACTTACAAGCTCACCAATGATTTTACGGGGTATGAAAAATCTCTAGACACTTACAGCGATACCCACCAGCCGTTTCTTGGCACTGGCAATCACTCAGGGCAGCACTGGACACTCTCCCAATTGACAAAGATTCCAGTATGAATGGAGGGGGGGCATTGGTTGTATCTAAATCTGCTTATACCCGCTACCCTGCCCCTGGTGACAGCCAGCGTAGTGTTACCCCTAGAGGGATTGCAAGCACGTGACTGTCAGCGGAAGCGCGCCAACCACTTTATCTTTATCCTCTAGTATACCTTATTTACTGATGGTTGCCAGTTGTTTGATTGTTTCATACAGCAATTGTGGGAGCGTCTCGAACGAATACGACATAAGGACGCTCTCATGGCGCTGATGCGCCCCTCGTCCATAGGGACCCCAGTTGACGATGGGCAGGTCGAGTTGGGCAATCTCTTTGAGCGGCAGATTGTATGCACCAGGCAGAAAAGCGGTACCAGGATCACGCCAGAGCGGCATATTGGCTTTCAACGCCGTGAGGTCCAGTCCTGCTTCGAGGCGCAGGTAGCTCATATCGGAGAGCAGCGGAAAATACTCACGTATGACAATGTCGTGTTCTGGATGAGCGTTCACAACGGTCTCTATTGCCTTCTGTAACGCGCCTGATTTTGCACCGACATGGGGATAATATGGTGGCGCATAAGAGATGATGATTGCCGGACCCTGTCTACCACTCAGATTCCATAAACGCTGTACGAGGTGGAGGCTGCGCTCTCGTTTATCTAATGTCGTCGACCAATGCTCCCACTCTGCCACGAGCGCGCGGGTTACCTGTTCCTCGCCACGTTTTTTCACTGTTTCGCTATATAAATCCGCATATGTGAGAACCGCGCCGGAGCGTGTCTGAAGGCGTTCTTGCCATCCCTGTTCACCGCTGGCTTGCAACCAGCGTTGTTCCGTTGTGTCTATGTGTTGTAGGAGTTGGGCCAGGACTTTTTCCGCGCGCGCTTGCAGTCGTCCCAGCATGATAGTGGGATCAGTGGTGGACGTGAGTACGTTGAGATAAAAATAGGCTGCGAAGGGAAGCTGTACGTCGTAGTGGTCCTTCAGGTCTGTTGCGTGCAGGGTTACGGGTGGTGCGGTGATCTGACCAGGAATGCGATCACAGAGTTCATCGTTCATGCTCAAATCACGTATCAGTGCAGCCGCAAGCAGATTTGCGTCCAGCCCCTGGAAAGGATCGCCAGCATGCGATTCGCACCCAATACAGAGGAAACTAGGCAGGAGCTTGCCAACTGTTCCGGTATAGATATAGCGTCTGGGATCACCAGGATAGATAGCAGTCGTGTAATCGGTGTTGATGGCACCGATATAACGTAGTCCGTACTGCTCACGTAGACGTAACAGGAAGCGTATGCCCTGCAAAACGCCCGCCGATTCATTCTCCTCATCAGGAGTTGCCAGCAAGACGATAGAAAGTGGTGAGCGCTCTTCCTGAGCCAATCGACGAAGCAAGGCTATATTTACAGCTACGCCGCTTTTCATGTCAGCTACACCACGACCAAACATCCACTCGCTGGCATCCTCCTGGCTATTTATATCTGCTCCCGGTGACGATTGGCTCAATATATCCAGCCTGGTGGCGAGTCCTTCAGGATCAAGCGCCCAGGGTTCCAGAACTCCATAGTCGGCAGTATCGACGGTATCGAAGTGGCCCAGGAGTACGAGCGCTGTGGGTGTCTGTCCTTGCAGAAATGCATAGACGTTCTGGCGACCATAGGCATCTCCCTCAACAGGATCAAGTCCGCTGGCTGTGTAGCATGTATCCAGGCCATCCGTATGAAGCAGGCGCAGTATTTCATGCGCTACCTGGATCTCTCCATTACCCGGACTGACGCTGCGTATCCCGACCAGGCGTTGCGTATAATCGCGGACGGTTTCATACCAGCCTTTGGACCTTGCATTCTGTTGGGACACTATCTTCTCCTCGTGTTAGTGATTTCTTGCCCCAGGGCTCCTGACAAATTCCCGTAGAGGCATGCCTTGCGTGTGCCGTGCGTGCCAGGCGTCTTCGAGTTCGGGAGGCGTTCCCTATTTGGGGCCACGCGGCACACGCAAGGCATGCCTCTACGGGTCACAGCGCTTTCCTTCCTTTTGCATTGGATAAACCGGACAAAAGATATATTACAGAGAAAGTATTGAAAATGCAATAAGCAATCGATAGGATTTACGAGCGATTTTGCAGTGAGGTAACAGCGCGTACGACGAGGATACAGGCGATAATTGTCAATATAGACGCTATTACGTTAAGTATTACATATTCGCTGATAGTATAACCTGCTATAGTCGTGATGGTATCGCGGTAAAGGTCGGGACTGTTCGCTTTCACAAGCAGAGTGTGCGTGATAGCCAGGATGAGATTGATGAGCATGGCAAACAGTCCTCCAGCACATACTGCGAGCAGGTGGACGCTCTGATCAGGCATCGTGGTAGCAGAGTGACGCTTGATTGCTCCATGTACGATGCTGGAACCAGCTACGGTGACGATGAAGAGCCAGGCGGCGAATATGGCAATGATAGCCAGGAAGTTGATTGGTTGGCGTAATGCAAGGCCCCAGAAGGCTGCCAGGGCCGTAAAGACTGCAATGGCGGCGACAAGAATAGGCGTACCGGGCATATTGGTTGCATCCAGGCGTACGAATGCTATGCGAATGGCGATAACTACTGCCAGAACGAAAACGGTCATAGCGGAGACGTAGATGCCGTTGTAGGTGAGACCGATGAGCGGAAATGCCTTGTACGCTTCGCTGGCTGCTGCATTATGATCTTCGATTAAGTAGGCATCAAGACTCCCAACTGCCACCGCGACGGCTGCTAGCAGGACGACAAGGGCAGCCGTGAAGACGCGAGCGGGTGGTGCGGAAGAGTGATTGCTGATGGCTGACATGGTCATTTTCCTCCTGTGGTTGCGCTCTGGATGTCCTTTACCTCGCACAGTATGCGGGCTTTCTGACGTGGTCCGACCTGTAATGACTGTTGCAGATCGTGCAAATAGGTATCGATTATGCTTGCCATGAGCCCGCTACCTCCTGCAATACAGTGTTGATGCCAGTAGCGAAACGACGCCACTCGTTCTGATAATTGCCAAGCGCGGATCGACCCTGTTGCGTCAGTTCGTATACGCGTCGGCGTCGTCCTTTCTCCTCTGACCAGTGACTGGTGAGCAGTCCAGCCCGTTCGAGACGATGCAGGGCTGGATAGACGGTCCCTTCCTGTAAATCAAATGTTCCCTCGCTGCGTCGCTTCAATTCTTCAATGATGGCATAACCGTGTGCAGGGCGAGATTGTACAATTGCCAGGAGCAGCAGATCAAGATGGCCTTTTAGTGCTTCTGTGTTCATTGTATGCCATTCTGTATCGTGGAATACCTGGTATCCAGACGATCAGAATGCCACCTTTGATACTTTGTTACCCTATGCATTGTCTTTCTATACTATGTAATGTCAGGTGTCAAGAGGGTAAAAATTCTCTTGCTCGTTCGTCTTTTTGTGGGAAATAACTACTTTACGTCGACTATAGCTACCGTTTTGAACTCCCGGGAGGTTGGTCCTTGTTTGAGGTATGTCGTGGTGAAACCACTGCGCTTCATGCCGGGGATGACGTGCTCTTCCTATTCTACAGGCTATCGTTTGCCCCGGCCATCAGCGACCAGAGCGATTCACAGGTGCCCTACGGGCAATGGGATAGCCATCACTGGCGACGCAATACAGAGCTTGCTTTGGTTGCCAGACCGGGATCGTGTTTGATAAGTTCACTCAGAAATTCGTCCTTATCTTGTGGGGCAATGAGTGCGAAACGAGGTTTACTATCCGCCTGGTAATTGACTTGTAATCTGTCAAGCGACCAGGCTGCTGCTGTAAAGGGATTGCGTGTTGGAAAGATGGCCTGGATGGATGAGAGCGGGATTTCTTGCTTCAATAGCCCACTGCGTATGTGTAATGCGTCGGGCGTGATCTGGTAATAGAGAGGGAAGGAGAGGAGTGCGAGGGAAAGAGCAAAAATACTGCCTACAATAAGTGAGATCCAGCCCCCTACAACCATGCCTTGCTCGCTTTCAACATGAATGGCTAGTAATCCGAAGCTGAGAGGAAATAAAATAGCAGTCCAGACAACCAGCAACACCCACGCGTCTTTTTTTGATTGATATTTCATGCACGACCTCATTGGTGCCCTTATGTAACGTTGTTAAAAGGACACACGATGACATGTTTTATATAACTCTTCAGGTCTACTCGCCACCTGCGATGGCGAGTTCTTGTTATGTGGGTGGTAGATTGGTGGCCTGGGCCGCCAATCTACCACCCACATAATGACTTGCGAAGCGCCACAGGCGCTGAGGAGCCAAGAAGAGATGGTCTAAAGAGTTACTATAATGATAACGAATGGGACTTACGTAAAGTCATCATTTGGATGTCATATTGCCTGCCCTGGTTCTATATTGAGATCTACGGCCTTTTTTTGTATTGATCGAGTTCGCGCTGCAAGGCTTCTAGACGAGCCTGGAGACGCAGAATGATCTCGATGCCTTCCAGGTTTACACCAAGATCCTCGTATAGACGACGCACACGGCGCAGGATGAAGAGATCATCGTCATTATAGCGTACCTCCTCTCCCACTGCCTGCATGCCTGGAAGCACTCCTGACTCGGACAACTGGCGGAGAACCTGTACTTCCAGGTGGCAATAGTCGGCGGCTTCCTGCTCGCTACGGTAAGACCTGGTATTACGGATCGTGATGCGTGTAAATTGCTGTTCGCTCATTACTTTTCTCCCTTGCCAGTTGTACTCTGGTCTGTGTAACCGATGGAGCGTGCGAAGGCTTCGAAGAGTTGGCGCTGCTCATGGGTGAGATGAGTGGGTAGCTTGACCGTGACTTCAGCATAAAGGTCGCCGCGTTTCTCGGGTTCTCGCAGGTGCGGCATACCCTGTCCACGCAGGCGGAACGAGCGTCCGTTCTGAGTGCCAGCGGGGATGCGCAGGAGCAGGCGGCGTCCATCTGGCGTGATTACAGGAGTCTCGCCACCGAGCACAGCCGTTGCTAGCGGAACCTCTACGCGGGTATGCAGAGTTGTCCCTTCACGCGTAAACTTCGGATCGGGCGCGATTGCTATATGCAGGTACAGATCGCCACGTCCCTCTGTACCCTGTGCTCCCTGGCCCGCAACGCGAATACGCGCACCATCTTGCACGCCCGCCGGAATCTTGACCTCCAAGCGACGTGTACTGCCATCCGGCTCAGACAATTCAAATGAGCGCGTCACACCCTGGTACGCCTCGGCCAGCGTGACCTCTACGATCGCCTCAATATCTTCTCCGGTCGCAGCACGTTGACGAGCACGAGCCCCAAAGCCTCCCGTACCGCCTGCACCAGGGGTAGAATGGAAGAAGGTCTCAAAGAAGTCTGAGAAAGGCGATTGACCACCAAAGAGATCGGCCAGATCTTCCTCCGACATTGTGCGATACTGGTAGTTGCCACCTGCGAAGCCGCCATCTGTGCCAGTTCCTGCACCGGCACCTGGCCATTGTCCATAGCGCTGATAGTAAGCGCGCATTTCATCATATTTTTTGCGTTTCTCAGGATCTGACAGTACCTCGTTCGCCTCGTTGATCTCTTTAAATTTATCTTCAGCAGCCTGATCACCGGGATTCACATCCGGGTGATACTGGCGCGCCAGCTTACGATAGGCCTGCCGAATCTCCTTCTGCTCAGCGTTTTCGCTCACGCCCAGAATCTTATAGTAGTCCTTATAATCGACAGCCATACAAAAATCTCCCTTATAAGAGTAAAGAATGAATCCTTCATATATTTTAACATTTCTGAGTGGGGCTATCTTCCATCTTCAAATACATCCCTTGTGAGGTTCGTTTTAACCGAAAGCCCTCCCATCATACAGTTCAACTCGTGCTCGCCATCGGTCCTCCTCCATCCATTAAAATCGAGTATCAGGATACAGAGCTGGCTTTCTACACGATGGAGTGGACGGAGGATAATAAACACATCAGAGGAAGCCGGATGTGATCCAACTCCCTCTTCTCGGTCTTGATGGAGACCATACGGATGCAGACGCCGCTCTCGGTTGATCGTCAGATGGACGGATATCCAGCGGTGGCAGAAGCTAACGCAGGCCTTCCCACAGTGTCCGCTCCGCGGATCGAGGATCGTCTACGACCTCTAACGTTGTGTCGAAGCGCATGGTTGCCCTGCGCTTCAGATCGTACTTCGGCCAACCGGGGTCTCCACTGGTAGCAAAGGCAACCCAGGCGGCGTGTATGGTGTCAGCGAGCTGTTGTGGAGGGTCGGTTCCCCAGAGCGGCCCAATCCCGTTGCCCAGCGTGTCGAAGACGAAGGCAATCTCAAGCGCATGGCACGCGCCAAGGAGTCCGTTGAACTGCGGCGAGCGCCAGGCGAACTCGTACATGTAGGTGGCCGAGGGGCTCTTCGCATGTGCATCAGCCAGGCGGATGGCGGGGATACGACACCACCAGTCGGTCTGGATAGCCGCGAGCAGGTCGCCGGCGCTGGCTCCCCGATGTGCCGCGCGATAGGCGTCCAATGTCGCTTCGACCGGGAGTCCGTAGATCGCCACAGCTCCGACCAGGGCCTCGTCAGTGACGTGGTCGATCGCGCCACCGG
>WNGD01000488.1_pt1 | contig 41992 bp, 39 predicted proteins | sample 5400671 | NCBI WGS metagenome assembly WNGD01 (sample SAMN13153369, study PRJNA577476) | soil metagenome | isolation source: 40 cm soil or saprolite under grassland replicate 2 | place: USA:California | collected 2016-06-15 | reverse complement strand
GGGACGACGTGCCCGCTACCGAGGTCTCCGCAAAAATCTCTTTGACCTGCGACGTTGCGCAGTCGTTCACAATTTACATGCCATTGCTCGTGTCACGGCTCTCTCGAACGCCGCCTGATTACTTGACCGATGTCCTAGCTATACCTCCTCACGCCGCTTGTCATCTTTGCCACGTGAGGCTACCCAGAGCGAGATATGAGCTGGCAGCATGGTCTCCTGCACCACCTCCAGCAAGTGGTCGCACAACGTGTTGAGATCAACTTCACTACGCAGGGCCGCGCTGAAATCCGCCAGCGTACGAGCCGCGTCATACTTGCGTCGGTAGAAGCGGCGGTCGATCACCCGCTGGGTGCGAGCACGTAAGGGCTGGAACAGGGCGGCAACGGCCAACGTTGAGATCACGATGGTCACCCCATTATTCGAGTGGATAATTCCACCTAACAAGTTTTGCGAGGCAAAGACCAGACCAAAGTAGACCAGTGCGAGCAGGACGGTCAATATGCTATAGACCAGGGTGCGATTGATGAGCACATCGATATCGTAGAGCCGGTAGCGCAGCACCGAGAAGCCGATCGAGAGCGGGATCAGCAGTTCGATGCCAGCGATGGCAGTATGAGCAAAAAGGGCTGGAAATAGTGCGGGTCTGGTGAAGAAAACCGGCCCAAGCGAAACTATGCCTGTGAAGAGGATGACGGCTGCCACTACGCCGTAAACCACCCACTTGGTCTGCTGGCGTTGTACTGCGTTGGAGACACGCTTATAGCGATAGACCTGCGAGAACAGGCCAATGCCAACCACGGCAGCAAGTAGTGGCAGTCCGAGAAGAACAGAGATCGTCCCATTAGGAGCAGTGGGAATGAAACTTTCCGGGATATTCAGGAGAGCATAGACAAGGACTATCGCGAGGGTCCAGCGCGGTACGAATCGGCCATCAGGAAAGAGATAGAAAAAGAGCAGCATGGAGAGCCAGCCAAGGTTATCAAGCAAAGTAGTCAATGCCTGCAATGAAGGATAAGCCGCTCCAACGGCATCGGGACTGCCTATACTTTGTGCCGCCGGAAAGAGCACGAGGAAAAGCGCGCCTAAGAGTGCCATGCGGTCATTGGACCTGCGCCAGAAGATCAGCAGAGCGATTGCAACCCAGACGAACAAAAAGCCAAATTCGAGGACGACCAGGTAGGCTGCAAAAAAATCGACGGACAGGTGCAGGTGATGCAGTTCTTGCACAATGCCCGCGGTCAATTGTTGCCCACACGAGGAGCCAACACAGACCGTATGAAATCGCTTAAATTCGAGGGGGATATCAGCGATGGAAACTGCCAGGCTGAGAGCGACCACGAGTATCCACGCTGCTCGGGCCAGGACGAGCCAGGAGCCATATAAACGTGTATCGGGAATGCCGCGTGGGTATACGTTCTCGGCATTCCCCATCGGGGTAGAAGGTCGGTCCAACTCCGTGTTCCTCCGGCTTGGTTCTAGTCACCTCTTCTCGCCCTAGTATACCATGCCTGAGTACCGATTTCGTTACGCCGAACGTTCCAACGGGAGACACGCTCAGGAGGTATGTAGGAAACGACCTCCCATGGCCGGCCCAAAACGGCTGGATCTCCGGCTCTGCCTCCTTGCTTGACCTCGCAAAGTAGACCTCTGCCGGTGTTCGATATTAATGAGTTGACCTGATCAATCTCCCGCGCGACTCAGAAACCACCTTCCCTTCCAGAAAAACCGTTATTCCCCGCACCATGGTCCTCACGATCCGCCCGCGCATTATTTTACCAACATATGGACTGTGCTGGTGGCGATAAAACAATTGGTCAGCTTGTAGCAGACTGCTATCTCGCAGGTCAACCAGCACGATATCCGCGTCGGCGCCCACCGCCAGGTTTCCCTTGCCGGGCAATGGACCGAAGCGCTGCGCAACGCATTCCGAGGTCATAGCAGCGATCATCGTAAGTGGCAATTGACGCCTATCATAGCCCTCCGTTAGCAGCAGTTGCAGCAGAGACTGGCAGCCGGATATCCCTCCCCACACCTTGAAGAAATTGCTATCGGCCTTCATACTGGCAGGCGCGGGCGAGTGATCGGACGTTACCATCAGCACGCTGCCCGCGAACACCTGCTGCCACAATGCTTCCTGCTCCGCGTGCGAGCGTACCGGCGGAGCGCACTTTGCCACGGCCCCTAGCGCTTCTACGTCCTCCCCGGTCAGTACCAGGTAGTGCGGGCACGTCTCGCAGCTTACGTTGGTGCCACGCTGCCGTGCCTCCGACACCGACTGGATACCCCGTCCACTGCTGACATGCACGATGTGCAGCGCGCACCCTGTTTCGCTGGCGAGCAGAATGGCTCGTTCGATAGCCTCCAGTTCGGCTACCACTGGCCGCGAAGCCAGGTAATCGCGTATCCCCGTCCGTCCTTCTGCTATGGCGCGCTGTGCCAGCCTGCCGGTGATCTGATCGTTTTCTGCATGCACCGCGACGATTTTGCCAAGTTTAGCAGCGCGTGCCATACCTTCGTAGAGCGTCAAATCGTCAACAGACGGGAAATCATCGATGCCGCTGTTAGACATAAATGCCTTGAAACCAATGACGCCGCGCCCAGCAAGCTCATCGAGCTGGTCCAGGTTTCCTGGTACAATACCTCCCCAGAAGGCAAAGTCAACCAGCGAAGCAGCCTGCGCGGCGGAGAGCTTGAGGTCGAAACTGGCTGCATCGATCGTGGGCGGGTGAGCATTGAGCGGCATATCGAAGAAGCTGGTGGTACCCCCGGCAGCCAGTGCACGCGTCCCTGTGGCGAACCCTTCCCATTCCACGCGCCCCGGCTCGTTCAAGTGTACATGCGCGTCAATCACCCCGGGAAAGACATGTAGTCCTCCAGCATCGATCTCCTCTTTGCTCGTCCCCGCCAGCTCGGCATCGATGGCAACGACACGACCACCGGCAATAGCGAGATCGCCCTGCTTGAGGCCCTCCGCGGTTACCAGCGTTCCATTGCGCAAAATATGATCGTACTGGCTCATAAATTTCTTACCCCCTTGCCAGGAGAGCCAGGAACTGCTCCAGTACCTCAATCGCTGCCGCCACATCCTCCCGCGTGACCGACTCGGCTGGATGGTGGCTGATGCCGCCTTTGCAGCGCACGAACAGCATTGCAATCTCCGTCAGGTCCGCCATCGCCACCGCGTCATGCCCTGCCCCGCTGGGCAACGAGTACACCGGGTACGACGCTGCCTCGATTGCTTGTGCCAGCAGTTGAGTTAAGTGAGGCGAGCATGGCACCGTGCGATGTGGCTGCAATGGCTGCCAGCTAGCTGATACCTGGCGGACCGCACTGATGTGGCTGGCCTGCTCCTGTAGCTGGCGGCATGCCTGCTCGCGCACCGCGTCGTCTTGATGCCGCACATCCAGGCTGAGCGTCACCAAACCCGGAATAACATTGCTCGCCCCGGGCTGTGCAGTGATCTGGCCCACCGTAGCGACCAGCCTGGGGAGGCTTCGCCCCAGCGCTTCGACGGCCAGCACGAATTCTGCCGCCGCGCACAAGGCGTCGTGCCGTAACGTCATTGGTACCGTGCCAGCATGACCTGCCTCACCGGTGAAATTCACGGCTATGCGGCTCTGCCCTGCAATGCTCGAGACCACGCCAACCGGCAAATTGAGCGATTCGAGCACAGGACCCTGCTCGATGTGGACCTCGCAGTAGCCCAGCAAGTCGCTGCCATCTCGCTTAGAAGCCTGTAGAGCATCGGGATTGCCGCCGAACGCGCGCATCGCTTCGGCCAGGGTGATGCCCTCGCTGTCTGCCAGGCGCAGTGTGGCCGGGTCGAACGTACCGGCCACCACCTTACTACCGAGGTAGCTGCTGTGAAAACGCAGCCCTTCCTCGTCTGCAAAGGCGAATAGCTCAATGGCAAAGGGTAAGCGCTCCTGGCGATCATATAGACGCTGCACGCACGCCAGCGCGGTCAGCACGCCGAGGGGACCATCGTATTTTCCGGCATCGCGCACCGTGTCGAGGTGCGAACCAAGCAGCAGGGTCCTGGCGCCTACGGAAATCGCCTCGTAACGACCTATCAGATTACCAGCGTTATCCTGGCGCACTTCCATACCAGCACTGTGCATCCATGCCGCCACCGTCTCGTTCACCTGCCGCATCGGCTGCGTCCCGTAACGCCGCGTCAGGCGCCCGGGCTCTTCACTATAGCCGCCCAGGATATCGCATCGCTCCATAACGGTGCGGGCAGATGTTTCGATGTTCGTGTTCATGCTCTCAACTGCTCTTTCCCATACCACAGACAAAGTTGTAGAGTTCCCAGTCCATTATACAGTAAGAATTTTTGCTGTGTGGCCGTGGGCAACCATGGCAGGGGCAAGCCCTGCCACTACCATGACACGACTTCATAGGCCGACGCATGCGTCTCATGGTAGTGGCACCCCTTGCGGGTGCCAAATAGGCATCAAGCTAAGGTATGCGGGCGAAAACCCTGTCCCGTAGGGGCGGGAGTGGGGATGATGTGGGGTGGAGGCCTTTATGGCCGCACGCCTTGCCCTGATGGTCTCCTGTGGTCCAGCAGGATCGCACCCCAGCGCCGGGCGGCCATAAAGGCCCCCACCCCGCTCCACACCACCCCCGCCCCTACTGATATTGGTGGGCTTTTTCTTCGGTTGATGCCTATTTGGCACCCCTTGCGGGTGCCATGCCCGATGGCACTCTCTCTTTCATTCGCCAGCAGAGTCCGCAGGTGGCGAGGGTCCTGAATAGTTACTCTGGAAGACGTGCTCCATCGCAGATTGTAAGAGAAAAACGGGATGGGTCAGCACCTCGTGCTCAAATTCCTCGAGCGAAGAGTTCTCGGTGACGTTCAGGTAAGGGAGGACGAAGAGAGAGCGGTACCCGCGAAAGATCGCAGCGGGAATGCCGGGGGGGCCAGAACGCACAGCTTCCCGAAAGATGGGTGCCGCGGACTCTGGCTCCAGTTCGATGGCATGAATCTTTTCGGTGCGCCGGCTACGGGTAATGGTGGCCTCTCCTCCCGCCGCGCGGAGATTGCGCACCCAGTTCACTACACCGTAAGGGGTGATGAGGTAGCGTTTCCCTTCCTGGACAAAAATGGCGATCGGAGTCTCGATCGGCTTGCCACTTTTGCGTCCGCGAACCGTGAGCAGTGCAAAACTCCATACGTTTACCCCCAGGCGCAACAAAGATGAGGTCATCGCGTTGTTGATGCGCACGAAGGCAGTGACTCGATAGTGCTTTGCCATACGATCCTTTCTCCTTCTTGGACCCTCCCGAGAGCGACGAGGAGAAGTCGCTAGGAAAGCGGCTTTTTTGTAGACTGGTAGACCCCAGGCTGTGAGCGGAAGCCAACGGCAAGGCGGTTCCAGCCATTGATCGCCACAATAGTCAGCGTCAGATTCACCAGCTCCTCCTCACTGAAGTGCTGGCGCACCTCTTCGTAGACAGCATCTGGCGCGTGTCCCTGGCTGATTAGCGTGAGTTCCTCGGTCCAGAGCAGGGCGGCGCGTTCGCGCTCGGTGTAGAACGGCGTCTCGCGCCAGGCATTGAGCGCGTAGAGACGCTGCTCGCTCTCGCCCATGGCGCGGGCATCCTTGCTGTGCATATCGAGACAGTAGGCGCAACCATTGATCTGTGAGGCACGCATCTTGACCAGTTCCAGCAGCAAAGGTTCCAGGCCGCAGTCATCGACATAGCTTTGGAGTGCTGCCATGGCCCTGTAGCCATGGGGAGCGGCTTTGGCATATTTCAGGCGTTCTTCCATTGAATTGAACTCCTTCTTATGTGTTTTGATTCAGGTTTACATGTCTTAAGCATAGCATAAGAATGGACTTGTTCAACTCCCGCGATAGGTGCTATATGCCCAGGGCGAAACCAGCAGCGGTACGTGATAATGGGAGGCTGCATCGGCAATGCCGAAGCGTACGGGAACTCGATCCAGGAAGGGAGGCGACGCGGTCGCTATCCCCTGCGCTGCGAAATACTTATCTACCACGAACACCAGTTCATAGACGCCCGCTGTCAACTCATCACCGGTTAGCAAAGGCGCATCGGTGCGACCATCACCATTGGTGCGTACCGTTTTCAACAGCGTTCGCCCGCTGCCTTCTGCATTCAGCCGCCATAGCTCGATGGACATGTTGGCTGCCGGGTGGCCCTGTGCTGTATCGAGCACATGCGTAGTAAGACGACCTGCCATCAGCCTTCCTGCTTCCTGCTCATCGTGAGTTTGATCATACCATACGCCGGGAACGGGTTGCTGTATACCTTCAACCTGGGATCGGTCTCGGACACGGCTACCGGGTCCCGCGTGCGATTTTGCGCCTCAAAGGACACCTCGGCGATCTGTGGGAAGCGCTCCAGCAGGCGCAGCCCCATTTCATGGACGAGATGCTGGATTGACTCGCTGACAAATTCGTGAAAGACCACCTGCACGACATCCCGCACCTGTTCAGCAGGTACATAATGTGCCAGGGCAGGTGCCAGCATGTCCGCTATATCCGTATATTTCCAGAACACGTCGAGGTAAATAAAGAGCGGGCGATCAATCCGTTCTGGCAGCGTCGTATAAGTGTCGCGCACGAAATGAGTGAACGAGCTGCCTGTGACTTTCAACAACTGCAGCCCAACGCGGCCACAGCGGTGTGCTGTAATGACAACGCCAGCATCATCGTGTGCAAAATCAAGGGCTGTCATGGTAAAGTCATCGTGCGACCGGCTAAATAACACATTACTATCGCCAAAGGTGGCGCTGCCAGCCTGTGGCACGTGTGCCGCCGTAAAAGGAAGTTCCCTTCCCGTAATCCGCAGCCTTTCCATCTGTGGGTAGGTCGCCAGAAATTGCTTGCCAAGCAAATCAAGAAATCCTTCGAGGGTCGATCCTTCAAATGTAAGCGCCTGCCCGAGTATGAAGTTCTTCATGCTGTCTGTCGCCACCACATTTGCATTGTCGCCGGAGATATAGGCCGGGAGGAAATTGTTGCCAAAGACTTCGACATCGATCTCCACGGCAAAGAGAATATTATCCCGGCCGCTGAACGAGGATTCAGGAATGCGCGTTACACCTGATATTGGCTTTGCATACACGCGGTAGAGAGGGACCCGCGCCTTGCCATAGCTGATCTCGTAGTGGTAGTCTGCGTTCATGGCCGTTCTCCTTCGTCCGAACGCACCAGGTCGCGCAGCCGGAGCCAGCAAATTTTAGCAACCTCTCCCAGAGCTATCTCGATTTCCTGTTCCCTGGAGTTATGCAATCGAGCATCAAAGCCTGCCAGTATGCTATCTTTCTTGTTTTCGCGTGCACAGATAACAAAAGGGAAGCCAAAGCGGTCGCGATAGGCCTGGTTTAATCTGCTAAAGGTAGCTACCTCCTCTGGCGACAGCCGGTCCAGCCCTGCCGCAGCCTGTTCGCTGGTTGACGTGGGGGTGAGCGTGCCAGCGAGAGCCGCTCGGCCCGCCAGGTCAGGGTGTGCCTGGAGTAACTTCACTTGTTGTTCGCCCGGCGCATTATACATCACTGCACATAATGCCTGGTGTAGCTGCGTCAGACTTTCGAATGGCCGGTCATGCCAGGCCTGGGCGACTATCCAGGGTTGCCCTTGGAAAAGGGAACTGAGCGCCGTTACAAAGCTTTCCTGGTCAAGGGTATTGATCTCTTGCAGGGTGATCTGCGATGTCCTCATTGCTGCCATCCTTATTTTTCTACTCGATGGAAAAAGTATAGACACCGCTTATGGGGCTGTCAAGCGGACTTCAATTGGGGAAGCGCCCTTCTAATGCCTGAATGTACCTGACTGCCGACCTCTTCACGGCGTTGTGAGCGTCTTTCCAAAGGATTCGATCATACCAGGCCGAATACAGGCGTTCAAAGTCATAGTGCAAGATGGTTTCGCTTATTCGGCTCACTTCCGATGCTGGAAGCGGGATGAGGTTGGGATAACTGTACATAAAGCTGACCCACTCCACATCGGGCACAACCGTGATAGTATCTCCTGCCAGAACAATCCCTTTGCCGTCAGCAACTCGTGCCCGGTGCAACACTGTACTCCCAGGAAAATGTCCTCCCAGTCGCACGAGCGTGATATCATCCCAGAGGGAATACGTTTCACCAGACCAAAACGTGATATGCTCACTGGGTCGCATAACCCACTGGCGATCGGCTTCATGTAAGAGGATAGGCGCATGGAATCGCTCAGCCCAATCCACCATCGAGGAATAAAAATGGGGATGAGAGATCGCTATCGCGCTGATACCACCCAACTGTTGGACTGCGGCGACGGTATCATCATCCAGAAAGCTAATGCAGTCCCAGAGCACATTGCCTTGCTCCGTTTGAACCAACAATGCCCGTTGGGAGATAGCAAAGGTAGGTTCAGTACCAATGCCTATGAGACTTGGTTCGAGTTGCCGCAACGTGTTGTGAAAGCCATCCTTCTGCATAGCAGTGAAAGTCGTCCATATTTGCTCTGCATATCGAAGAAATTGGCGCTTGTCGAGGCAAATAGGACATCCTTGCGGCGGTGTTTGGCTTTGTGCAAATTGGTTGCCACATGAAGCACAGATCCAATTCTCCATATAATTCTCCTTATGCATAGTATTTTGTGATTACTATACATCAGCAAAGCTGCACTCGAAGCACAATACTAAATTCAGTTTTGCAAACATCGCCTTGTGCGAAGAGCCTTGTAGCCTCAACTCGCTGCAGTAATCCAGAGGCAAGAGGTCATCACCAGATAATATCTCTACAATAGTATTCTATATACGGTCCTCCCCATTGTCAAGGCAGTCTTTGCCGGATTTATTCAGGGGTTCAGGAGATTGTGTAGTAAAATGGTAGAGAGGTCGAATAGAGGCGCAAGGTTGTTGTCTTCTTCTTTGCCTTTTGATGTCAATGATGGCCAACGTCAACTTTGCCCTGATTGTGCCGGAGTAATCACCGGCTCGCTAAAACCGAAACGCAGCAGGCCAGCAGCCCCTAGCGCAAGCATAACGAGGGCGCACAGGGCAATTACAAGAGGGACGCTCAGGTAAGCGAATAGTGGCACAGCAAGCAGCAGCCCGAGCGAAAGCCCCAGATTTTCTAGTATCGTGCGCAGGCTGTAGACCTTGCCGATCTGGTCAGGAGGGAGATCAGTCTGTATCATCGTCAATGCCATGATATCGTTCATCGGCCCGCCAATGGCAGCAAATGCCGAGCCAAGTAATGCAACCAGCAGTGTGGGAGCTGCCGCGAGCATCAGGAAACCGGCACCCAGCACCAGCTTCCCCGTGAAAATGAGCGCAACTCGACGACGAATAGTCAGGCTGCCAATCACCAGGTTGCTCATAACGTTGCCCACTCCATAGGCTCCTACGATCAAGCCATAGGCTCCTACATTGCCACCTAAGACACGATCGGCCAGCAGCGCAGCGCCTAAGGTGAAGGCTATAGCCCATACAGCACTGATCAGCCCGTTACTTACCAGCACCCAGAGTAGTGGTCTGTGCGAACGCACAAGGCGCAGAGCCCCGGCAATCTCTCCCAGCATCGCGCTCACTCCGTGGCCACTTACTGTACCCTGCATGCGCGCAGCTTTCCATGGAAAGCGCTTTCCCAAAGAGAACAATGCTGCTGCCGAGATAGCAAAGCTGATTGCATCGAGGGTGAAGAAGTGAAACAGTGGCAAAAACGTGATCAGCAAACCTGCCAGGCTGGGACCGAGAACGCGTGCCAGCCGTCGTGTCACATCCATCAATCCATTGGTAGCCTGCAAAGTCTGTGCATCACCTGTCAACGCTGGAAGGCTGGCCTGGAGAGCAGGGTCATATAGAGCGCCCAGGCTGCCCACTACGATAGCCACCACTACCAGGTGCCATAGTTGTAACGTTCCTATCTGCGCAAGGATAGGCAGGGAGGCTACTGCGGCAGCCCTCAGCAGGTCCACTATAATCATCGTAGTGCGCCGGTTCCAGCGATCGGCATAGACACCGCCTGGCAGACCGAAGAGCAGCATAGACCCGGCCTCAGCCGCCACGACAATGCCCGCCGCGCTTCCCGCTATCTTCACAGCCATCCATGTCACGGCGATCACATAGAAGCGGTCCCCTATTGCTGAGAGCACCTGGCTCAGCCAGAGGATAGCCAGGTGGCGCAATCGTAGTACCTTCAAAAATCCCATAATCTCGCTCTTAGGGGAAGCTCAGGCATACTCCCATCCCATCTTCTGTAACATCTGCTGCAATGCCTGCGAGGCATAACGAAATAGATCTGGCCCGCTAAAGCCCTGGTATGTTCCGGCGGAGGCAAGGTGCGGCTCAAGTGAGAAGAAACCATCGTAGCCATCCTGGCGCAGGCGCTCTAGTAGCTCCGGCCAGCGTGCCGCGCCTTCACCCGCCGCTACTACATCACCATCAGGAAGGGCATCTTTCACATGCACATAGCGCAGCCAGGGGCGCAGCGCTTCGTAGGCATCGGGATAGGGTATTTGCCCGCACTGGATGAAGTTGGCGGGGTCGAACACGGCCTGGAAATGCGTGTCGTCGCACTCTTGCAGCAGGTCAACGCAGCGAGCAATGCTATCTCCATAGATATCCTTCTCGTTTTCATGGAGCAGGGTAATGCCCGCTGCTCGCGCTCGCGTCGTCATCTCTCGCAGCCGCCACACTACCTCGTCCCGCCACGAGTCCGGGTCAATAGTATTGCTTGCAATTTCGGCGGGCGGATAAAACGAAAAGATGCGTACAAGAGGAGTGCCAAACAAATGTGCCAGCTTGATAGCGCGCTCGAAACGTTCCAGGTGCTCGTCGAAAGGGCTGTCGATAGGCACCTTGCCGATAGGAGAGCCAATAGCGGCAACTTTGATGCTATGCCCTTCCAGCAATTCTTTAACTGAGATGGCTTGCTCGTCGCTCAGATCAAGCACATTGATGTTCCAGACTCCGCGAAGATCGATGTGAGCAATGTTTTCTCTTTTAAGTATGGCAATCTGCTCGGGCAGACCGGGCGAGATTTCGTCGGCAAAAGCAGAGAGGCGAATCATGAGAGCGTAACCTCCTTACGTGTGCGAGCCGATTCATAAATGCCCAGGATGATCTCGACGGGGCGGCGAGCGGCGTAGCCGTCGACGAGTGGAGTGCCATCCGTGCGTATCGCGCGGATCATGTCCGCAATCTGCAAGGCGTGGGCCCTGTACGAGATATCCCCCGGATTCTGTGCGGTAGAACCCTCCCCATCAGCCTTCTTGCTCGCCTGTGGAGCAGCCCCGTATGCGCCGGCCTCTTCGCTATCGTCGCGGGCCAGGTGAAGGTAACTCAAGTTGTCGTTTTCGATCACTGCTGATCCCCTATCGCCAAAAACTTCGATACGGGTGGTAACGCCGGGATAGGCGCCCGTGGTCGCAGCAATTGTCCCAAGCGCTCCATTGGTAAAGCGCAGCACGGCGACAGCTACATCTTCAGTTTCCATACGATGGGCCAGCGTATCCATGTAGGCGTATATACTCTTGACCGGGCCCATAAACCACTGTAAGAGGTCAATCGAGTGGATGGACTGGTTCATCAATACGCCGCCTCCATCAAGCTCCCAGGTGCCGCGCCAGGCTCCGCTGTCGTAGTACCCCTGCGAGCGCCACCACGGTACGATGACATTGCCAAGCACCAGTCGTCCAAAAGCCTTCTCCTCCAGCAGGTCATGCACCTGGCGGCTGGCGGGATCGAAGCGATGCTGGCTGATCACGGCGAGCTTCACTCCTATTTCCTGCTGCACCCGCAGCATCTCGTCAATCGCTGCAAGGCTGATCTCCACCGGTTTTTCTACGATCACATGTCGCCCCGAGCGCATCATCTGGCAAGCCTGTTCTCCATGCATACCACTTGGCGTGCAGATGATGACCACGTCCAACCGCTCGCGCATGAGCATCTCCTGGAGATCTGTATAGGGTGTAGCTCCATATTGGTCGGCCAGCTTCTGTGCCCGCTCGGGGATGATATCCGTCACCGCCGCCAGTTGCGCGTCGGGCAGGCTGGCAATGGCCTCCGCGTGAATTGGCCCGATCACTCCACAGCCGACTATGCCGAATAGTAGTTTTTCTGTCATGTCAGATGTCCCCTATTGCATTCCTCTCTCCCCGGCACTACTTAGGTGCCGCTCCAGGGCATACCTGTCCACGGGCAGGATGCCGCAAGGGATCGCCCCCAGAAGCGTTAACTGAAGTTGCCACCCAGTGTCACCCTGAGCGCAGCGAAGGGTCTGGCTCGCTGGGTAGCCAGATGCTTCGCTGCGCTCAGCATGACAAGACGGTCCCTGCCTGCCACACACTGCTTGGCGTCCCCTTGCGGCACCCTGTCCGGGGGACAGGTATGCCCTCGCAAGAGCGGACCGCCATTCGCCTTCAGTGAATGCCTATGGGATCACTTCTACTATACCACGGACAAGGCCCGTCGCTGCGCGTATAGTAGGGGCTTAAGGGGTGAGCGAAGCAGATACCCGGCACCGCCCCAGGGCGGGGGCAAGCCCCGCCCCTACTATACACGGCTTCGCCTGCCGATGTGTATATAGCTCCAGGGCGACCCTTGCGGTCGCCCTGGAGCGCGGCCATGCTTAAGTTGGTGCGAATAGGCAAGGGCAAACCCTCGCCCTGTCCACTACATCAAACTCTCGGCTCGATAAAGCATCTCCCCGGCATGCGGCACCAGCAAAATACCCTCCTGCTCGCGATCTTTCCACTCCTCCGGGTTAATTTTCCTATAGTCAGCATATCCCAGGTTGACGAGCCTGCAGCGTTCCTCGGGGATACCGGTAGCCAGCGTCACCGCAATACGCGGCACCTCGATACCGCTTGCGGTATCATATGTGCCCATCCCTTTGACGTGCGTGCTGTGCGCCATGATACTGCCGGGGACATCCTTGAAACGCTCCCACTGTTTGACGAAATAATCCCGCACGTGGTAACCTACCTGGTCGATCAGCTTAGCATGTGTGTAGGAGATCTCGCTGATATGCGGAGCATAAATGATGACTTCGCCGCCATCCGCGATGGCCGGTTCCGTTTTGTACATCGCCTTGGCCGCCGTCCACAGGTCATCGTAGATAGTAGATGCCATGGAGAGGACGCGCCGGAAGGGACGAGGCACGGTGATGATATTGAGTTGCGCTGAGAGGTCGGCAGCGCTGTTAAAGGCTTCAGCATGAGAACCAATATAGAGCCCGTGCAGCTCGGCCCCCTGTAGGACCAGCGCCAGGCAGAGTATAGGGCGTGTCACGAACTCTGCTGCCCGGTGGATGACGCGCCGCACAGGCGTATCCTTGATGCCAATGGTGTGCATGCTCGTAACGAGCGCTCCCAGCCAGTGAGTGAAATTGATGATATCCGGCCCCGCGATGCCGGGGAAGAGATACTTGGCCCCGCCGGAGAAGCCTGCTACCTCGTGGGGAAATACTGGCCCGCAGATCATCAACTGGTCGTACTCAAAAAGTAGACGGTTGAGCGTAACCGGCACCTCGTCAACCAGCAGGCCGCCGGTCAGGCGTGCTGCTTCCTGGCGCGATATCACACCAATGGTCTGGAGCATTTCCGGCTGCGCCCAGTGATGGTTGAATATCCGCACCTTGGGAAAACTTTCCGCTCGTTCTCGCGCGGAAACCCCTACCAGGCGCTCAATCGCTTCCTCGGACATCGGCGGATGCGTTCCCAGGGCGATCAGGTAATCCAGTTGCCCTACACGCTGCCCAAGCTGTTCATAGAGCAGGCGAAAGAACAAAGCTATCGGGGCAGTGCGTGTGGCATCGGGGATAATGACCAGTACTCGCTTTCCGTCCAATGGCAGGCCATCGCATGCTTGCGCGATGAGTTGACGCACATCCTCAACTGTGAGCGTCTCTGTCGTTGAACCTTTTCCTACGATCATGACTCTAGTTCCTATACACCACTAAAAGCTGAAAAGCCTCCATCTACTGGCACGACCACCCCGGTGACGAAGGCAGAAGCCGGACTCACCAGCCATAACAGCGTTCCTAGCAGGTCCTCTGGCAGTCCCAGGCGGCCCGCCGGTGTGTGGTTCAGAATAGCCTGCCCGCGTGGGGTCATAGCGCCGCTCTGGGCATCAGTAAGCAAAAAGCGATTCTGCTCCGTAAGAAAAAAACCAGGCGCGATTCCATTCACGCGAATGCGCGGGCTGTATTCCTGTGCCATGTGGACCGCCAGCCATTGGGTGAAATTGGTTACCGCCGCCTTGGCGGCGCTGTAAGCCGGTACGCGCGTAAGTGGGCGTAAACCGCTCATGGAGGCAACATTGACGATACACCCCTGCCCTCGTTCTGCCATGCCGCGTCCAAACACCTGGCAGCTCTGCAACGTACCCGTGAAATTCAGGCCGAACACCTGTTCCAGTGCCTGCGCGTCCAGGTCAAAAAAAGTAAGTTCGGCCGATGTAGTCGCCCGCGGCTGATTGCCTCCCGCGGCGTTAATCAAAATATCGACCGGGCCAAAGGCGTCTGTGACCTGCTCCATGGTTCGCTCGAGGGCCGCGCGATCCATCACATCGCAAGCAATCCCGATGGCCTTGCCCCCATCTGTGTTGATAGCCCCGGCTACCACGGCGGAAGTCTCGGCGCTGCGGCTCACCACGGCCACCTGAGCGCCTGCCAGCGCCAGGCCCTGTGCCATCACCCGCCCGAGCTGCCCACTGCCGCCGGTAATGACGGCTGTCAGGCCCTGCACATCGAAAATTTTAGAAGCATTCAACCTGTAATTCATCCTAAAGACCAAAAACATTCGGCTGCCTGACCGATGTATACTTATTAGGAGTATACATCAATGACTCAAGCTGCTCATCCCTGGTCATTTTTCCAGGTTGTAGCTAGTCAAATGGATGGTGCCTTTGACGATTGCGTCATGTATAGTAGGTTTGTTCTGGTCTTTTTAAGGCAGGTTGACCCGTGCGTGCTGCGGGTAATGATGATTTTTAACGATTAAGATCGGTCAGGTGGTGTCACGCCTCTGCGCAGGAGCCGCAGCCCTGAACCCTTCGCTTCGCTCAAGGGTAAACTCCGCGAAGGGGAAGGGTCTGGCTTGATGGGTACAGAGATGCTTCGCTGCTCTCAGCATGACATTCCCGGTTTTTGGTTGTTAAATTTCATAATTACCCACCAGCACATACTTGTTCGTCTACTACCGCCTTAATTTACCGGAGTATCACAAGGAAGGAAAAACTAATGGCAAAGCAGTGTACACACCTCGACGAGATAAGAGACGTCACGCCTAGCGCGAATGGCTGCGAGGATTGCTTGAGGATTGGCGACACGTGGGTGCACCTGCGCGAGTGCCTTATCTGCGGGCACGTCGGCTGCTGCGATTCGTCAAAAAACAAACACGCTACGAAACATTTCCACGCGACCAATCACCCGATTATCCAGTCCTTCCAGCCTGGCGAGGATTGGCGCTGGTGCTACGTCGACCAGGTCATGTTCTAGTAATCAGTCCAGATAGTTTTTGAGGTGGACATGTAGTAGGTCCCCGATTTATCGAGGGACCACCCCTTGCGGGCGCCAGGCTCTACTTTTCACCAGGAGGTTCAAATGGGTACGCATAGCTGCGTCATTGCTCCGCATCTAAAAGACGCGCTTTCGACGGTAGAAGATGGCAAATACGGCAGGATGTTTCCTGGTCTTCCCAGTCCTGAAACCGACGAAGCAATCCTTCTGACATTGGGGAGATCAGGATCTGTCATGGATGCTGCATCAAGGGTGAACGGCAGCGATGCAGCGACCGACAATCCTCGTATCCCTGCAGGCTTTACTTTCCTGGGCCAGTTCGTCGCGCACGATATTACGGCTGACCGCAGTCTCCTGCTGCATCATGCACGCCTCAATGAACTGCGCAACTTTCGCACGCCGCGTCTTGATCTCGAATCCCTGTATGGAGCTGGTCCGACGGGTAGTCCCTACCTCTACGATATCAACGATATGGACAAGTTCCTGCTCGGCGTGAACGATCGAGATGAGATGAAGGACCTTCCCAGGAATCGCCAGGGACGGGCACTACTCGGTGATCCGCGCGATGACGTTCACCTGATCATTTCGCAGCTTCACCTGGCCTTCCTGAAATTTCATAACGCGATTATCGACCATTTGAGAAACAAGGGCGTACAAAAGACAAAAGTCTTTAGCGAGGCGCAGCGCCAGGTGAGGTGGCACTACCAGTGGATCGTCGTCCACGAGTTTCTCCCTCTTACTGCCGGTGAGGACCTCATGGATGATATTTTAACAAATGGCTCGAAGTGCTACGCATACAACGAGCGCCCCTACATCCCTGTAGAATTTGCCGATGCAGCATATCGTTTCGGTCACAGCCAGGTCCGGTCCATCTACATACTGAATGACAGCGGTGCAAGAGGCCAGGTCTTTCCGGACTGCGCTGGCACAGTCCCGGTTCCACATAGTCGAGTTGTGGACTGGGCGTACTTCTTCAATGTAGATGAACGGCGACCACCACAGGCCAGCAAGCGCATCGATACTATTCTTGCTCACTCCCTCATCGATCTGCCTGAGTCCGTGGTTGGGGAAACAGCTATTCCCGAAGAACACTCGCTGGCCTATCGCGACCTTGTGAGAGGGGAGGGGACCGACCTGCCATCTGGAGAAGCTATTGCGAGAGCAATGGGCATCGAACCACTTTCCAGGGATGAGGTGGGTCTGAATCAGATGGGTTGGAACAGCGAGACGCCTCTCTGGTTCTACATTCTCAGGGAGGCCGAGGTACGCCACCGGGGCGAGCAGTTAGGCGAGGTCGGTGGCCGCATCGTTGCCGAGGTATTGCTCGGGCTGATCGACGGAGACCCCAATTCCTACCGCAACGCCCAGACGCAGTGGAGGCCCGAACTGCCCGGCGCTCAAGAAGGCCAGTTCACGATGGCCGATCTTTTGCGCTTTGCAGGTTTATTCTCGCTCTCGCAGTGAATAGATGAAAGGCTCTAAAACGTCTTCATACTCGAAGATCTCTTCGGGTTTGAAGAAGCGTTCGACCTCGACCTTAGCCGTGTCCAGTGAGTCTGAAGCGTGTACAAGGTTGGCCTGAACACTCATAGCGAGATCACCGCGTATAGTCCCAGGCTCGGCTTCACGGGCCTTGGTGATCCCGCAGAGCAACCTTACGGTATTTACACAATCGGTCCCTTCCCAACAACAGGCAATTATGGGCGTGCGGCGCATGAATGTCTTGATCTCGGGAAAGAAGTCTCGTCCAAGTAGATGGCTATAATGAATATCAAGCAAATCATCGGATAGCGTCATCATTTTCATGCCAACCAGTTTGAGGCCCTTGCGCTCGAGTCGAGTAATGATCTCACCAGTGAGGTCTCTCTGGATGGCATCTGGCTTGATAAGTACTAAGGTGCGTTCCATATAGTAAAATTTCCTCTCGATTACTATTAGTGTGTTTTGGACTTCATTATTTTAACTCTTAGCGGCCAATTTTACCATATATAACAGTTACAGAGTACAAGCAGCTTGTAGATGAAGGCCTATCTTCTCTCGGTCGCCAGGATATGGCATTTTCACCAGGAAACCACCTCCGGCCATTTCTCACGGAACTCCTGGTAGAGGTTCTGAGGCAAACCGTCTGGCCTGCTGCTCGACGTAAGACGGGACCGCCTGAAACTGATCGAGATAGTGTAGTAACACAAGCTGCTGCAAGCGCTCAGGAAGGGCCTGAATACGCAGACGTTGATACATCTCATCTATTGTCTCCGGCTCCTCGGTCACCCTGGCTGCCTGGGTATAATTCCTGCTATCCATTATTGCTCCTCCTACGGCTCGGCTCCCTTTTCCTGAAAGGCAGCCGCCCGAAGCACTATTGTATGGCTACTCTATATACTCTTATGACAGAGTTGGAGCATACAAGCTGACAAAAAGGGACATGAATTTATTGTGTGAAATATTCGTTAACAATTTTGTCGCACGAGTAATCGAAATCGGCCTTCTCATCACCAGTGGGTTACTCCTTCCTCTTACATTCTAGATGTGTCCCCAACTCTGAGCTTCTTGAGCTAATACCTGAGAATCTCTTTACTATTCTCCCCAACTTCTTGAGCGCTTCTTGAGAATTGGAAAGCTATACTTATGCATAACACTACTGCCACATTTAGAAGTAGTTTGTCGCTGTGTTGGAGGTGGAGGATTTTTTCATGGCTAGCAAAGTAGCCCCGGACGTGACTGGAGCATCTGGCGCGGCTGCCGGTGAATGCCCACGTGGAACAGTATGAAAAGGCGGCGCTCGAGCGTGCAGAATCAGTAGCCGCCCAATGTGGAGCCAGGAACAGAGTACAAATAAGCAAGCGCATCCTGAAGGCGCGTGATATTGGTGCAGCGATCGTGCGCGAAGCGGAGGAGCAGATGGTAGACCTGATCCTGCTGGCCAATATGCCCATGCGTGTACGGGGAAGTATGCAGCAGATCGATCCAGCCATCGAATACGTCATGAGAAATGCTCCCTGTGAGGTGCTTGTGCTCAGCCAGGGACGGACAAGCGCACGCAGTAACAACATAGGAGATACTGCTACACACGAACCCACTACTGTAGGGGCAAGCTCTTAAGTCGTGCGAACCTCGGCATGTTCGCGTTATCCTCGCTCTATCTCCCACATGAGCAAGGGAGGCCGAGCATTCCTATTGCCCAGTCAAGGAACGGCGTGGTACAATAGCAGCAGAAGTATGCATGGAGCGCCGGGAAGCCTGGTCGGCAGGTCCCGGCGCTCTTTGTGGGTCCTGAAGGGCTGAATGCTCCTCGATACGCGAGATGCCGGGCACCATAGAGTGTGGAAAGGATGGTTCCGCATATGTCAGCTACCATATCGCTGCTCCTTGGCTTGCTGGTGGCGATTGTCGTCCTGGCCACTCTTGCCACACGGTTGCGCATCCCCTATGCCATCTTGCTCGTCCTGAGTGGTTTGCTCCTCGGCTTTGTTCCAGGTCTTCCCAGGATTGAGCTGGATCCTGAGCTCATCCTGGTGCTCTTTTTGCCGCCGCTGATCTACTCCTCGGCCTGGCTCACCGATGGGCGCGAATTTCGTGCGAACCTGCGCCCGATCTTACAGCTGTCTCTCGGCCTGGTCCTGGTGACCACGATCGTCATTGCCGTGGTAGCCCATACCATGGCAGGCTTATCCTGGCCGGTCGCCTTTGTCCTGGGAGCCGTGGTCTCACCCACCGATGCCGTGGCTGCCAGTGCGACGGCGAAGGTACTGGGCCTTCCTCGCCGCATCGTGACCATTATTGAAGGCGAGAGTATGGTCAATGATGCTACCGGGCTCGTTGTCTACCGCTTCGCCGTAATGGCAGTGGTCACCGGGAGCTTCTCCCTGTGGCAGGCTGGTCTGCAGTTTGTCGTCGTCAGCCTGGGAGGCCTCGTGATCGGACTGGTCATTGCGTGGCCGGTGGCCTGGCTGCATCGTCACCTGGACGACGCACCTATCGAAATCACCATTACCCTGCTCACCCCCTACGCCGCCTACCTGCTGGCCGATGCCCTGCAGGTGTCGGGAGTCCTGGCCGTACTCTCGGCCGGGCTCTACTTGAGCCGCCAGTCGTCGCGCTTCTTCTCCTCCAATACCCGGCTACAAGCCAATGCGGTCTGGAACGTGCTGGTCTTCCTGCTTAACGGCTTGCTTTTTCTGCTGATCGGGCTGCAACTTCGCAACATTCTGGCCACTATTGCGGGCCACTCACTGCTCACCCTGATCTGGCAAGCGCTGCTCATCAGCCTGGCCGTCATCGCCATGCGCATCGCCTGGGTCTTTCCCGCGGCCTCCCTGCCGCGCCTGATCATCCCTCGCCTGCGCGTCCGCGACCCGTATCCCGGATGGCGGCAGGTAGCGGTGGTCGCCTGGGTCGGCATGCGCGGGGGGCTCTCGCTGGCCGCGGCGCTGGCATTGCCCCTTACGCTCACCGGTGGCATACTCTTCCCGCAGCGCGACCTTGTCATCTTCTTCACCTTTGGGGTTATTCTGGTCACGCTGGTCGGACAAGGGCTGAGCCTGGGGCCCATCGTCCGGCTGCTCGGCCTCCAACGGGATAGCGCACTCGAACGAGAACACGCGCAGGCGCATCTCGTGGCAGCACGTGCGGCCCTCTCGCGCCTGGATGAACTGGCGACAGAGGCGTGGGTCCCCCAGGAAGCATTCGCCGACCTGCGTTCCCACTATGCACACAAGCTGGAGGCCCTCACCGAAGCGATGGATGGCGCGGGCGATGAGCGCTTCGATGGGCATGCGCCAATTCAGCAGCGACTCCAGCAAGAGGTGCTTGCCGCCGAGCGGGCAGCGGTGATCGGATTACGCGACCAGGGCCGCATCGATGATGAGACGCTGCGCCTGGTCGAGCGAGAGCTGGATCTGGAAGAGCAGCGCTTGCACTAAACAGGAACCACCAGAAAGGAGGGGAATACACCGATGGACATGCCAGAGCAGCGCCTCTATCGTCGATTGCAACGGACACTCCTGACTTTTTTTCTCCTGTGACCAAGCAGCTCCTGCTTCTCGCCGTGGGTATAGACCTCTCTGAAACTTCGGCGATGCTGCGGGGGCCAGGAGCTTGCTTCTGGAACTCGCTCCACAGAGTCAGGCGCTGCTGCTGACCGTCATCCCGGTGCCCTTTGATGCGTCCTCCTCCACGCCATTCCTGGAGTTGCCCCCTTAGATGGTGGGCCAGAGCAGATGCACGACGACGAACAACAGGTACAGGACGATCATGACGACTCCCCCCACACGGGTCATCCCTTTGGCTGGGAGCAGCAGCAGAAGCCCGGTCACGGTCATGCCAAGCAGCCACCCGAGTTCGACACCTACATCACGTGCTGCACTCCCCATCCCAATCAACAGGGAGGGCCCCGCCAATCCGACCACGAGATTGATGGTATTACTATTGACTGTCGCACTCACCACGGCTGCCCCCTGTCCCCGGCGCGCCAGGTGCGCTGCCGTATACGCATTGGGTAAGCTGGTGAGCGAGGCCAGGATCACTCCCCCCAACAACGCGTGCGGGAGGTGCCAGATTTGCGCCAGCACCAACGCTGCCTGCACCAGCCCCACACTGGTCAGCACAATCACGAGCAGGGAAAGTGGCACCAGCAGGACAGGAAGCCATGACCCCGCCATTTCCTGCTGGTCCTTGTGCTCCCCATGGACCTGGCTCGCTGCCACTGCCAGCAGGCGTGACAGACCATCCGGCAGGGGCAGGTGATCGACCTGACGTGGGTGGAGCCCCACCAGCAGCACGTAGGGAAGGAGTAGCACGACGAGCAGGACCATGGCCAGGAGAGGAATGAGGAGACCCAGGAGCAGAGCCGCGACCACCAGCAGCGTGAACAGCGCCACGGCGCCATCGAGCAGCAAGCCTGGCCGTCGCATGCGCACCTGCCCGGACAGGACGGCAGAGAGTCCCAGGAGCATCGCGAGATTGAAGAGATTGGAGCCAAGCACCACACCACGTCCCAGGTCAGCAGCACCGGCGAGCAGGGCGGCAATGGCCGAGGCGATTTCTGGCACATCCGCCCCGAGGGCCGTGAGCAGCCCCAAGAAGCCTTCGGTCAAGTGAAGTTTGCTCCCAAGCGCGACCAGCCCACGCACCAGCACCTCGCTGGAGGCCAGCGTCGCGATCAGGCAAGCGAGAAAGACGAGCACGGCGATGCCAACAGACATGCCTCTCTCCTCTCTGGAAAGATGTGATGTGCAAAAACAAGGCTTCCGCCTCAGGTACTCCTTGTGGCATCTGGCTTTGTTGTGGCTTACACGAGCAAACGACGTGAGACCTGCAAGTCAACGCCGTGCACAAAAAGGCACCGGGACATGCCGACCAGGCTTCCCGGCGCTCCAGAGTGTGTGAGATGAACAGATTGCTTTCCTCCATTGTACCATACCTCTTTTTCGTTCAACAAGGGGAGGTCTTTGAGCATCCTGCCAACCTGGTGACAGGTGACCGGGGCGTACATTCAGCCGAAACGCCGGACTCACTGGAGGCCGCAGGGGTCAAGCAGGTCGATCCCTGTGCGTGGGCAAGCTTTTAGAGGAATCCCTGGCGGTGCAGCAGACCCGCAGATGGAAGCGCGGAAAGGCCAAAGGGGAGGGCCTATGAGTAAGCGGAGTGCCTCGCTCACTGTCTCCGCCGATTACGCAGGAGATGCTGGGGCAAATTCAAGACCGCCAGGGCGGAACAGCCATCACAGACAGCCTTATTTGTTTTATTCGTTGTTTAATATAGCACGCAAGCGTGCGCGCTCAATCACCAGGATGGCTTGATCAAGAAAGGTCCAAAAAAACATGGTCTGGTCCGCGGGTCGCTGCTGTGCTTCCTCCGGACGTTGTTCACCGGCAAACCATGATCCCCCATCCACGATACGCAGGCAGAGGACGCCAAGCATCTGGCTGCCCGTTTTGAGGGGAATCAGTTGGAGGGTCGATCCTTGTCTCGCAGGGGCAGAAGGGGTTCGAGAAGCTGGCGAAGCCTCATGTCTCTCTATCATTTTCCCCTGGGTGAGGACTACTTGCGCTGCCGCCATCTCTTCAGGTGAAAGTGTAAATTGTTCGAGACGGATAGGCGCATCTGCTTGAATCGTCAGTGTCCCGTCTGGATCAAGCAGTAGCAGTGCACACTCGCGCACTCCCCAGGTGGAGAACACTCTGACAAAAGCTAGAGCGATGCTATCCAGTTGGTCTTCAAGTCGCTCCGCGCTATTGATGACTCGTCCCGCTTCATAGAGGATCTGCGCCTCACGCTCTCGTCGCCTGGTTTCCTCGATACTGTGACGCATCACAGTGGTCCAGTGGCTGATCAGTAGTGCCGTCACGAGAAAGATACCCAAGGCCAGCCATTCTTCCCATCTCGCGATGGTAAAGGTATACAGGGGAGGGACCAGGAAAAAATCGAACGAGAGTGAGGCGACCACGGCTGCGACAAGCGCTGCATAGCGGCCGCGTGTCCATGCCAACGCCAGAATCACCAGCAGATAGACAATCGAAATGTTCGGGATGGTTGGATACAAATGGAACGCATAAATGATCCCCGTCACAGCCAACGCTCCTCCCGCTGCCAGGAGGCTATCAATGAGATAGCTTTGCCACTGCTTTTCAGTACGCGCTGGGAGCTGTGGAATTTGTTCAATCGCCTGCATTAGGAACTCCTCTTTATCTTGACCTACAATGCGCATGTTTCACAGCAGGGGAGATCATGCCAAACAACTCCCTGTCCTCATTTCGTACTGTAGGAAATGAATACGGATGGAATCCATCATCTTAGCCTCACGCTTCTTCCTCTCCGCTCCGTGGTACGAGATGAATATCGATGTCTGAACTCAACCGCAACACACGATTGATAATGGAGCCGCGGATGATCTCTTCCCAGCGACTGCGTGCTGGCTGGCCCAGCACAATTTGCGTCACCTGGTGTTCTCTGGCAATCTGGACCAGCGTTTTGGCAATGTCGCGACTCTTCGTGCGGATGACCTCGGCCCCCAAATCTTCTGCGAGCACGGCATGCGCCTCCAGCCGCCGCAGGGCCGCTTCCCGGTACCGTTTCGCCTCGCTGCCGTACTTAAGCCACCCGATGAGCTTACTCGTGAAGGCCAGGTAGCCTTCCGGCTGGATCGAGACGGCGATCAGGTCCGCGTGCAGGCCGTGGGCCAGCCGCCAGGCATCGCGGATGACCTGGCGGGTGTGCGGCCGTGCATCGAAGCCCACCAGCACGCGTTCACTCGCAAGCCACAGCTTGTTGATCCCGTGCTCAGTCATGAACTCCTGCAGTTGCGTTTCGGTCTTCTCTGCGGTACGCCGTAGCGCCAGTTCACGCAGAGCAGTGAGGTTCCCCTCGCGGAAGAAATTGTTGAGGGCTGCATCAATACGCTCGGGGGGATAGATATTGCCGTGCTTCATCCTTTGACGGAGCGCGTACGGGGAAATGTCAATTAACTCCACCTCATCGGCCTGATCCAGAATCCAGTCGGGCAGCGTCTCGCGCACGCGCACTCCGGTGATACTGGCCACCAGGTCGTTCAGGCTCTCCAGGTGCTGGATATTGAGCGTGGTGATCACATCGATGCCCGCATCCAGGATCTCCTCGACATCCTGGTAGCGTTTGGCATGCTTGGAGCCGGGCACGTTGGTGTGGGCCAGTTCATCGATGAGCGCCACTTTGGGATGACGGGCGATGACGGCTTCGGTATCCATCTCCTCCAGTGTCACCCCGTGATAGGTCACCTGCTTGCGTGGAATGACCTCTAAGTCTCCGATTTGTGCCTGCGTCTGGGAACGCCCATGCGTTTCTACATAGCCGACCACCACGTCGGTCCCACGGCTCTCGCGCCGGTGTCCCTCGTTTAACATGGCATACGTCTTGCCCGCTCCTGCCACGGCACCCAGGTAGACGCGCAGGCGCCCACGCCGGTGCGGGTAGCCCCCGCTTTGCGGGGCGGTTTGTTCGCCCGCCGCAGGTGTGGTCGAAGGAGGAACTTCCAGGTCGCGGTCACGCAGGCCATAGCGGCGCAGTAGTTCCTCAGGATCAGGTCTCCCCTCTTCGCGCTGCTGTCTATCAGGCGATTGATCGGCCATGGTCTTCCTATTTCAACGCGTCCAGCGCCAGGTTCAACTCAAGCACATTGATGTAGGGCTCACCAAAGATGAACAGGAAACGTCCATGCACGTGATCCATCACCACTTGTCGCATCACGCTCTGGCTAAGTCCACGTGCCTGGGCTACCCGCGGCACCTGGTACAGGGCGGCTGCGATCGAGATGTCAGGATCCAACCCCGATCCCGAGGCCGTCACGAGGTCGTCCGGTACTGGTCCGGGAGGCGCGTTTGGATTCTCCTTCTTCAGCTCGGCAACGCGCTGCTGCACGGTCTGGATCAGTACCTTGTTGGTTGGCCCCAGGTTCGAGGCTGCCGAGTTCTCCGCATTGTACGGCTGCGCCTTGCTGCCATCGTCCGAGAGCGTGGCTGATGGCCGTCCATGGAAGTAGCGTGCCGAGGTCCAGTACTGCCCGATCAGGTCAGAGCCCACTAGCTTGCCATTGGCGTAGTGCAGGCTGCCATTAGCCTGGTAGGGGAAGATCAGTTGCGCCAACACCGTGACTATGCCGGGATAGATCAGGCCCGTGAGGACCGTCAAGAGCAGCGTTAACACGACCGCCGGGCGGATATATTTGTTTATGACCTTTCGCCAGAATGCAGGTTCGGGTGCCTGCTCAGGCGATGTCAGCGTAGCATTGCTCATATTATACTTCTTTCTTCTCCAGGATGCACATATAAAAATCCACTCCGCCCCTTTCAGGGCGACCACAAGGGATCGTCCCCGCCCTTGGGTGGTGCTGGGCTCTCTGGAGGCTTAGAGCGTCAGGTGCAGCACCTGCAGCACCAGGTCGATGGCTTTAATACCAATGAACGGGATGATGATCCCGCCGATGCCGTAGATCAGCAGATTCCGGCGCAGCAGCGGACCAGCTCCAATCGGGCGAAACTTGACGCCACGCAGCGCCAACGGGATCAGCGCGATGATGATCAGCGCGTTAAAAATGACAGCAGATAGCACCGCGCTGTGTGGCGTCGCCAGTGCCATGACATTCAGGGCGTTCAACTGCGGATAGGTCACAGCGAAGGCCGCCGGGATAATGGCGAAGTACTTTGCCACATCGTTGGCGATACTGAAGGTCGTCAGCGCGCCGCGCGTGATCAAGAGCTGCTTGCCCACCTCCACGACCTCGATCAACTTGGTCGGGTTGGAGTCGAGATCGACCATGTTGGCCGCCTCTTTGGCTGCCTGCGTCCCCGTGTTCATCGCCACTCCGACATCCGCCTGGGCGAGGGCAGGCGCATCATTGGTGCCATCACCCGTCATCGCCACCATGCGCCCACCGGCCTGCTGCTCGCGGATGAGCTTCATCTTGGTCTCCGGCGTGGCCTGCGCCAGGAAGTCATCGACCCCCGATTCCTTGGCGATGGCGGCAGCCGTCAGCTGGTTGTCGCCGGTGATCATGATCGTACGAATACCCATACGCCGTATCTCATCGAAACGCGCACGCATACCGCCCTTGACGATGTCCTTGAGTTCGATCACCCCCAACACGCTCGCTTGCTCACGCGCTCCATTGGAGCCCGCCTCGGTCTCGGCCACCACCAGCGGTGTACTGCCGACGCTAGCGATGCCATTCACAATCACATTCAACTCGCCGCTAGTCGCTCCGCCATGCTCTGCCACATAAGCAGCAATGGCATCGGCGGCCCCTTTGCGGATGGTCTGCACGGGTGTTGCTCCATCTCCTGCATACGCTCCTTTCAGATCGACACCGCTCATGCGGGTCATCGCTGAGAAGGGGATGAAGGTGGTTCCAGGAGCCACTTCGTCCGAAAAGCCGTAGCTTTCCTGCGCTAACGTCACAATGGAGCGGCCCTCCGGGGTCTCGTCAGAGAGGCTGGAAAGCATGGCCGCATGAGCTAGCTCCCGCTCGTCCACGCCGTGCAGGGGCACAAAGCGCGTTGTCTGGCGGTTGCCCAGCGTGATGGTGCCGGTCTTGTCCAGTAGCAGCACATCGACGTCACCAGCCGCCTCGACCGCGCGCCCGCTCATGGCCAGCACGTTGCGCTGTACCAGCCGGTCCATGCCCGCGATGCCGATCGCTGAGAGCAGCCCACCGATGGTTGTCGGAATCAGGCACACTAGCAGCGCGATCAAGGTCGTGATGGAGACTGGACTGCCCGAATAGATGGCAAAGGGTTCCAGGGAGACCACCACTAGCACGAAAATGATCGTCAGGCTGGCGATCAGGATGTTGAGCGCAATCTCGTTGGGCGTCCGCTGCCACTTCGCACCCTCGACCAGGGCGATCATGCGATCCAGGAAGGTTTCGCCCGGGTTGGCGCTGATCTGCACCACAATCCAGTCCGAGAGCACGCGTGTGCCACTGGTGACCGCGCTGCGGTCGCCGCCGCTCTCGCGAATGACGGGGGCGGACTCCCCGGTGATGGCTGATTCGTCGACCGAGGCCACACCCTCCACTACATCGCCGTCTCCGGGGATCACGTCCCCAGCCTCAACCAGCACCAGGTCGCCCTTGCGCAGTTCCGGGGCAGCCACCTCCACTACTTTGCCGAACCGGTCAGGGCTGGCCAGGCGCTTGGCCATGGTGGTTGTGCGCGCGCGGCGCAGCGTATCGGCCTGCGCCTTGCCGCGCCCCTCGGCCATCGCCTCGGCGAAATTGGCGAAGACGACGGTGAACCACAGCCAGACGGCGACCGCCAGCACGAAGATGATTTCCGCGGTTAACGTTACACGAGGAAAGGCCGGAGTCGGCGCGGTAAAGAGCAGGCGCACAAACTCGATGGTGGTGACCACACTGCCGATCTCGACCACGAACATCACCGGGTTCTTGACCTGCACGCGCGGGTCCAGCTTCTTGAAGGACCCCGGGATGGCGGCGCGGATGATCTTAGGGTCCCAGATCGAAATGGCTCCCTTGCGCCGCGTCTTCCACTGTTTGACTTCTAATATGTCGGTCTGCATATTGGTCTTCATCTCAGAAGGTCCTCCCCGCGAGCATCAGCAAATGTTCGACAATCGGCCCCAGCGCATAGGCCGGGAAGTACGTTAGCGCTCCCACAATGAGGATCACTCCAATCAGCAGGCCCACGAACAGTGGTCCCGTCGTCGGGAAGGTGCCCAGCCCCGCGGGCACAATCCGCTTCTTGACCAGCGAGCCGCCAAAAGCCATGATGGGGATGAGGAAGGCGAAGCGCCCGATCAGCATCGCGATACCTCCCGTCCAGTTGTAAAAGGGCGTGTTGCCAGCAAGCCCGGCAAAGGCGGACCCGTTGTTGCCGTTGGAGGAGGTGTAGATGTACAGTATTTCCGAGAGCCCATGCGGGCCCGGGTTGAGGATAGAAGAGACCCCCTGCGGAATCACGCTGGCTACCGCGGCAAAGCCCAGGATCGAGGCGGGCAGAATCAGCAAGGCCAGCGCCGCCATCATGATCTCCTTGCGCTCGATCTTCTTGCCCAGGTATTCCGGTGTGCGCCCCACCATCAGGCCCGCGATAAATACCGCGATGATAGCGAACATCAGCATGCCGTAGAGCCCTGAACCGACGCCTCCAAAGATGATTTCACCGAGCGCGATGTTGGTGAGCGGGATCAGCCCACCGAGGGGCGTGTAACTATCATGGAAGCTGTTGACTGCCCCGCACGAGGTATCGGTCGTGGTCACAGCCCACAGCACCGAGTGGGTGATGCCATATCTCACCTCCTTGCCCTCCATATTGCCGCCTGCCTGGTAGTCGGTCACCTGCTGGTTGACTCCTATGTTCGTTAGCAGGGGATTGCCCGCCTGTTCTGCCGGCAGCGCCACCGCTATGCCCATCAGGAAGACAATGGCCGAAGCGGCCCACAGCAGCCAGCCCTGCCGCGTATCGCCCACCATCTTGCCGAACATGTAGAACAACCCCGCCCCGATGGAGAAGATAGCGAGTAACTCAAGCAATTCTGTTACCATATTGGGGTTTTCAAAGGGGTGGGCAGAGTTGGCGTTGAAGAAGCCGCCGCCATTGGTGCCCATCTCTTTGATAATCTCCTGGGAGGCGACCGGCCCCTGGGCGATCACCTGCGTCGTCCCGTCGAGCGCATGGACGACCGTGTAGGGGTTGAAATTCTGCACGACGCCCTGCGAGACCAGGATGAGCGCACCCACAATCGAGATAGGCAGCAGGATGTAGAGCGTGCAGCGGGTCAGGTCCACCCAGAAGTTGCCCAGGTGCTGCGCGCTGCGGCGGGCAAGCCCGCGCACCAGCGCCGCCGCCAGCACGATGCCTGTCGCAGCGGAGACAAAGTTGTGGTAGGCCAATCCGGCCATCTGGGTCAGGTAGGTCATGGTTTGCTCGCCAGCATAGTTCTGCCAGTTGGTATTGGTGGTGAAGCTGGCGGCAGTATTGAAGGCCAGGCGCTGCTCGACCGGGCCAAGGCCCTGCGGGTTCAGGAAGGCCGGGTGCCACTGCTGGGTGCGCTCGAGCAGATAGAGCAGCAGCATACCCGCCACGCTGAAGAGCAGCATGGCAATGACGTAGCCCGTCCACTTCTGCTCTTCCTCGGGGTCGACCCCTGACAATCGGTATATCACCCGCTCGACGGGAATCAGCACGGGCGAGAGCCAGGTGCGCCTTCCGGAGAAGACGGCGGTTAGATACAGGCCCACCGGCTTGGTGATCAGCAGCACAAGAGCCAGAAAGATCAGCACCTGCACGACACTATTGAGTGTTACAGGCATAGGTTTACCCTCACTTCATTGAAAAACACTAAAATTTCTCGGGCATCAGCAGTGCGAGCACCAGGTACACGGTGATGGCCAGGGCCACGATGCCCACCAGGATATACTCAAGTGGTGTGTTCATGACATACCCTCCTTTCTTACAGGCGCTCGCAGCCGATAGTAAAGCTGATGAGCACTGCAAACGACACCAGGGTTACAATGACGACAATCAGGTCAAGCATACAGGTCCTCCTCGTTGGATTCTGGGGCCTCTACGTCTAGTGTATCCGCACTGCCATCATGTGAGCCACCAATTCTGCGGCCTGCGGCATCTGCGGCCAGGCGCAGGAGGGCCTCCATGGGAAACGGCTTGGGCAGGTACGCCAGGGGACGAAATTCCGCCAACCGGCCCGGGCTCACCCGTACCGCTGAGAGCACCACCACCGGTAGTTTGTTGCCCTCCACCTCGTGTGGAAGGCATCCCTCGCGCTCAGCAGCACGCAGCACCTCCCAGCCTGTCTGGTCGGGCAGGTTGATGTCCAGCACGATGAGATCAAAGGGAGCGGCATGCAAGTAGGCCAGCGCACTTTGCGCATCTTCCGCGAGGCGGACCTCGTGCCCGCGCACCTGGAGGTTACGCGAGAGCAGGTCGCGTAGCGCCGCATCGTCTTCGACCAGCAATATGCGCGCTCCAGGCATGCACGTTATCTCCTTTCCTTCCCTGGTACAGGATCACCCTCGGGGATGCTCATCCATCTTGATCGCAAACGACCATCCGCTTCCGGCGCCCCTACCAACCTGGCCTCGTCCCGTTGTCCCAAGAACTGGCGCAGCCAGGACAGGAACCGCGCTCCCAGGTGGGGTCGCTCCTTCGGCATTGGCAGGTGCAGGAGTATAAAGGATGCAGATGGCTCGGTAAGCAAGCATTTCAACTCGTGAGAGTGCAACAACACCTCGTGTTTCCTATTGCTCACCAGAACCATGCTGTCGCAGCCCAGATCATGCGAGAGCGTCGCAATACTCCCGAGCGCGTCGCCGGTGAAGACTTCGTGGTATTCTACCAGGACCTGGTATCTGGTGGCCTTCAGCTTGACAGCCTCCAGAAAGTCTTTCGACTGTTGAATGTGCTCAAGACGCGCACCCCGCGACCGTTGAGCCTCGGGCACAAAGATCAGCGATAGCGCCACCAGCGTAACCCCACTATGTTCTGCCAGGCGGATCACGTAATCGATTGCCTGCAAGTTCACCCCGTGCGTGAAAGGGAAGAGCCAACGATGCTCTTTCATCCTATTCTCCTCAGGACGAGACTGGCTGGAGGTTCACTAAACAATGCCTCCTTCCCTCGTCCGTTTTTCAGTGTAAGCCAGGGGAAGTAAATGTGCGCTCCGAAGAAGAAGATGTTCGCTCAAAATATACTCAAGATTTCTGCAGCAGTATTTTCTCAGCATGCTTCATCGTCGTTGAAGCGATAGCCGACGCCTGGAATAGTGAAGATAAAACGAGGGTGCTCTGGAACTGGCTCGATTTTTCTGCGCAACTGAGCCACATATACATGCAGGCTATGGATCCTGGCGTGTGCAAGGGCGCCCCAGACCTTGGAGAGCAACATCTGCCGCGTCAGGATTTTGCCACGATGCGCGATGAAGACCTTGAGCAGGTCGTACTCGGTGGGAGTCAACTGGATATCCTGCCCGTTGACTTGCACACGTCGCGCGGAGAAATCAACGGCGAGAGGACCTATGCGAAAGTGTGGTTCCGTTCCGGCTTGCGTCTTCGCAACGTGACGCAGCGCGACTCGAACGCGGGCCAGCACCTCGTCTATGCCGAACGGTTTCGGGATATAGTCATCCGCTCCCAGGTCGAGCGCCACTACTTTGTCGCGTTCGGCATCTTTCACTGAGAGCACAATAATGGGCATATTCGATTCTGCTCGCACGAGCCGGCACACCTCCAGGCCACTCATTCCAGGCAGCAGTAAATCAAGCAGCAGCAGATCGGGCCGGTGCTCGCTGGTCACCTTGATGGCCTCTTCGCCGCTGCTCGCTGTGAACACAGTATAGCCATGAGCGGTAAGGCTGCGCTTCAAGGCGCGGACAATCTCGATTTCGTCGTCAACCACCAGGATATGAGCACCACTCTTACTCATGCAGGTATCCCTTCCATCCTGCCAATAGGTAAAACCACCGAGAAGACAGCTCCTCCACCTTCCCGATTTTCTGCCCAGATCCGCCCTCCATGTGCCTCGACCAGCCCCTTACTCACTGCCAGGCCCAATCCTGAACCCGTCGGATGTCTAACACCCTGCCTTGAGGGCAGGACCCGGTAGAACTTGTCGAACACACGCTCGAGATCGCCAGGAGGAATGCCGGGACCGCGATCGGCCACGCTGATGATGACTTGCTCGCCTTCGCTATGTACGCTCACATCGATGGGCGACTCGGGTGGTGTATAGCGGACGGCGTTCTCGATGAGATTGGTCAATACCTGGTCCATCTGCGAGTAGTCCAGTTCCACTGATGGCAGGTCGTCGGGTAGATGAGTTCGCACGACGCGTCCCTGCAACAGCGGCTGCAGGCGGTCCAATACTTCATGGATGAGTTCTTTGAGCGGATACCACTCTTTCTCCGGCCGCAGTGCGCCCCCCTCGATGCGCGACATGTCGAGCAAGTTGCCTACCAGGCGGTTGAGCCGGTCAGCTTCGTGTTCAATAGTGAGTGCGAAGCTGCGCCGGGTCTCATCGTCCCACTGCACATCCTCCTGTAGCAAAGAACTCGCGGCAGCTTTAATCGATGAGAGGGGAGTGCGCAGGTCATGCGAGACCGACGACAGCAGAGCCGCACGCAGTTCATCGGTGCGCTGCAGTAGCTCGATGCGCATGTTTTCACGCCGTAAGCGCGCACGCTCAATCACCGATGTTGCCTGGTCAAGGAAGGTCCAGAAAAAGGCCGTCCGTGCGTTAGGATGTTCTCGTTCCTCTTCCAGGCGCTCTTCAGTGGTAAATCGTTGCGTTGCACCCTGGAGCCGCAGGCGCAGCACGCCAACTACCTGCTGACCCGTTTTCAGCGGGATCAGGCGCAAGGAACGACGTGCAACACGTCCCAGTGCCGTGCTCTGTACAATGATGCGAAGCGCGGAACTCGCGGGCCTGCCAGGAGCGTGAGAAGCATCCTCGTGGAGACCTACTGTCTGACCGTGAGTCATCACCCATGCTGCGCTTGCTCTCTCATCGGACGAGAGCTGATCCGGCGGTTGCTGCGTACTTGCCTGCACCGTGAGTTTTCCTCGCGCATCAGGCAGTAGGAGGGCGCAGTCGAGCACACCCCATGAGGAAAACACATCGACCACAGCGTGGGCAATAATGCTCAACTGGCGCTCTATCTCCTCCTCACTGTTGGTCGCGCGCACGAGTTCGTAAAGAATCCGTGCCTCGCGCTCTCGACGGCTCGCCTGTTCGGCACGCTGGCGCAGCGTTACAGCCAGTTGACTGGTCAGTATAGCGGTCACCAGGAAAACGAACAGGGCAATCCATTCCTCAACGCGATTGATAGTAAAGACATACAGTGGAGGTACAAGGAAAAAATCGAAGGAGAGAAAGGCCACCAGTGAGGCAAGAATGGCGGGATAACGTCCACGCGTACTCGCCAGCGCTATAACCACCAGCAAATAGACAATTGAAATGTTTGGAATGCGTGGATAGAGATCAAACATGTAGATGATGCCTGTGACAAGCATTGCTCCCGCAGATGCCAGGAAAGTATCAAGAAGATAGCGTTGCCAGCGAGGCTTTGCTTTTGTCTCGATCGGCGGCAAATGTTCGACTGAACTCATAGAGACCCATCCTGGCTATATCCTGGGGAATCACTCCTTTTTCACACCTCTAGTGTAGTCCGAAAGAGGTCAAGAGAATCTATGAGATTTGATCGAATACCTCAAAATATGCTCAATGTAGTGAGATCTGTCTATGCTTTGAGTGACTTGATTGGGGGAATGCCCGTGGATGCTGCGAGGAATGCCTCTGCCGCCTCCAGGCGGCAGGGGCTGTCAAATTAGAAACTGGCTACCAATTGCGTCAATTGACGGCAGGTCTTTTGCATCTCCAGGCGAATACGCCCAAGGTTGCCCGCGACATTGCAGGTGACCACCAGTATCAGGTCTCCCATCTCTGCGAGCTGAACCATGCCGGTCTTCGTTTCAATGATTACGTGGCGCATCTCACCGCTATTGATTTGCACCGTGTAGTTGTTAATGGAGCCGATGACCGCTGCCGACATCGCCCCCAACACCTCCTCGTCATCGCTATGCAGTGTCCCCGCAACGATCAAACCATCCTTCCCCACGAGTACTGCACCAATGACTTCATCAAGATCGGTCAAACGTTGTAGAATAGTTTCCACCTTCGACTCCTTTACCTTTATCGGCCAGGACCCTAGCCGATCTGGCCTTTCGCCTTTTTGGTCATAGTGAGAGCCTTATTATAGGCTTCCATTGCCTGTAAGTACTCTCCCTTGCGCATATAGGCATCACCCAGTACGCGGTAGCCCGCTGAATACTTCGGTGCCAGCTTGAGCAGCGCGCGTACGTTGCTGATAACCTCGTCAAGCAGATCAGGGGTGCTGCGTATGATCGCGCGGTACTCTTGCATAGCCTCGTCGTAATCGCCAACCAGTTGATAGTGATAGCCTCTGAGCAAAAGGTCTCGCTGGCTGCTATAGCCCTCCGCCAGTGCTTCCCCTGCATATCCTTTCCCCATCAATGCTGTCTGGTCTTGCTGTATGGGCGGCCGCGGCTGCATCGATTGCAGCCGCACTGCTGGGCGCTTCATTGTTGTCTCTAGTTCGCTGTCGAGCAAGGTGTCTGCGAGATTAGGCGGCACCATGTAAGACTGCGATGAAACACCGGTATTTGAACCCGCTGCTTGGACGGGAACCGGGCCAGGTGTCGCAGCCCATAGTGGCTGGCCTGGCTGGGCAGCAGGCTCAGTAATTGGTGGAACCGGTGGAGTGATATCACCAGGTTCAGTGAGTTGTGCAGGTGGCGAGCTCTCCGGCTTCCCTAGCTGGGCCAGCGCCGATGAAAGCGTAGGTTCCTGCATGCCGTGAGCGATTGCCGAGAGGGCGCCTGGCTCTAACTCTACAAACCCCTGTGCGTGTAAATTTTGTTGTATGTCCTCCAACATTGTAATCGCGCGCTGTTCCACTATGGGAAGCGGTTGCTCAGTCCATGTAGGAGTGGTCTGCTCGATAGGTTGCTCAACTGCCTGCTCCATCCAGGTCGAATGCGTTTCCTGAGCAGCAGGTGCAGCCAGTTGATCTAACCACGCGGGAAGCGCCTGCTGGCCAGGCTGTTCGGCCATCTGCTCCATCCGGGGTGCAACTGTCTCCCGGGAATGTGATGCAGCCAGTTGATCTAACCACGTAGGAGATGCCTGCTGGGTAGGTTGCTCTGCCACCTGCTCTCCTGCTTGATTGTTCCACTGCGAAGCTTCCTGCTCCTCCTGCCGCAGTTCGGCTGTTGGCTCCATTGGCTGTGGCGAAGGTTCGCTGTCCATGGTTGTAGCGCCAAGTGATTTCAGCCATTCTGGCCAACCCATGTCGTCGCTATCTTCTGCTGCAAGGTTAGGAGGAGGAAGAGGAGAAAGCCTTTCGACCCGTGTCACAGGCACATCGCGCGCCGGCCCTATTGCTGGTTGGAGTTGTGCAGGTGGGATGGCTGTAGGCGGCTCTTGCTCAATTACTGGATTTGTTGCCTCGGATAGCACCGCGGCGCCCGGCTCGTGTTGTTCCCGTTGCGTGAGCATCTCCAGCCACGCTGGTGGCGTAGGACGGTCTACTTCTCTGAACTCGGTTCCGCCTGAGCTAGTGCGGTCTATATCGCTGCTTGACCAGGCGGTGTAGTCCGGCGACGTTAGCGTGGGTTGATAGTTTTCATGCGCCTCAACATTGGTGTCTAAACTGCTCCAGCCGAAGAGCGGATCCGTGGAAGCTGCTGTGGTTGGTGCGCTGTTTGCCGCCGTAGCAGTTGGTTCTAGTGTAGGCGTCGCGGTCATCGCAGGTATTGGCGAAGCATTGGTGATGCCGGGAAGAGCAACGGGGCTTTTTTTCAATAGCGCCAGAAATGGATCGTTGGGCTCACGTGCCATGAGGTCGCCAAAGAGGTCGTGTGCCATGACCAGCTCGGGATCGAGTGCCTCGACCTTCTTGATCAGCTCCCTGGCCTGTTCTAGGTTACGTGGGGCGGTGGTGTGAGCGAGTAAGAGCAGAGCTTTCAAACAGGAAGGATTCTCGTCGAGTACCTGTTTTGCCAACTGCTCGACTCGATCAAACTGTTCTTCACGCCAATATGTCTCGAGTAGCCCGGTACGAGCATCGAGGCGCTCGGGAGTAGCTGCCAGCACGACCTCCCACTCCTGGATGGCTTGCATAAGCAGATCACCACGCATATAGAGGCGCGCCAGGCCTGCTCGTGAGAACATGAAATCTGGCTGTCCCACCTTCGCGCTTAGTGAATTAAACTCCTGCCGGATCTGGCTGTTGCCACGGCTGAGTTCGTATGCCTGTTGATAGCAATCCAGCGCAGTATCGAAATCCGACGCATGCTCGCTAATCAAAGCACGATCACAGTAGGCGACCACGTTTTCTGGATCGCTTGTCAATACCCAGTCGAAGGTTTGTTGTGCGTCTTCCAGGTGGCCTTGTGCCAGGTAAACCTCACCCAGGAGACGCTGTGCCTCCAGTGATCCAGGATAATGAGTAAGAATATGCTGACAGTGAGCCAGGGCATCATCGATGCGACCAGAACTGAGAGCATCCTCGGTCTGCTGCAAGTAGTCACGAAGCATTATTTGTGCCATAGAACCTGGCCTCCTCTCCTCATTTACACATCAATGAGCAACTTCCCAAAACACTCTGCCCGCTGTGCATCATATGGCCCGATGATGGCCAGATGACGCCACTCGGGAGCAAAGCAAGTCTGTGCAACCCGCTGGATATCTTGTGGGGTGATGGCGTCAACCCGCGCGATCATCTCATCAATATCCAAAACACTATTACGTAGGCTCTCCTGGCCGCCCAACCAGGAAGCTACTTGTTGCGTTCCTTCCAATCCCAGAACCATACTGCCCCGTACGTAGGCCTTGATCCGGCCAAGCTCATCTTCTGGTACTGCTGTCTCATACAGTCTTGTGAGCTCACCAGCGATAGCTCGTATGGCTGGTTCTGTTTGTAAAGGGTCTACTCCTGCGCTCACTACCAGATTGCCGGTTTCAAAGTAACTATTAAAATAACTACCAATATCATAGGCCAATCCCTGTTCTTCCCGGATTGCTTGAAAGAGACGTGAGCTCATCCCATCCCCTAGCATGGCATTGAGCAGCACAAACGTGTAGTAATCAGGCGAGGAATGGGCGATGCCGAGCGTCCCTAAACAAATATTGGCTTGCTCTGTCTCTTTAGTAACCAGTACTACAGGTGGTGTATCGTGTGGTGGCAGGCTTTTGCTCCAGGGCGTATGCTCGCGTGCCTCCCAATCGCTGAAAAGACTTTCGGTTGTGTCGAGGACCTGTGCATGGTCGATGTTGCCGGCTACACTAATGACAAGCGAGTTAGGTCGATAGTACTCATCCAGGTAGCTGAGCATTTGCTGGCGCTGCAATTGTGCGACGGTTTCCTCAAACCCCGCGTCATCACGTCCCAGGGGCAATCCAGGCCACATCGCTTGATCGAGCAACAACCCCACCCATTCCTGCGGGTCATCACGCGTGGAACTGAGCTCTTCAAGAATGACATTGCGCTCTTTTTCGATCTCGGTGGCGTCGAACAGCGAATATCGTAGCATATCGGCCAGGACATTCATCACGATGGGGAGATGTTCGCCAGGTACGCGCGCAGTATAACTGGTGAGTTCTTTGCCCGTACTCCCATTAAAAACGCCACCAACCCCTTCAATCGTCTCCGAGATCAGCCGGGCGGTAGGATAGCGCTGTGAGCCCTTAAACAACATATGCTCGATAAAGTGCGAAATACCCGCGACAGCATCACGTTCGTAGCGTGAGCCAACGGTAAAAAAGAAGGCGATACTGGCAGAACGCATACCCGGCATTTGCGCGGTCAATAGCCGCAGTCCGTTCCCCAGCGTCGTTCGCTCATAATTCATCCGAATCGATACTTCCTCGGTCAACAGACAGCGTTAGGCAGAATACGCCTGAAATCGCTACCCTTTTACCTAATAAGGGATTGCTTTATCCCGCAGTATTATAGACGGTTTCAGCGTGTATCGCAACAAAAGAGTGGGAGAAAGAAGGGGGAGGTAGCCATTTTGGATAGTGAGGACAGGCTCCAGATAGATATATTTAAGTACGTGCTTCACAGGCAGGGGGGACGAAGCCCCAGATCCGTCCCTCTTGGCCCGCATAAACATTTAGAGCAGCCCGATATCTTTGGCTATCTCACCCAGTCCGCCCAGGGGATTCCCATCATCGTCATATCCACCTTGGTATTGCTGATGCCGGTGATGACCTTCCACTTCGTGTAACAGGAACTCGCCGCCCAGGACCGCTGCCGCGCCCCCCAGGGCCCCAATCGCCATATTACCGCCACTGCCCTGCAAAAATCCGCCTAAGCCGCCCTGTTGACCTTGTACTGGTATATTAGCGGGAGTAGGAACGACACCTGCAAGGCTTGTATGACAGCTGGGGCAATTAGCAGTTCCCATTGGAGCCATAGCCATACAGACGGGGCAGCGCAGCACCATGGGCTGCTGTCCGAGCATAGGCTGTTGTTGATAGCCCATCTGTCCATACTGTGGTTGGCCGTAGGCCTGCTGTTGTGGATACTGTGGTTGACTATAGGGTTGCTGTTGTGGATACTGTGACTGCTGGCCATACTGCGCTTGACTGTACTGCTGCGGCTGCTGCGTATAAGGCGCTTGCTGGGGGTATGCCGTATATGGTGTCTGGCTGGCCTGAGCCTGCACTGGCGGTGTGGCCGTTGCCGTAAGCGAGGTGCCACATCCAGCGCAGAAATTCGTGCCGGGCGCATTCTGGTGCCCGCAATTGGTGCAAAAGCTGGGTGCTGGTGTCGCTGCCGCAGCCGTTGCCGGTACTCGCGTGCTCTGTCCGCAATTTGTACAGAATGCGCTGTCCGCGGGAACCTCTGTCCGGCAAGCTGGGCAGGGGTGAGTTAATGGCTGTGAAGGAGTAGCAGTAGCCGCTACGGCTGCGGCGCTTAACGATGAACCACAGTGCATACAGAACGCCGCTCCTGGTTTCACTTCTCCATTACAACGAGGACAGGTACTCGATGAAGCGGGTTGTGCGGTAGCAACCGAGGTGGCCACTGGTCGCACAGGTGTTCCGCATTCCGGGCAGAAATTTTTGCCAGTGACGTCAACGCCGCAGGATGTACAGGCTGCCATTTTAAGATATCCTCCTTGTATCTATAAAAACACTGCTCTCATGCATTTGAGAGCAGTGTAACATAGATTGCCCGCTTCGTCGAGATGTGCCTGGCTCTTACACACATTCCTTAAGCGCTGCTTTGTTACTGATAGTGCGAAGTTTCATCAAGGCTACCACTTCAAGCTGGCGCACGCGTTCACGTGATATGCCCAATTCCTTACCCACTTCGAGCAGTGTCCGGCTGTGGCCATCACCAATACCGTAGCGGAGTGTAATCACTGAGCGTTCGCGTGGAGTAAGCAAAGCCAGTGCTCGATGAAGTTCCTCACCAAGCAGATGTTGTGAAGCGGTTTCAGCAGGCGCCAGCGCCCCGCTATCTTCTAAGGTGTCCGCCAGCGAATAACGCGCCTCATCGTCTACGGGGGCATCGAGGGAAACGGGCTGTTCGATAACGCCCAGTAGATCAACTACCTCGTTCACATCCAGGTTGCATGCCTCTGCGATCTGCTCTGGCAGCGGCTCAAGGCCATTCTCCTGCGATAGTTGGGCCGCGACACGCCGCACCTTGCGCAAACGCGTAGCTACATGCTCAGGTAGGTGTATTAATCTAGACTGCTCACCGGCCGCGCGGCTAACCGCCTGGCGAATCCACCAGGTAGCGTAGGTGCCGAAGTGACAGCCCCGATTGTAGTCAAACTTCTCGGCCGCGCGCATCAATCCCAGGTTGCCCTCTTGGATAAGGTCGATCAGGGGTACTCCGGTACTGGTATAGCGTCGCGCAATAGCAATGACCAGGCGCAGATTCGATTCGATGAGCTTGCTACGTGCCAACTCGTCTCCGCTGGCAGACCGGCGTGCCAGGTCGATTTCCTCCGCGTGCGTCAGCAGACCAAATCTACGGATATCCCGCAAATAACTCTGAAAAGCATCTTCAGTGCCTGTTGCTGGACGAGTTGCTACTGTTCGCGTGTGCTGTATGTGGCTCGTACCTTCATCCAATTCATCTGTGCCGTTACTCCCATCCAATTCATCTGGCTCGTTGAGTAACGCATTAGCATTATCGTTCAGCGGCAACTCTGCTTCAACCAGTGGTTCTGTGATCCTCTCTGGCGGAGCCTTGTCCAGCAACATCTCTATGTCTACATCCAGTTCATAACTGGATGCGATGGTGGTAGGAAATACTGCTCTTTCAGGAGTATATATGTCGAGCAATCTCCTACGTACTTCACTGACAGGATCAGAAATTGCCATAATCCCACACTCCCTTCGGGGGAACTACCGACAAAACCAGCTGTCGGACTGCGTGTGGCCTGGTGGTCATCACTTTTAAGTTGAATAGCGCACCCGCGCTATTCGTATATCTACCTACTCTTTCATCTTAATTGTAGAAGAATAGGCTCCGTCGCAACATCGGGTAAGTACCCTAAATAGGCTCAGGTCCTGACCGTATTTTCACTTTTGAGCATTTGTAATGCCAATCAAGAAGCCTGGCGGAACATCTTTTAGCGTACCTACACATAATACGGTTAGCGCGAGTCAAATGTTACGCTTTCTCGCATGCCACATACTACTGAATATATATACGTGTATATATTACACGTTATCGGGCAAACTCATTTACTTCCACAGGAGATAGGTCGGAGGATGGATTACGCTTTATCGGGATTTGTCTCGTCGAAAGGATCATGTATGCCGTGTCCGCGATCATACATCAATTGCGTAGGGTCGCCCAGGTGGTCCCGGTAATCGGGTCGTTTCTCCCATTCTAACTGCCTGGCCTCGTCTGCGCTCATAAGCAAGTGCACGCGCCCATCTTCGACAGTGGCAATGGCGCTATAGGGGATGTAACGATCTTTAGGGAAGAAGATACCCTTGTGTACCAGGAAGGAATCTTCGTAGACTTCAGCTACATGCCCCAGGTTTTGCTGGTCGGAAGCGTAGACAGGCATGTGTGGATGTAGATCGCTCTGGTTCCAGTTTGGCATCTTTAGGAATCTCGCTTTCTCTGCTTCTGGCTGCTCATATTCAGCAATACGGCCGGTGCTTCTGAATAGTTTCATTTAGTTCATTTGAGCGATCAACTGGCGAATTTCCCGAATCTGCCGCTTTACCTTGCTGGTATCGCTGGCGCGAGGCGCCAGTTCCACGTAGATCACCAGGTCCCGTAAGGCGCGTGCGTACTGTTTGAGTTGCAGGTGGATTGCGCCACGATCCCGTCGCTCGATGGGAGAGTCAGGCATAAGCAGGAGGATGCGGTCACAGGTAGAGAGTGCTCGTATATAATCGCCCTTACGAAAATAGATGTGTTTGAGGTTGCTAAGCAGGCGTACCAGCAGTTGTTTATGACTTACTGGCTCCAACCAGAGTGGATCAAAGCTGATCTTTCCTTTCAAGACGCGCGTAACTCGCTCACGACATTCCTGCTCGCTGAGCAGGCGCCCCCCTTCAAAGGGGTCAATATAGATTACTTCCCCTGGCAAATTACACCGCACCACAAATTGCCAGGGCAGCCCGATACCATCGATCTGCATGCCTACACGCCTGCCGACTTCCATGTAGAGTAGTGAGAGGCTGATTGGTATGCCTGTGCGCCGCTCTAAGACATCGTTGAGAAAACTGTTGCGCGGGTTGTAGTAATCTTCGGCATTACCATGAAAGTGTTCTTGATCGAACAGGACACGATTTATGGCTTCAAGTACCTCCTCTTGAGGGGGCTGGTGAGATGTATCAGCACCGGAGAGACCAAGAGCTCCCCGTACCTGTTGTGCCAGGTAGTCGAGTTTTTCCATATAGTACGCGATGTTGAGATCTAGATACTCCTCTTTGGCGATAAGTAATGCTGCCCGTGCCAGGTCGATGGCTGCATCTTCCCCCGCGATCAATGCCTCAAATGCTTTGCGTACTCCTTGTTGTGGTATGTCACCAGTGAAATCTTCTGGCATGACCACTCTATTTTCTGAACTACCACCAGGCAGCAAAATTGCTAGTAAGTCCTGGCTTCTTTAGACATTTGGAGATAATGCCCGTCATCCTGAGCGCAGCGAAGGATCTCTGCGTTCGTCGAGCCAGATCCTTCGCTGCGCTCAGGATGACAGGGAGGATAGCACGCAAGTCCCCCTCACGGGAAGTCTTATCTCCAAATGTCTGTGGCTTCTTCCCTTTGCTATTGTACCTTAATAATGAGCCATCAAGCCAGGGCTATTTAAAAGTCCCAAAGAAGAAACACAAGAGCCATTCCTTGCTAGAATGAGAAAAAATCTCACGATCTCAGAAAGCGAGGAAGGACTCTGAATGAACTATAGCACGTTAAACGAAGCAATGGAACAAGTGA
>WNGD01000881.1_pt1 | contig 42000 bp, 38 predicted proteins | sample 5400671 | NCBI WGS metagenome assembly WNGD01 (sample SAMN13153369, study PRJNA577476) | soil metagenome | isolation source: 40 cm soil or saprolite under grassland replicate 2 | place: USA:California | collected 2016-06-15 | reverse complement strand
TCGGTTTTGTTGATGACTTGCGAAACGTCCGGTCGCGAATCTGCGGCGAAAACCAAACTCGTTAGGCCGGCAGCGAACAAAAGGCCGCCGAGCATTCTTAAGATCGACATCGTCAACCGCTGGCCGCACCGGTGCCGCCGGGCTCCGTCATGGAAATGGGGTCGAGCGCGCGTTCGAGTTCCTTTTCGGGCAAGATTTTTTTCTCCCGACAAAGCTGCCGAACGGTTTTCCCGGTTCGAACACTTTCCTTGGCGATTTCGGCCGCGCGGTCGTAGCCGATTTTTGGTGCAAGGCTTGTCACCATCGCCATCGAAAGTTCTACCAATTCTTCACAGCGCGCCTTGTTCGCTTTGATTCCGGTCACGCACTTTTTGCAGAAGACATCGACCACATTCGCGAGAAGCCGGATCGATTCGAGAAGGTCATGCGCCATTATCGGCATCATGACATTGAGTTCGAAATTGCCATTCGCTCCCGCCCACGTAATTGCGGCGTCGTTACCGAAAACTTGCGCACAAACCATCATCATCGATTCGCACATCACCGGATTGACTTTGCCGGGCATGATCGAGCTGCCGGGTTGGGTGGCGGGCAATTGAATCTCGCCAATCCCGCAGCGGGGACCGCTGCCCAACAAACGAATGTCGTTCGCGATCTTGAACAAACTGGTCGCGATGGTTTTGAGATGACCGCTTGCTTCGACCACAGCATCTTTACTCCCCTGCGCTTCGAAATGATTTTTCGCTTCGTAAAACGCGATCTCCGTCCGCTGCTCGATGTGCCGCAGCATTTTGCCGGTAAGATCGACATGTCGGTTCAAGCCGGTGCCAACCGCAGTGCCTCCAAGCGCAAGCTCACGCAAAACTTCCATCGATTTTCCCGCGCGGTCTTTTCCGTAAGCGACTTGTTGAGCGTAACCGGAAAATTCCTGACCGAGCCGAACCGGTGTCGCATCCATCAAATGCGTTCGACCGATCTTGATGATCTCCCAAAACTCTTTTGCTTTCGCGTCCAGCACGCCGTGCAGGTTTTCTAGCGCCGGCGCCAGACAATGCTTCAATTGTTCCGCCGCGCTGATGTGAATAGCTGACGGAATCACGTCATTGCTCGACTGTCCCATGTTGACGTGGTCATTCGGATGGACCAATTCGCGCGACCCGATCTTTTTGCCGGCCAGTTGCGCGCAGCGGTTGGCGATTACTTCGTTTGCATTTGTGTTCGTGCTCGTGCCGGAACCGGTCTGAAAAATGTCGAGCGGAAAATGGTCGTCCAGTTTGCCCTCGATCACTTCTTCGGCTGCTTGCACGATCAACGCCGAGCGTTCGGCGTCGAGTAAACCGAGATCGTGATTGGCCTGGGCCGCGGCCCATTTTATTAGACCGAGCGCGCGAATGAACGGGCGCGAGAAACGGTAGCCGCTTACTGGAAAATTCAGGACGGCGCGCTGAGTCGACGCGCCGTAAAGGGCGAATTCGGGGAGCGGCATTTCTCCCATCGAATCTTTTTCCATCCGCGTCCGGCCGCCGGTCATGCGTTATTTGCAGAAGTTCGACTTTCCTGCAGTGAAAAATGCGATTCGCCGTTCCGACCGTTCGTTTTCTCAAAAACAGTAATGAACATGGGCGGAATGTTTTGCAGGAAATATTCGGACGCCGCACGCTCGAAAATTTTGGCATGCTGCTTCAATTCGTTGGTGACCTGATAAATGATGAAGCGACCGCCAACTGCGAGCGCGTCATGAGTTTGTTGCAGCAACGTGCGCTTCTTGTCGATCTTGAGAATGCTAAACGGGATGCCGGAAACGATATAATCGCACGCGTCGATGCCGCGTCTGCGCAATTCCAGCGGAAGATGCGCGGCGTTATCGTTGATGACGTGCACGCGCGCATCGTGACTAAATTGACGCTGCAAATCGCGCGAGAAAGCGGGGTCGAGCTCGAAGAGCAGTAATTGGCAATCCCGCCGCATCCGGCGGGCGATTTCGCGCGAATGCACGCCTTCGCCAGGACCGTACTCGGCGATCACCCGCGCGCGATCGAAATCGATTTTGTCGGCCACGCGTTCGACCAACGCCTTGGAACTCGGCACGATTGACGCGATCTGAAACGGGCGTTTCAGAAATCGCTTGAAGAAAAGGGCGCTCATCGAAAATCGAATAGTCACCCTCTGTCCCGTTATTGTCCAGTCGGGAGTGCCTTTGGCCGCCCCGGAATGCCGGGATCGTTAGGCAGTTAATCGTCCAAAGAAAGGATTGACATCGATTCTAGAATTTATAATGCTTAACCGAGTGAAATGCCTTGCCCATTTTCCCGCCAATTGGTGATTTTCCCACATGCATAACCTCCTAACGGTCAAGGAAACGGCCAAATACCTCCGCATCCCGTTGCCCACCGTTTACTACCTGGTCCAGCGTGGGCAGTTGCCCGCCATTCAGATTGGCGGCCGCTGGCGGATCAAAAAGTCCTCCCTCGACAAAGACATTCTCAAGGAAGACAAATCCGGCCAGCCGACCGTGCTTGTGGTCGACGACGACGAAAGTCTGCAAAATCTTTTCAAGCTCTTTCTCCGCAAAATCGGCTTCAGCCGCGTCGTTGTTGGCACAGTGAAAGAAGCCTTGGCCGCGCTCGAGAAACAAAAATTCGATCTCGTGTTTCTGGACTTAAAATTACCGGACGGTCCGGCCGACGACGTTTACGATGCGATGAAGGAAGATCAACCGGGTTGTCCAATCGTCATCATTACCGGTTATCCCGACAGCGCGATGCTCGACCGGATTTTGGCCAAAGGACCGATCACAGTTTTGAAGAAGCCGCTTAAAGTCGAGCAACTGAAAGAAACCGTTCGCATTCTTGGCCACAAAGAAGCGGTCAAGCTCGCGGCTTAAGAGCAACCCGCAAAAGGCAAGATCGACATCTTGCGGCTTGACTGGTCACTCGTCACTGATCACTTATCACTCCGCTTGAAATGCGCGGTTAGCTCAGTGGTAGAGCACTACCTTGACACGGTAGGGGTCAGAGGTTCGAAACCTCTACCGCGCACCATTTTTCTTCGCCATGCGCAGCTCATCTGAAATTTTAAGGAGCGCAATCGCCGCGGCGACGAAAACGCTGCACTCGATTGTCGATCTTGAATCGGAGGTTACCAAAGCAGCCGACTTGATCGCGGATTGCCTAACGAATGGCAAAAAGGTGTTGGCCTGCGGAAATGGTGGGAGCGCAGCGGATGTGGCCGATTTTTGCACCGAGCTGGCCTGTCGCTTTGTCGAAGATCGTCGCCCCTATCCGGCCATGAATTTATCGCAAGGCGGGAGCTTGATCACTGCCATTGGCAACGATTATGGATTCGAGGAAATCTTTGCGCGCCAGGTGCGCGCGTTTGGAAACGCAGGCGACGTCCTCATTGCTATTAGCACCAGCGGCAAATCAAAAAATATCCGCCGCGCCATTGAAGAAGCAGGCAGTCGGAAATTAAAAACGATCGCGCTTCTCGGGCGAGATGGCGGATCAACCGCCGGACTCGCCCATGTCGATCTTATCGTGAAAGGCGATTCGACCGCGCGAAGTCAAGAAGCGCACAAGTTCATCCTGCACGTGCTCTGCGAGATCTGCGAAGCGCGGCTACCGAAATAAGATTCAACCTGGGACAGCGTCGCCGGCGACAACGATTGCACGCTTGCTCGCGCGATATCGCCAAATCGCGAATCCGACGAACAAAAGATCGAGCAAGACAAACGTGGCGACATACGTTTCGCCACCGATGCCAAACCCATAAGAATGCAATCCTTTGCCGAGGACAAAGTTCACGCCGTACCACGCCATCAACACGGCGAGAAAGCAGATCACGCTCGCCACCACCAGACCGAATTCAGTCCACCAACCGGCCAAACGTCCATGGAGCGCGGTCAGATAACAAAGCAACGCGATCAGCGCCCAGGTCTCTTTCGGGTCCCAGCCCCAGAACCGCCCCCAGGAATAATTCGCCCAGACGCCGCCGAGAATCGTTCCAGCGGCGAGGAGGAGCACGCCGAGTTGCAAAACACGATAAAGCCAGAAATGCATCGGCGAGTCCGTACGCGCGATGGCTGGATTGCGCGCGTAACGCCAGAGCAAGATGTGACCGAAGCCCATTGCTAGCGCGAACGCGGCGTAACTTAGCGTGATCGTTAACACATGAATGGTCAGCCAGAAGTTGTCGCGCAACACCGGGACAAGCGGATCGATGTTCGATGGCATCGCGATCGGCATTTGATGAACAAGAAGAAGCGCGACCAGCGTGACCGGGAACGCCGCCAGCAAATAAACCGGCGTCCGGTAACGCGCGAAAAAGATCATCCCGAAAAATGAAACCGCGAACGACACCCAGATGATCGACTCGTACATGTTCGTGACCGGCGGCCGGCCGGCGATCAGACAGCGCATGACGATTCCGCTGGCGTGAAAGGCGAGGCCGAGAATTGCAGTCGATACTCCGATGTTTCGGAGCACGCGGCCGCCGCCGCGCAAATGCGCAAACAGGAGAACAAGAAACGCGAATCCGTAAAACAAAATCGCGCGATAGAAGGCTTCGAAATGATTGTAAAAATATTCGAGCCGGAGTTGTCGATCTTTCGGATAAACGGAGGGACTGAGCGTGCGTAAAGTTTCGCGGAGCTGACTGGCGGCGCGGCTGAAATTGAATCCATCGGCCTGCACATAACCCATGGCCATTGTTTGGAGCTGGATCTGAACGGGCGCGAACTGTGTTTCGCTGTAGTAACGCGAAAACTCCGGCGGGACGACCCAGGCGTCGGTTTCGCTCTTCGATGCTGGAACAATCAGAAGCGCGCTTCCGCTCATCACGTTGGCTAGAAGCGCGAGCCGATCGCTTACGCTCAGCGCCTCCTGTTGCACGCGATCGAGTGGTTTCTCGGCGCGCTTCAATGCATGCGCTTCGTTCGTCAGCCGCTGCAATTCCGGCAACGCGACAAGTTGCTCAAATGAAAACCGGCGCTGCGTCTTATCCAAACCAAGTTGTTCTTTCAGTTTGCCTAACGAGACCAGCACCATCGGCTCGCCTCGCCAGTCGTGCGTCTCCAGTAACGCCGACAGAAGAAAATCGTTGGGCGGCCAGTTGCGACCGGTTTTGTCGGTATATGTCGATTTTCCCGTGAGTCGGATCAGCGTTTCGCGGGCAAAGGTGTCGATTGGTTTCCTCCGGCCGCCATCCTGGATCACAAGCAAACCGAATTGTTGAAAATCCAATCGACTGGTGTCGCCCGCAGCAACCGCTGATCGTCGATCTTGCCCGCCGGCCACACTCAGGGCCAGCAGCATGCTAAGAAACCAAATCCGAATGTTCTCCATCGAAATAGAAGTTTACCAGCACCAGCAACCCCCACAAGCTAAGGCACACGTGTCCTGGCTTTGCAACCGGGATCGATTCCGGTAAATGATATCGATGTTATGAAAAGAATTTTGCTCCCAAACTGCGCAGCTCGTTTAGCAAAAAATTGCCGACCCGACGCGCGCGGTTGCGCAAAGTTCTCCAGATGCCGCGGTCAACAAAATAGGTAAGGAGAATGCTGTCGCGCGTTCTTACTTCGGGTCCGACCGGGTCGGCCGAATGCCAGGTATCGTTCCATACCGCGAAAGCGTAACCGCGGTTCGGCGCGAATGGCATTCGCGTTCTTTTCGGTTTCGTTCCGTCCGGCAATCGCTCGTGAAAAATCGTGCCGACATTTCTGTTTGAATCGTCAGCCGGCAAATAAAGCTGGACCGTAATTCCTTTCCAAAGACTGTCGGTGTGTTTGAAAACGCGATAGCCCGGGATGTCGCGCGTTAAAATCGGCACCGGATACATCCCGACGCCGTGGAAATCCTTCCCGAAACGTTTTTCCAAACCCGGGCCGAGTTTTTGGATCAACGCCGACTTCACCTTCTCCGAGCGCAGAACGCGACCGACAACGTCCCAAACCATAACTTTTTCCGCCGGCAGATGACGAATATATTCCGGGAACAAATCAATCTTCGTCCGGGTCGGTTTTCCGTCCGGCCGGCTGCTGCCCATTTTACTTTTGCCGGACATCGGCCGGTAATCGGTGTCGTCCGGCATGGTCCGGAGCATCTCCGCGTAAAAATCCGGCGGGAAAACGCGATCAAACTGCAAATGATAAAAAGGAACGCTGCCCTCGCGCGCGTTTCGCACCGACTCCGCGACGAATTCAGTTAAGCTTGCGACCGACCATGAATCTTGCACGGGTTCCTCGTGTAGGGCCGCAACCATTCGTCCCAACAGACGAATCCTGTCAAGTCACTGGAATCGGTGCGTCGAAAATGTTAGACGAAGTCATGGGACGAATTCTCGCGGCCGTGTTCTTCTGCATTTCGATAAGCAGCGCAATTCGCGCCGCCGGTTATCCGTCGCCGGCTGAAGGCGATTACACGATTCGCGATTTCAAGTTCGCATCGGGCGAAAGCTTGCCAGAGCTGCGGATTCATTATCGAACGCTCGGCAAGATCGACAAGGACGCTGAAGGAAAGACGCGAAATGCCGTCCTGATCATGCACGGGACCACCGGCAGCGGCGCACAATTTATTCGGTCGGAATTCGGCGGTGAACTTTTCGGGAAAGATCAGCCACTGGACGCGACCAAATTTTTTATCGTGCTCCCGGATGCAATCGGGCACGGCAAATCGAGCAAGCCGAGCGACGGGATGCACGCGAAATTTCCGCGCTATGGTTACAGCGACATGGTGGAAGCGCAGTATCGGTTGTTGACCGACGGACTCGGTGTGAGTCACGCGCGCCTGGTAATGGGAACTTCGATGGGCGGAATGCACACCTGGCTCTGGGGCGAATCGCATCCCGATTTTATGGACGCGCTCATGCCGCTGGCGAGTTTGCCAACGCAAATTTCGGGGCGCAACCGCGGCTGGCGACGAATGATCATTGACGCGATCCGGAACGATCTGGCCTGGAATGACGGCGAATACCCCGCGAACGCGGGACAGCCGCCAAGTCTGCGCACCGCCGCCGAGATGCTTTGGTTTATGAGCAGCAACCCGGTGTTGCGCCAAAAAGAAGCGCCGACGCTGGCGAAAACCGATGAAGCGCTCGACAAGTTCGTAAATGATTATGTGAAAACCGGCGACGCGAATGATGTCCTCTACGCGCTCGAAGCGTCGCACGATTACGATCCCGGCCCAAACTTGGAAAAAATTCGCGCGCCACTGCTGGCGATCAATTCCGCGGACGATCTGATCAATCCGCCCGAGCTCGGAATTCTCGAACGCGAGATCAAACGCGTCCCCCACGGGCGCGCCATCGTCATTTCGCTCAGCGACAAGACTCGCGGTCACGGCAGCCACACGGTCGCGTCGCTCTGGAAGGATGAATTGATCAAACTACTCAAGGAATCCGACAAATAATTTGAGATCGACATTCCTCTCCACCGATTTTTCAATCGCGGGATGAAGCGCCGATTTTTTTTCTTCGTTTTTCTAACGTCGACAATCGCATTTGCTGCTCGCGCGCAGGATTTTGATGTCATCATTAAGAACGGCGCCGTTTACGACGGCAGTGGCAGCGAGGCGCGACACGTCGATCTTGCGATCAAAGGCGATCGCGTTGCCGGGCTCGGCGATTTTTCCAACGCGAACGCGAAGAGCGTGATCGACGCCAAAGGTCTCGCGGTCGCGCCGGGATTCATCAACATGCTTTCCTGGTCGACCGAATCGTTGATTCAGGATGGCCGTTCGCAAAGCGAACTTCGTCAGGGCGTGACGACGGAGATCATGGGCGAAGGCGAATCGATGGGACCGGTGAACGATCGTGTGCGCGAGTTCATGCTGAAGCAGCAGGCCGACATCAAATACGACATTAAGTGGAACACGCTCGCGGAATATCTGCGGTACCTCGAAAAGCGCGGCATTTCCTGCAACGTCGCGTCGTTCATTGGCGCGACCACCATTCGACAATGTGTCATCGGCTTTGATGATCGTGCGCCGACGCCGCAGGAGCTCGACCAGATGCGCAAACTTGTGCGCAAAGAAATGGAAGCGGGCGCGCTCGGCATCGGCACATCACTGATTTATCCACCGGCGTTTTACGCGAAGACGGATGAATTGATCGAGCTCTGTAAAGTCGCCGCCAAATACAAAGGCAAATACATCTCGCACATGCGGAGCGAAGGAAATCAATTGCTTGAAGCATTCGACGAGTTGCTCCGCATTTCGCGGGAAGCAAACATTCCGGCGGAGGTTTATCACATCAAAGCCGCCGGCCGGAAAAACTGGGCGAAGATCGACAGTTTGCTTTCGCGAATTGAGTCAGCGCAAAAAGAAGGACTCAACATTCGCGCGAACATGTACACCTACACCGCCGGCGCCACCGGACTCGACGCCTGCTTCCCGCCCTGGACCGAAGACGGCGGTTATCCGGCGTTGTTCAAACGGCTGCGCGATCCGGCCATGCGGGAGAAAATCAAAGCTGAAGTGAAGATCGACAGTGACAAATGGGAAAACCTTTATCTCGCGACCGGCTCACCCGACAAAATTCTGCTCGTGGCCTTCAAATCGGAGAAACTGAAGCCGCTGACCGGCAAATCGCTTGCCGAAGTGGCGAAGATCCGCGGTAAAGATCCGATCGACACCGCGATGGACCTTGTCGCCGAAGACGAATCGCGCGTCGGCACCGTTTACTTCATGATGTCGGAAGAAAACGTAAAGAAAGAAATCGCGAAGCCGTGGATTTCGTTTGGATCCGATGAAGCGTCGCAAGCGCCGGAAGGCGTTTTCTTGAAATCGAATCCGCATCCGCGGGCCTACGGAAATTTCGCGCGCATCCTCGGCAAATATGTCCGCGACGAAAAAGTTCTGCCGATGAAAGACGCCATTCATCGCTTAAGCGGTTTACCGGCGAGCAACCTCGGTCTCGATCATCGAGGATTTTTGAAAGAAGGAATGTTCGCCGACGTGGTGGTGTTCGATCCGGGAACGGTCACCGATAATGCAACCTTCGAAAAACCGCACCAGTATGCGACCGGAGTGAAACATGTCTTCGTGAACGGCGTTCAAGTCATCAAAGACGGCGAGCACACCGGCGCCAAACCGGGCCGGTTACTTTTGAAATGGACCCGATCGGCAGCATCAAGTTGCGCTGGCTCCACGGCGCGTTGCAGGACGTCACCTACGAATTGGCGCGCTCCCGATTTCAGTTCGCGCCCCACACCTGGGAGCCCGCCATCAACGCTTACCACTGCGAAAAATGCGTCCGCATCTGCGTCGATCTCGCCGGGGTCGAGCAATCTCAAATCGATCTCACGGTCGAGCCGCAACGCGTCCTGATTCGCGGGTCACGCGAGTTGCCGGAACCGACGCACGCCGAAGGCCGCGCCGTTCGATTACTCGCGATGGAAATCGATTACGGACCATTCGAGCGCGAGGTCGCGTTACCGGCCGAAGTGGAGATCGATCAGGCCAGTGCCGAGCAGCGCAACGGACTTCTTTGGATTTCGCTGCCACTCAAACAATGATGAACGAAGAACAGATCGCGGTGCCGGCCGAACTGGAAATGAAATCCAGCACCGGCCCAACAATTGCCGCGGACGTGACGGACGAAAGCCGCGCGCCGCAGATTCCGGAAGAGTTGTCGATCCTGCCGGTGCGCGGTTTCGTTGTTTTCCCGGGAACGATCGTACCGCTGAATGTCCGGCGGCCGGCATCGATTCAATTGCTCGACGAAACGTTGCCGCGCACAAAAGTGATCGGTCTTTTGACACAGCGCGATGAAGCGAAGGAAGATCCGGAGCCTCAGGACCTTTATCACGTCGGCACCGCCGCGCTGGTTTTGAAAATGATCCGCCAGGCCGATGACCACGTCCTCCTCATCACGCAGGGCTTGCGTCGATTCACCTTACGCAAAATCGTCGCGACTACGCCGTTTATTCGCGCGGAAGTTGATTTGGTGAATTCCATTTCGCCACCGGAGAGCAAGGAATGGAAAGCTACGTTTCGGAACCTGCGCGATTCGGCCGCGAGACTGTTCGAGCTGACTCCCGAAGCGCCGGAGCAAGCGCGTCTCATGATTCTCAACATCTCGAGGCCGGAACAGCTCACCGATTTTCTGGCACCGAACTTGAATATCGATGTCGCGCAGAAGCAGGCGATTCTCGAAGAACCTGACGTCGAGAAACGGATTCGCGCCGTGCAGAAACACATATCCGCGCAATTGGAGATCGCGCAGATCCAGGAAAAATTGCAGAAGGACGTCGCGTCGCAATTTTCCGATGCGCAACGCCGCGCCTATTTGCGTTCGCAAATCAAAGCGATCCAGCATGAGCTCGGTGAAGCCGAAACCGGCAGCGATGAGCAAATGGAGCAATTGCGCGCGCGCCTGAAGGAAGCCAATCCGCCAGAAGACGTGATGAAGCAAGCGGAACGGGAATTGAAGCGGCTCGATTTTATTCCTCCAGCGAGTCCCGAATTTTCCGTCATCGTCAGTTACATCGAGATCGTAGCCGATCTTCCCTGGAATAAATTGAGCCAGGACAATCTCGATCTCGATCAGGCGCAGCAAATTCTCGATCGCGACCATTACGATCTCGAGAAAGTAAAGAAGCGGCTGATCGAATATCTGGCCGTGCGCAAATTGAATCCAACCGGGCACGGCCCGATCTTGTGTTTCCTCGGGCCGCCAGGAGTCGGCAAAACTAGTCTTGGCCAATCGATCGCCGATGCGCTCGGTCGCAAGTTTGTTCGGATCAGTCTCGGCGGCATGCGCGACGAAGCAGAAATTCGCGGACACCGGCGCACTTACATCGGCTCAATGCCGGGACGGATCGTTCAGGAATTACGCCGCGCCGGGACACGCAATCCGGTCTTCATGCTGGACGAGATCGACAAAATCGGCGCCGATTTTCGTGGCGATCCGGCAAGCGCGTTGCTCGAAGTGCTCGATCCGCGGCAAAATAATACTTTCGTCGACCGCTACCTCGACGTCCCGTTCGATCTCTCGCAGATCATTTTTATCGCGACCGCGAATTACATCGACGGCGTGCCCGAACCGATGCGCGACCGGATGGAAGTGATCTCACTGCCCGGTTACACCGAGCGCGAGAAGCTCGAGATCGCGAAACGCTATTTGGTCCGACGGCAGATGGAAGAAAACGGATTGAAACCCGAACACTGCGACTGGCAGGACGACGCGCTCCGGCAAATCATCAACGATTACACCCACGAAGCCGGCGTCCGCGAGCTCGAGCGCCAGATCGGAGCGATTTGCCGTGGAATCGCGTCGCGCGTTGCCCGCGGCAAAACGGAACACGTGACGGTCACGCCGGAATTGGTGGCGCAAATGTTGGGTCCGGCCAAATACGTGCGCGAAACCAAATTAAAAACGAGCAACCCCGGCGTTGTCACCGGACTCGCTTACACGCCTGCCGGTGGCGAAGTGCTGCACATTGAAGCGACGCGTTATCCCGGAAAGGGAAACGTCACTCTCACCGGTCACATCGGCGAAGTGATGAAAGAATCGGTCCAAGCCGCACTCAGTCTTGTGCGCAGCCGCAACGGCGAGATCGGTGCGAAACCAGAAGACTTTCGCGACATGGACATCCACGTGCACGTTCCCGCCGGCGCGGTCCCGAAAGACGGACCGTCTGCCGGCATCGCGATGTTCACCGCGCTGGCTTCGCTCTTCAGTAACACGCCGGTGCGCCCGGACGTCGCGATGACCGGCGAAATCACCTTGCGCGGATTGGTTCTGCCGATTGGTGGACTGAAAGAAAAAAGTTTGGCCGCGATGCGCGCTGGGATCTCGACTGTCATCATTCCGAAGTTGAACGAAAAAGACCTGGTCGATGTTCCGGAAGAAGCGAAACAGAAATTGAAATTCGTTCCGGTGGAGAATGTCGACGAAGTGCTCGCCGCCGCTTTGGAAAAAGATGGCGCCACGGAATCAACGAGCGCGGACGAAAAAGGTAAAGACTAAATCAACGCGGTTCCGCGTCGGCGCGTTGCTCGATTTGCTGCAAACTCGGATCTGAATTGCGGATCCAATCGCGAGCAGCGTTGATGTCGCCACGGTTTACCGGCATCGCCGGCCGCACTTCTTCCGCGCGCGCGACAATCTCGTCGCCGACTTTTACCGGCTCGGCCTTCGGCGCTTTCCAATGGCGACCGAACTTGCGAAGCGAATAATACATCGTCCCCGCTTCCACCGCGCTCACGCCGCTGCATCGCATCGCGTTGTAAAACATCCGGTCGCAAACTTCCCACGGCCGGTTGCGCTGCGTGTAGGCGACGTCGTGCAACACCGATGCATTCCGATATTTTCCTTCAAAAGGCCCGCCCATGATCGACCAGAGCGATCGCGGAATCGATGCGCCGTCCACAACTGAGCCGGCTGGCGCGATCCAGACCACGCCTTGCGGATCGGCGTAACGCAGTTCGCTCAGCAAAGTCATCGTGCGCCCGTCGTTTTCCCAACGCGCTTCGACATAACCGCTGTAGTGCCCCCATTTGTTCGGCTGCTTCTCCGCGAAACGGACCCACGCCGGTTTTTTGTCCGAAGCGCAGCCAACCAAAGCCGCCATCAAGAGTAGAAATCCCAACGATCTGACGAATTTCGAGTTCACAACCATAAATCTGTTTCAGCGCGCGAGCGGCTGCAGTTCTTGCTCTCGGTTTTTCGATATCGGACCAGTCGGCGTAATCGGTTCGCCTTCGGTTTGTTTCCGGTAAGGCTGAAGATAAAACATCATGAAGACGCCGATTACGACAAGGACGGAACCCATCCATTTCAACAGCCAACCCGGGTCGCGCAAAATTTGGACGCTGCTTTGGCCGAGATTGTCCGGGTTCCACGACGCTTGCGAAATTTTGTAGGTCAACCCCGTCCACGTCCGTAACCAACCGCTCGGATAACTGAACGGATGATTCATCCAGCACGCACCGGTCGCGCTTTCGCCATCTGAACTGCTCAGGCGCAACGTGCTCTTGAATCCAGCGGGACTGTCGCTGCCTTCGTTTCGTTTCACTTCGAAATCGAGCAGCTCAAGTCCGATCGGCAGTGGAAGCGTTTTCCAGCCGTAGGCGACCATCGTTTCGTTAGGCGAAGTCGGCACTGTAATTTGCCAGCCGGCGGGCACCCATTGCTCGAGCGTTTCGCCATTTTGTGCGACGCGAACGCGGACACCGTCGGGCAATTCGGCCGCGCCAGCTGTCGATGATGTCTCTGATTTCGCCGGCGTGAAATCCATCCACTGCTCCGCGCACGGCATCGTTCTGTCGATCACAAGCTGCCAATCGGCCCAACCGGTCGTGAGCGGTTTGTTGATGTCGATCTTGCCGGCAGATTTGCCGCTCTTACGCGAAACCAAATCGTAGGAGAGAGCGCCGTCGTTCGCGACGAAAAGAGTAAGATGATTTGGCGCAGCGTCACCGGCAACGGGCATCGTGGGGGGACCGCCAGTAGTCGGCATCTCGCCTGCGCCGTGTGGATTTTTCGTTTCCACCGCGGCTGCGGGAACGCCTTTGCCGCGAATGGTCACGAGCACGGCTGGGTTGTTCGGCTGATCGCTGATCGAACCCGGTTTCCCATTCTCGATCCGGAAGTCCGCCCAGTAATTGTGGATCTTGAGCGTGAACGGCGTGTTCTCGATTTTCATTTCGCGGCCAACATTCTCGGCGACATCAAAAACTGATTCCTTTCCGCCCAGCAAAATCAGCACGCGGCCTTTGTTCCTCCCGCGACTCCGGGACGGCGGTTCGAGCTGAATCTTTACTCCCGTGCTGCCGCCCTTGTTCACATGACCGATCTGTTCGTCCGGTGCTTTGCTGAAAGCGAAAATCGATTCTTCCAGATCGATTGCTTCATTCTGTGGCGCCAGCCGTCCCGGCTGCTTCGATGCAGGCGAGGCGCCTGCCTCCACAGCATTCGCCCCGCGTTTGAGTTCGATGTTCGCGAGCCCCATCGAGAAACTGCCTTGCTGCGGATCGTCGGCAAGCAACCAGCTTTCGAGGTGCTGATTCATCATCGCAGTTTCGATTTTGAAATGAATTGCCGGCGCGCCGCCGTCTTTGAGCGGTTTTGGATTGAGCTTGCCTTCAATTGCCGGCGCGTAATCCACAATTTGCAAACGTGCCCCGCTCGCGAGCGTGCCGAGATTCTTCGGGTGCTGCGGACTCGGCGGATGATGCAGAAATTCCGCAGGATAACCTTTGATGATGCCATCGACATCGTGGACGCGGAGCTGATGCTGATCGACCAGCAATCGATTGGTCGGCGCTTCGCCTCTGAAAAGTGTGATGGTGCCTTCGACACCAAAAATCCGGCCGACCAGCGAGCCAATCAGCAGCGTGATGATGCCAAGGTGAGTAATGAGAAACGCGCTGTGATATTTTTTCCAGGGCCAACGCGAGAGGGCGGAGACAGTCAGGTTTGCGCCGAGCAAAACGAGCCAGGCGTTGAACCAGGGCGCGCCGTATACATAAGCGCGCGCCACTTTCGCATCGAAACTCGATTCGTAGAGGGTACCGACGATCGCGCCGGCGATGAGGACAGCGAGCAACACGACCGCGAGTTTGAGGGACGCAAAAAATTCAAAGAGTGAGTTCTGTTGCCAGAGCGGTTGCTCGGATGAATTCGATTTAGCCATGCGAAGATCGACATCTTCCGCGAAGACGGTGGCACGTTCAACTGCCGCCAGAGACTGACAGCTACAACTTGGCGCGAAACGCGCGCAGATGCTCGGCGAACGCGGCGACATCGAAATCGTAATGTCGTTGGACGTCTAAGCGTAACGCATTCAGCTCCTTCTCGACACTCGCAGCAAGATTTAGCGCCTGACTAAGTCGGTCGAGCGCGAGGACGAGACGCTGTGCGCGTTGTGCAGGAGCTGGCAGCGGCTCCAATAGACCTTTGCCGCGAGAATTCTTTGTCAGTCGATGCAAGCGCGACCAGCAGCGTGCGTACGGACGTCTCGCACTAATTCGACATGACTGCCGCTCTCGCTAATTCGTCGGCGTCTTTTTGAGTTGCCTCTACAAATTTCAGCATGCCTGAGGCGATTCGCGGGAGCGACGGATTCGCTTCGCTCGTTCTCATAAGCAGCCAGGCAAGCCCCGGCCCTTGTGCCTTTACTTCATCCGAAGGAGCCTCTGAGAGTTTTCCGACCACATTACGTCACGCAATGCTACGGCTTGGCCAACCAACCATGCTCGTACACCGCTCCAAGAATCTTCGTCCTTCCAATTTTTGGTTCGTTAACCGATTGACTATCGAGTTCAAAAACGAGCGCTGGATGTCCGCCTTTAAGCAGGTCGCTCTCGACGTTTTGATGACAGGCGACGCACGCGTTCGCGCGCACGTAAAGATTTCGCAGGTCGTGCATGCCGGCGCTGACGCGCATCGTGTAGGTCCAATCGGTGCGAGTGTGTCCGCGAAGCCACGGCTCGGCCGCGCCGTGACAACTTTCGCACGACACGCCTTCGTCGGGACGCGCGCTCGGTGTCAGGCGAGTCTGAGCAACCGATTGAAAAGGTGAATGACAAACGGTGCAGCGCGCGCTCGATTGCGGTTGCGAGATGCCAACGGCCTCGCCAATCCGGGCCGAACGCGCATCGAGCAAAATCGCATAGGCGCGTGTGTGAAAATCTTTTTGCGACCAGGTGATGTGCTGGCTTCGTTTTTCGCCGGCGCCGCCATGACAACTGGAGGATCGACATCCAACCGCGCCGACGAATTTAGCGCTGTCGGTCTCGGGAGATTGCGTTGGCTCTTTGCCAAAGGCGCTCGCGCAACAGAGAAATTAAAACAAACGTAGCAATCGGAGCACGTGGCCGAGGTTAGCACTCCGACTTCAGAAATAGTAACAGATTCCTCGACTGCGCTCGGAATGACAGAAGTTCAGTGTGTCCAGGATTTCAAGCGTTTGCGGATCGGATTGGTGTAGCGCTCGATATTTTTCACGCCTTCTCTGATTGAATCAGTCGAGTCTTCGAGTTTCTCTTTCATTCCGCGAAAGAGCGGCCAGAGAAACGGCAACGTAAGAACGCTCCAATTAATCCGGTCCAAGGGCGTTTTAATTTTCACCTCTTTCTCGTCGGGGCGCGACGCGTAACGAATCGCCAGACCGATCGTGAGCCCCGCGGCCAGCGCCCCAAGGATCATCGGGACCGGATTTTCCCGAAGGAACAATTCGGTCCGTTCCCGCGCCAAACTCGTTCTTCCCCTGATTTGTTCACGGCGACGGGGTGGCGGTTCCAAAACGCTGGATGGGCGGCGCCGACGTTTTCGCCGCGACGCGTTTTGTTCTGCCCCCAGAGGTTCGTCGTTCACAAAGTCATCTTCGATCGGATCCATCATCAATTGATTCGCAACTGCTCCACCGAACGCGCTGGTCAGACGTCACGGCGCGAGCCGGTCTATCGACCAAGAGCCGCCCGATTGCAACCTGTAACGAAACCGGTCGTGTAAGCGATCGGGACGACCCTGCCAAAATTCGATTCGGTCGGGTGTGAGGCGATATCCGCCCCAATGCGGCGGGAGCGGAATTAGTCCTTCGGCGAAACGTTGTTTCATTTCCTCAAGACGGGCATCGAGAACTCGACGCGCATCAATCACCTCGCTTTGGTGCGAAGCCCACGCTCCAAGCTGCGCGCCGATCGGCCGGGTGTGGAAATATCCCTCTGATTCCTCGCGCGAAGTTTTTTCAACCTTTCCCTCGATCCGAATCTGGCGCTCCACTTCCATCCAGTACATAACCAAGGCGGCATTCGGATTTTTCTCGAGCTGTCGGCCTTTGTCGCTGGCGTAGTTCGTAAAAAAGACGAACCCGCGCTCATCAAAATCCTTCAGCAACACGACGCGGGCGGATGGTTTTCCATCCAGGCAAGTGGCCAACGTCATCGCGTTAGCGTCGTGAATCCCAGCTTTAATCGCGGCAGCAAACCAGGCGTGGAACTGCTTCACCGGATCGGCGTCGAGATCGGCCCGCCGCAATCCTCTTCCAATGTATTCGTGGCGAAAACCGGCATAATCGAGCGGCGATTTATCCATGGGTAAGCAACGACTGCTTACGATATTCGCGGCTGCGACGATGTCGATCTTGCGTTGCCGGTTAAGCCGCCGTCGCCCTGATTCGATCGGTTTCGCCCACGCCGACTGAAGAAAGTTCCCAACCAACCATGGCGCGTTTGCGAATCCGACCGCCGCCGTAATTTCCCAGCGCGCCAGTCTCAAGAATGACACGGTGACACGGAACGATGAAGGAAATCGGGTTGGCGCCGACCGCACTGCCAACGGCCCGTGCTGCCTTTGATTGGCCGATTGCTTCGGCGAGTCGCCCGTAAGTCGTGAGAGTTCCGGAAGGAACTCGCAGCAGTGCGCGCCAAACTCGCAACTGAAATGAAGTTCCGCGGACAAAAGCACGGAGAGGTCGACGCGATGTGCCTTCACGCCCTTGCGTGAAAATTGTCGCTGACAATTCACCGATCCGCGCATCATTGCGGTTCAATTTTGCGTTCGGCCATTGCGACATGAGAAGATCTCGCGCGGCATTGCGGCCTTTGCCGTCGACAAAAGAGAGGTGACAGATTCCGCGTTTGGTTTCGGCGATGAGCGCTTCGCCGAATGGGGTCTCGGCAAAACCGTAACCGATTTGCATACCAGCGCCGCCGTTTTTCATTTCGCCGGGTGAAGCGGCTTCGAGTGTTACGCAAAGATCGTGCAATCGGCCGGGTCCGGACAAGCCGGCATCGAGGGCAACGTCGAAGACATTGTTTCCGTTGAGCAACAGTTGTTTCACGTGCTCCAGAGTCAGGCATTGCAAAAAATCTTTCGGCGTGACGCCGGCCCAGGTCGAGAACAGTCGATGAAAATGAAATGGACTCAGCCCGGCTGCGGCAGCGAGCTGGTTGAGATCGGGCTGCTCAGTATGATGTCGATCCAAAAACCGGATCACGTTTGCGACTCGTTCGTAATCATTCATACCATCAGTTTGTCACCGCTCAGATTGTACGCCCACCCGCTTCTTGCTGCGATTGTAGAATCTTTTCCTGGCGCACGAATTGGTCAACCCGCGCGAATAACCTGGCTGAGTTCGCGAGCAAGCGCTTCACTCGCCTCGGCGTCGTCCTGATAACCCCAAACGACGATCTCGAGCATTTGCGCACCGATCTCGCGACGGCGTTGAAGCGCGGCCCGGATGCGTCCGCGCGCTGACCAATCCTCGGACTCGGCCGCGGCCACGTTTTCGTAAGAGGAACGCGCATCCCAATAACAGTAAAAAACGTGGAGCGGAACACCGCGATCATCGAATCGATACGAGCGCACCGGCAGCTTCACGCCATTGACCGCTAGTATGCGCAGGCCGTTGTCCCGTTCCATCGTTCGACCACTGGCGGGAAGACAAATGTCGGGGCGATGAACTTTAATAAAACGCGCCGCGGTTCGTCCTGGCAACCATCGGAAAAAGTACATCATCCATTGCCGGCCATCCGGTCCTTCCCAGGCGGCGCCGCCGCCTTCATTGTAACGAAGCAGCGTTTCGGCGGCGGGAGCGATCGGTACCTGTTTGTAATTACTTTCCGATTCCGGCCAACGCACGACCCAGCGCGAACTGATCAGCGTTGGATGAGGTCGATACCAGATTTGCACCCCCGTTTCGACAAGAAGCAGCCAAACTGCGAGAGCGCTGAGTAGATAGAAATTGTAACGGATCGGCGTCCGTTGAGTCTCGATCGAGCGCGCGATGGGCGCTGCAGTTCCGCGCCGCATCATAATAAGGCTTGCAATCCACAGTCCAAACAAACAGACGATCAAAATTGTTAAGCCAGCCGGATCGTGCCAGGCCTCGATCGATTTCGGTCCGCTGGTTGTCCCCGCCCAAACTAGAATCGCGGTTCGCACAACATTGCAAACAAACGCGAGCAGGGCGCCGATGACAATCAGAATGAGGCGGCGCGACACGGTGAAGTAATAAAGTTCGCCGAGAAACAGCGAAATCATCAAAGTCGCTTGAAGCGAGCGCACGCCGCTGCAGGCTTCTTCGATTCCGATAAAGCCTGTGCCGACTTCTATGACATTTCCATGTTGAAGAGCCGGAACAGCTGCGAGTTGGAGAACGGTTACGTTGATGGCAGTCACAATCCGCATCAGGTCCTGGATGACGACCTGCTCGATCCGGACGGGCCACGGCACGGCTACCAAAAAAAATAAGACCGGAAAGGCAAAGTGCCGCACCCAGACGCGGCCGCCGACCAGGTAAAGAAACAATAACGAGATCGCCACAGCGACAAGCGCGAGCACCCAGCTCAACAATCGCCAGTCTGGATTTGCTTCGGCGAGAAACCGAATCGGAAGAAAGAGCGCGCCGCACAAAAATATAAGAGCGATTGGAAAAGCGGTTGCTCCCGGCGGCGCGGGAATAGATCGATTACGCCAGCGCTTCCAGAACAGGTAAAGCGCGAGGAGTGGAACGATCAGGCCGTAATTGTATTGCGGGTTGAGCCACCACTCGGCCTTCAGCTGATTAATGAGCTCGAACCAAAGTAGTCCGAAGACAACAATCGCGAGCAGCCAGCCTGCTCTTTTAATACTCGCTCCGGAACTAGGCGCGGTTTGCGCGACCGGCTCATCCATAAGGGGCATAGCGTAGCCGAGCGCGAGCAACTTGCGAGGCCCTGCGCAAGAGCGGGCCGGGCGTTTTGCCAACGGCACGATGTGCTATTTATAATCTATAATAGGTAATAGGGGCTCACGTTGACCGCTCAATTCACCGTCTAATTTCTAACTCCATTGGAAAAGTCAGTCGAAAGAACACAACGAACAGTTATCCGGCTTTTGTTCGGCATTCTTCTAAGTCTGATTTTTTTGATCGCCGCGATCTGGGGCGGTCACGATCTTTACGTCCGCTGGCAGGAAAAACGGTTGGTGCGCCGGGCCACGTTCGACATCGAGCACGGCAACGAACGCGATGCCAGTCTGGCTGCGCGCAGCATTTTGGAAATGAAACCTTCAAGCGCGGCGGCGGCCCGAATCATGGCGCAATTGGGCGAGCGCGTGGGCGAACGTTCCGCCTTGGATTGGAGACGGAAAGTTGTGCAGTTGGATTCGCATTCAGTGGACGATGCGCTGGCACTGGTTCGGTGCGCCGTCCAATTCAGTGACATCGCTACGGCCGAACGCGCGCTGGCTGCGGTCGATGAGAATGCGCGAAACAGTGCGCCTTATCACGAGGCTTCTGCACTGGCGGCGCAGTTCAAACATCAGGATGAAAAAGCCGAGGCCGAATGGAACGAGGCATTACGTTTGAGTCCCGACGACAAGTCCTTTCAGCTCCAACTCGGAGTGCTGAGGCTGCGAGCGCACGAACCGGAGCGGCGCGGTGCCGGCGAAGCAATGTTAACGGCTTTGCGCTCCGACCCCGTCGAGCGAAGTGCCGCAACCCGCGCATTGATCAGCGCCGGGGTCATGCGAAAAGAAGATCCCCGCAAGTTGATGGAGCTCGCGCGCGAATTACAAGCGTATCCCGAAGCGACTTGGAACGATCGATTTGTCTATCTCGATTTTCTTCATGGGCTGCAAGATCCTCAATTCAGCGCTTACCTGACCGAACTGGAAAAAACTGCGCCGGGTAAAGCTTCATCGCTGGCGGCCCTGCTTTCGTGGATGGCTAAGAACAATTTGAGTTTGCTCGCTCTGGATTATTCCAAGAGTTTGCCGGCGGAATCGCTCCGAAACTGGCCAGTACCCCTCGCGATTGCGGATGCTCACGTCCGGTTGCGCGACTGGCAGAATTTGGAGGCGCTCACGGTCAAGGCAAATTGGGGACGGTTCGAGTTTCTGCGGCATGCCTACCTGGCCCGCGCCTTACGCGCACAGGACAAGCTGGCCGCCGCCGAACACGAATGGAATGCTGCGGTTAAGGATGCAACTAGTAGCGAATCGCTGGTTTTATTGATCCAACCGGTTTCGGAATGGGGCTGGGAGAACGAAACGACCGATCTGCTCTGGGCGCTTTCCAAGCACCCCGAGAGACAGAAGGACGCTTTCGTCGCGCTCTATCAGCATTATGCAAAAACTACGGACACGCAGGGGCTTTACCGCGTCCTGGTTCGTTTGTCGGAACTGGATTCGACGAACCTCAATGTCCAAAACAATTTGGCGCAGGTTTCGTTGCTCTTAAATGCTAATCCGGAGGAGGCACGGCGGGCGGCGGCGGACGTTTATCACAAGTCGCCGAAGAATCCTGCTTATATGACAACCTACGCCTACTCGCTCTTAACGCAGGGCAACGCGAAGGAGGCGTTGCGAATTATGAGCTCTCTGAGCGAAGAGCAATTGGGCGATCCCACAATCAGCGCCTACTACGGAATTTGTCTCGCTGCCGCACGCAACGAACGAGCCCGTGCCTACCTCGAGCTTGCGCAAAAGGCAACCCTACTTCCCGAGGAAAAAAGTTTGATCGAGAAGGCAGTTCGAGATTTGGATTCGCGGCCTAGGCGGCAATAGGCCTAACGAGCAAAGAATCCCGCGACCATCAATCCCTGGCGCAATCTAAGCTTTGGGATGGGAGCTCTCATCAGACTTCGCCTTGCAGATCGCAGGTGCTTTGTCGCGCCGGTTATTCTTGCGGGGATGCTGCTGTGCATTCCATCCGTTCCCGGAACAGAACCGACTCAAACCGTTTGCCGTGTCGCTTATACAACGATGTCGGCCTCGACCGGAAGAAGCCGTAACTTCGATCCGGCCAAACTGCAGGCGCGCGCCCGAGTCGTCTGTGTGAGCTCCGGCGAAGGCTCCTGCGCTCGCATGGTCGACTAAAATAATGCGGCTGTCAGCCAATATCGACTGGAGCCGAGTGAGGAACGATTAACTACAGGCAACATGCTGGACGCGAATGGTTTGTCCGATAGCACCTGGAACATCTCGTTTGCCTCGGTGAGAGGTAAATTTGACCTCTCTGGCACTCAAGTTGCTTATAATTTCCATAACGACGCAGAGTTAGCTTTGCCGTATGTCTTTCACTTCAAATACCCAGCGCGCCTTTACCCTCGCTGAGGTCCTTATTGCCATTGCCGTTTGCGCATTGTTCGGTGCCGCCGCCTTTGCGACCAATGAGCGCTTACTGATCGCACTCAAATCGCAAAAGGAAACCACAGCCGCCACGATGGTGCTTCAACAGCGCATGGAAACTTTCCGTGCGACCGCGTTCTCCAACATCGGAACTGCGAGTTACGTGCAAGCCAACATTGTTGCCAACCCAACCGGCTCCGAGGTTCCGCTGGGAAATCTGATCGAGACGGTGACAGTCGGCCTGTACCCGCCCGACGGATCTGCCACGAACACGATTGTGCGCAACTCTTCCAATCCGAGCGGCAACATCACTTCGACCAATAGCAACCTCGCCACCATGAAAAGCGGACTGCTAAGGGTGGACATTCTTCTCTCTTGGACCAGCGCCAATGGGCGAACGCGGGCACGCCAACTCTCTTCACTTTTCGGAATTGGAAACATCGCCCCATGAAACTACAACGAAATAAGCGACTCGGATTTACTCTCGTGGAATTGATGATGAGCGCCGGCTGTGCCTCGCTCATGCTAGCAGCGGTACTTTCCGCGGGTGTGGCACTGCAGCGCAGCTTCGCGGCAGTCGAGGGCTACTCTCTCGCCGAAGGAGACCAGTTGCGAGTGCAGGATTATATCGCGATGGATTGCCGGCGTGCGGTCAGCGCCACACGGGATAACGGTTCTTGGGTTTACAGCTCTAACTCCTGGAGCTGGGTGTCGGACCCTAACGGCACGGCCACCCTAATTGTGACCATCCCGAACTATTACGACACGAACGGCAATCCCGTCGATCCGACATATACCTCAACCGGGGCGATTCAATATGGGGGCGGGACCACCACGATTTCATATTACAAGTCGGGAAGCAGCTTCATGCGGCAAATTGGATTCGATCGAACCAAGTCGAAGGCGATCGCCACCAACGTCGCGTCCTTCAACGTCACTGAGCAGGACCTCACCTCGAGGGTCACGTGTTCCATTACTTTCTCGCCGAGATTCGTTTATCTGCCCGGGCCGGGACCGATCAACGGCACAACGGTCTATTCCAACACATTTTTGCGCAACGCCGTAGCGCGCCAATAACTGTATCGAAACGCCTATATGAAAATGAAAATCGGTTCCATTCATCGCAAAGGCAGTGTCCTCATAATTGCGCTGCTGACAATCACGATCCTGACAATGATCTGTGCCACCAGCCTCTATATCACATCCCAAAATGCCAATGCCACGACCCAGACGACCAGCTGGCAGCAAGCGCTTACCGGCGCCGAAGCTGCGGTTGATCAAGGCATGAACGCACTGGATACCAACACCTGGACCGGCTGGTACACGATTACCGGGCCCCTTCCAAATGCCAAGCCGACCGACACCGCTACTCCGGCAACGGGTAAGCCGACCGTGGGACAATACAACTATTATGTCCCGCCCAGCCTCGCGCTTCAGGGCGAAGCAAGCAATACGATGCGCATGTGGGTAACGATAGATCCGGTCGCTTCGACCTTCCTGAGTAACAATGCCCAAGCCTACCGAGTTCGCGCCACGGGCGTCGTCGGCGCACCGGGACCTGCGCGAGTTTCAAATCAGAAACTGGACAACGACCTGCGCAAAATCAGTCTTCGCTTCGATCGCAACGCGGGCGGCACCGTAGCGACACCACAAGCATCGCGGACGATCGAAGTCATCGCCCAACCGGCTGCGGGAAGTACGTCGACGGTAGGGATCGTCTCGCGCAAAGCATTCACTATGGGTGGAAGTAGCGATTTCATTGATAGCTTCAATTCCACCAATCCTTTCTATTCAATCAACGGGCGTTACGTCAACGGGCAGTACGTCGGTGGGCAATACGACACCACCCAACCACCGGGATCAGAGGGATCAAATGGCAACGTCGGCATTCTCGACAGCACAGGTTCAAACTTGAATAATGGAGGGCAGATCTACGGCAATCTGACCTATAGCGGCCCCGCGGTGCAGGGGAAAACCAAGAACGTCTACGGCACGATCTCCACACCTTTTAATGCGACTGTGCCTTCTGTTTCCGCGCCCAACTGGACGAGCGGTACGTATTCTACGGCGCTTCCCGCGGCCCAAGGCAATGTGATTACTATTAAGGGCGACCCCAGTGCCAGTCCTCCAACAGGAACGCCAAGCAATCCTCTTCGTTACCAGGTGAGTTCGATCGCTCTTTCGGGCAATAACCACTCGATTGCAATCAAGTCCCCCACAGATAGCAATGGCCAGCCGTTGTCGGGCTACGATAACGTTCAGATCTGGGTAACAGGAGCCGCCGGCGCCGGCACCGTGATTAACGGTGTCCTGTATTCTATGAGCATCACCGGGAATAACTCTGGCATCACTCAGGATAGCAACGCGAATGTGAAACTTTACGTTCAAGGCAACATCGATATAGCCGGCGGTGGGATCGTTAATCAAAGCAATAGTGCCGCCAACCTCTGGATCTATGGCATATCGCCGACTGATGGAAGTAATCCCATCTTACAGATCAGCGGAAATGGCAGCTTCATCGGAGTAGTAGATGCTCCCGACTATAACACCACCTATGACGGAAGCGGCTCTAATGGCGGGAATAATACCTATAGTTTCATAGGAGCCGTCATCGCCAACAAGTTGACGATTAAAGGTAACGGTTCTCTCCACTATGACGAGGCCCTTAACTCACTGTTGCCCAATTTAGGTCCTACCACTTATTCGTACGCCAGTTGGTTCGAGGACAACGGGGACAAAGCTCGCGGGCAGACGTTCTGAGCTTGAGGCGAATTGCTCGACCAAGCCTGCCCTTAGATTCTGTCAGGTAGCAAAGTGGACCGAAGGATTGGATGGAAACAGGCGAACGAAAATCGCATTAAGAATAAGGCGAAAAAGAACCGAGGCGACAGAATTCGCTGTCGCCTCCCCTACCTACGCCAGACAAGGAGCTTCTGAAAGCAGAATGCTCGATTATTTCGAAAGTTGCTGCAGTTGCCGGCGTCGCACGAACTGAGTTGAAAAAACCGCTGCCAACAAACCAACAATCGGGAAAAGCGCGCTCGCTTCCGGAATCGGATTGACGATCAGCGCCCATTCTTCGAACCCGTCGTTCGATTCATATGTATCGCCGAAATGGCAATACATGTAAACGAAATCGGTCGGGGCGGTACCGGCGAATGCGCTCACCGGGATGAATGCAAACATGTCGCCGCCGCCGCTGCCGGGATTGCGTGAGGCGTCCAGTAACACTTTATCACCCACGTTAAATGTATAGCGCAGCGTCCCAAGTAAGCTGAGATTGGTCGTGTTCAGGCTGCCGTTGGCCGACGTATAGAATTGCAGTTGGTCAAGTGAAAGCAACGAGCCGTCGCCGCCCACCTGATTGATGTCCAAGAGAATCTTAAAATAGTTCACGCCACCGATTGTGACCTCGGTTGTCATGAGATCGGCAAAAGTTATATCGTGGGTAAACGGCCCCGTTTTATCATCGAATGGCGGAGAGGGGTTCGAAGTGTTATATCCTTGCTCGGTTCCATCGGCCTGTACACGCAGGAAGGGCGTAATGACTCCCGTACCAGTCCCTGGTGGCGGCGTGTACTCGAAGATGGCTCCATTGATCGTGCCGCTGTCGTTGTTGATCAGATCCACGATGGTGGCCTGAGCGCTGGACGCAAAAAAGAGCGCAGCAACTGCGAGGGCAGCCGCGGACACGATCTTTTTAAAATCAAAAATACTCATGATCATTTTTATGCTGGTTTTATGATTCCCATATTTCTCATAATTGAGTCGCAAGGTCAATAAGAGTCTTTATGTCGCCTCTAACCGCAACCTGACAGGAGCGCTTTTACCTGAAACGCTCCCCAAGACGCAAGCAAAAAAACGGATTTGTTGCGGTTTTTGCGCGCCAGCGCCTGTGGCGACCTGCCCCTAGGGCGTTACCCGATTGGATTCACCTAGACTCCATTCACCGCCGGATTCGGCCAAGTGAGTTCCCTGTTGCTCAGCTGCTTTTGTTCGTCCCTCAATTGCGTCTAGATTTGATCGCGTGAAGTCAATCTGGAACCAAGCAAACCGGCAACTGCGCGACCTGGCCGTCTACGAACCGGGCAAGCCAATCGAAGAAACGGCGCGGGAGCTGGGTCTCGATCCGAGCGAAATCATTAAGCTCGCTTCCAACGAGAACGCTCTTGGTCCGTCTCCAAAAGCCGTAACGGCGATGCGCGCTGCGCTTGAATCGGCGCAGCTCTATCCCGAAGGGAGCGGTGTCTATTTGCGTGAGGCAATCGCGGAGCGATTGGGATTAAGTTGCGAAAATGTTATTCTCGGAAATGGCTCCAACGAGGTCATCGAGTTCGTCGCACACGCGTTTCTCAATCGCGGTGACGAAGTCATAACTTCGGAGTACGCGTTTATCGCTTATAAATTGATCGCGCAGCTTTTTGATGCACGCACTATTGAAACGCCGACGACAAACTTTCAACCCGAGCTGGACGAGATGCTAAGCGCGATCACGCCCAAAACGAAAATCATCTTCATTGCCAATCCAAACAATCCAACCGGATCATTGATTGGGCAGGAGAAGATCGACAATTTCCTGGCCCGTCTGCCGGACGAGGTCATCACCGTTTTGGATGAAGCCTATTTTGAATTTCTGGACGATCCACCCGATACGCTTCGCCACGTGCGCAATGGCCGGAATGTTGTCATTTTGCGCACGTTTTCGAAAATTCATGGGTTGGCCAGTCTGCGCGTGGGCTATGGAATCGCGCGACCGGAGCTGATTGAGGTTCTCCAGAAAACCAGACAACCGTTCAATGTTAACGGCGTCGCTCAGATCGGTGCGCTGGCCGCTAGCGGAGACGACGAACATTCGCGCAAAAGTAAACGGGTAGTGGATTCCGGCCGCGCTTACTTAGAAAACGAATTTCGGGCGATGAAATTGAAATTTAATCCAAGCGCGGGCAATTTTGTTTTCGTCAATGTGGGCGAAGGTCCGGCGGTATTCAAAAGACTGCTGAACATGAAAATTATTGTTCGCCCGTTGCGCGGCTACAATTTGCCGGAGTGGTTGCGCATCACCGTGGGAACAATGGAACAAAACGAAAAATGCATCGCAGCGCTGAAGAATCTGCTCTCGTAGGAGCGACACTTTCGGCCGCAGGCGAATCGGAAGTGATCGCTGCCGAAACAATCGCCGCGATCTCGACACCCGCTGGCGAAGGCGCAATCGCCCTGGTGCGAATCTCCGGCCCAAATGCCATCCCGATCGCGGACAAGATTTTTCGCGGCAAAGAATCGCCCTTGCGATTTGTTTCCCACGTTCAGCACTTGGGCGAGCTCGTCAGCGAATCCGGAAACTTGATCGACCAAGTCATGATGTCGATCCATCGCGCGCCGGCCAGTTACACGGGCGAGGATCTTGCCGAGATTAGCTGCCATGGTGGAACATTGGTGACAGCGAAAGTTCTCGAAGCTTGTTTGCGCACGGGTGCGCGTGGTGCGCGTCCGGGAGAATTTACCGAGCGCGCTTTTCTCAATGGCAAAATGGACCTGACCCAGGCGGAAGCCGTGATCGACTTGATTCGCGCTCGCACCGATCTGGCACTGCGCTCCGCTACCGAACAACTCGAGGGCAAGCTTGGTGAAAAAATCGCAAATATTCGCCACGACCTGGTCGATCTTCTCGCCCATATCGAAGCCTCAATCGATTTTTCAGAGGAAGGAATCGCGCCTGACGAAGGTGATTCATTGCGCGCGCGACTCGACTCAGTTCGCGGACAAATTGCCGGGCTTCTTGCAACTGCCGATCACGGCCGCATTTTGCGCGACGGCGTTCGGGTCGTGATCTATGGAGCGACCAATGCTGGTAAATCCAGCTTGCTCAATCGCCTCCTCGGCTACGAGCGCGTAATTGTGAGCGACACTCACGGCACAACCCGCGATACCATCGAAGAAACCGTCAATCTGCGCGGGGTTCCGGTTCGTTTGCTCGATACCGCCGGCCTCCGGACATCAGCCTCCGATGTCGAGCGCGAGGGAATTGCGCGCACCGAACGTTCATTGCAGAAAGCGGACCTGCGTTTGCACATCATCGACCGAAGCGTCTCGCAGCCGGCCCACTTTGAGCAAGGTAGCCGGAACGGAAACGAGATTGTTGTTCTTAATAAGAGTGACCTGCCTGAACACAGCGACTGGCAAAACGTCGCCGCTCTCCGGATTTCATGCGCAACTGGCGAGGGGTTGGACCTGCTCGAAAACGAAATTCTCTCCCATTTTAGGACACAAAATTTGCGGCCGGAAAACGCGCTCGCCATTAACATACGGCACCGCGATTGCTTGCGACGCGCGTTGGAAGCGTGCGATCGCGCACGAAAGACCTTCCACGAAACAATCTCACCTGAGTACCTGTCGGTTGATCTTAATGAGGCGCTGGCAGCGGTGGGTGAAGTGATCGGTACGGTCGGCGTTGAACAAATTCTGGATTCTGTCTTCAGCCAATTTTGCATCGGCAAATGAAGGACGCCTACGAGCGACTCGTTAGGCCGCTTCTCTTTTCAATCGATCCCGAAATCGCCCACCGGCTCACAATCGGGAGTTTGCGCGTAGCATCGCGTGTCGATCTTGCCCTTCGCGCGCTAAGGCTATTCCAGCCGATCCGGAAACCAAAAAGATTGTTCGGTCTAAATTTCCCAAATCCAATTGGCCTTGCGGCTGGTCTCGATAAAAACGGCGTCGCGTTGCCGGCATGGGCTGCGCTTGGGTTTGGTTTCATTGAGATCGGGACGGTGACGGCAAAGCCGCAGCCCGGTAATCCGAAGCCGCGTATTTTTCGTTTCCCCGAACATAGCGCGTTGATCAACCGACTCGGCTTCAACAACGACGGCGCCGAAATGGTCGCGCAGCGACTGAGCAGATTACAGCGCAGCGGCCGTCGGCCAAAGGTGCCGGTCGGAATCAACATTGGAAAATCGATGAGCACGCCGCTAACGGAGGCAAGTAAAGATTATGTCTATTCGTTCCGGCTTCTGCGCGAATTTGCCGATTATATTGTGCTCAATGTCAGTTCGCCAAATACACCGGGGTTGCGCGAGCTGCAGGGGCCGGATGCGCTTTCCGAATTGCTCTCAGCGATCGGCGAGAAAAATCTGATAACACGTAAGCCTATCCTCGTGAAAATTGCGCCGGACTTGTCGCCAGAAGAGCTGCAGCGAATTCTTTCAATCTGCGAAGCAAACAAGGTCGCCGGGATTATTGCCACGAATACAACGCTGGATCACTCGCCGATCCCAACTGCGCAAGACGCGCAAGGCGGATTGAGCGGCGCGCCACTGCGGGAAAGATCCACTGCGCTTGTCCGCGCGATCACGGCAAAATCGACAATCCCTGTTATCGCTTCCGGCGGAATCGGGGACGCCAGTTCCGCGCGTGAAAAAATCGAAGCCGGCGCCCAACTTCTGCAGATTTACACTGGCCTGATTTATCGCGGGCCCGGATTGCTGCGCGAAATCGCGGAGGCGATCAAATGAAGTTGCATCGAAAACTCGCCAAGTTAACTCGTCCGGAAACTTACCGGCGCGGCTGGCGGAGGGCGCAGCGTTCCGTTTTTCGCCTGCCGTTTGGTCCGGTTCTCGCCGGCATCGATCAAAACCGGCTCGCCGAAATCCAGAAACGTTACGCCGGTTCGAAATATGCTGATGTCGATCAATGGTTGCGCGTCAACCGCGAGCGCGTCCAGGATTTGAAACTTCATCGCTGCCCGCCACAGCGCGTCCTCGATCTCGGCTGTGGCGGCGGATTTTTTTTGTTCATTCTGAAACGGTTCAACCATTCCGTTCTTGGTCTCGACGTTGACCAATCGCCGCTTTTTAAGGAACTGCTCGAAGTTTTTGGTGTGCCGCGCACTGTTTTCGGGATCAAACCGTTCGAATCGCTCCCGAACTTCCACCAGCAATTCGACTGGATCACTGCATTTTCGATCGGCTTTGACCGGTACCGCGGGACGAACTCGCGTTGGGGACCGGGCGAATGGGCTTTCCTGCTGCGCGATCTGCAATTACGGCTAGCGCCTGGCGGCAAAATATATCTGACACTCAATCCACTTCCCAACGGCGAGTACCTGACGCCGGAGCTGCGGGATTTTTTCTCCGACCGCGGGGCCGAGATTGAGCGCGAACGAGTTTTCTTCGCCAACGGTATCGGTCACTGATTACCAGGATCAACCCGCTTCGCGCCTAACGACAGCCGGTTATTTCTTCTTCCAAGGCGTCCAGGGCTGGAGCACGTTTTTTTGGCGCAACTTGCATTTGTCGCTCACCAACGTGAACTGCAGCGTATCGCCCGTTCGATTGAATTTGTAAACGCCCGGACCACTGCACCCTTTCGGGTTCACTCCGCCGGTGCGCTGAATTGTAATCTGATCGTCTTGGACGGTGTAGGTGCCCCAAGCATCACGCTTACCATGATGCTTTAGATCGACATCGAACGTGCCGTCAGCTCGGATCGCCCAAACCGTGCCGAGTGAGTTCGTCCAAGTTCCGACCACCGCGGACTTTCCGCTCTCCTGGAACATTGCGCACGCACCAAGAAGCGCGATCACGACTCCAGCTAGAACAATTCGAAAAGAGACTTGTTTCTTCATGCCGCGATGCTGTGCGGAAGGCGTGAGTTTTTCAAGCAAAGAAGATCCGGTCACATCTTTACTGGCCACATCCGCAGCCTAAGTTGCAAAGATGTCGATTTCCGAGGAGCAAGTTCGCGATGCCTTGCGGTCTGTCCGGTATCCTGGTTTCAGCCGCGACATCGTGTCGTTCGGCCTCGTCAAGGATGTGCAGATCCACGACGGCGAAGTCAAAGTGCAGCTCGCGCTCGCGACTAACGACCCGAATATCCCGGCGGCAATCAAGAGCGATGCGGAAAAAGCATTGCGAACAATCAACGGCGTTCGCGCGGCAAAAGTTTTGATCGACATCCAAGCGCCGCCCGCTGGCGCGGGCGCGAGTGTTGGCGCGACGCGGATTCCCGGAATCAAACATGTCATTGCGGTGGCGAGCGGGAAGGGCGGCGTAGGCAAATCCACTGTCGCGGCAAATCTCGCGGTCGCGCTCGAACAAACCAAAGCGCGCGTCGGTTTGTGCGACTGCGATATTTACGGTCCGAGCATTTCGCTCATGTTCGGCACTCGGGAACGACCGACGGCCACTGACGAAAACAAAATCGTCCCGATCGAACAATATAATCTCAAGCTGATGTCGATGGGGTTTTTGCTCGACGACGCGTCGCCGGCCATTTTGCGCGGACCAATGGTGACGCGCTACACCCAACAATTTTTGCGACAGGTGGATTGGAGCGAGCTTGATTTCCTGGTTCTCGATTTGCCGCCCGGCACGGGCGACATTCAACTCACGATTGTGCAAACGGTCGCGCTCTCCGGCGCAATCATTGTCACGACGCCGCAGGAAGTCGCGCTCATCGATGCGCGCAAAGCGGCGACCATGTTCGAGAAAGTCAATGTTCCGGTGCTCGGTCTGGTGGAAAACATGAGCTACTTCGTTTCGCCGTCCGATAACAAGCGATACCACATCTTCGGCAGCGGCGGTGGCGAGCGCGAAGCCAAGCGGCTCCGGGTGCCGCTCCTCGGCCAAATCCCGATCGACATTGCCACCCGCGAAGCCGGCGACCGCGGGGAACCTATCGTCGCGCAAGATCGACAGTCTCCGGTGGCGGTGGAATTTATGAAGATCGCAAGCCGTATTCGCGAGGCGCTAGCTTAACGAATCTTGCTGCCTACTTTAAATAGGTATGGCTGATGCTACGTCATACTTACCAACGAGTTATTCACTTTCTATTGACTGATTCTCGTTTTTATGGAAAAAGCTGTCGACATGCCGATTGCCGAGGCCGAGAAAGACAAATTGCAGTTTGTTAAGAATTCGGTCCTCTATAAAGAGTTCCTGGCCGAGCGGGAAGAAATTTTGAAACATAAATGGATCGAGAGCGAAAAAGCCGGCAAAGACATCGGCTTTGAAAAAGCGCTTCTCGATTGGATCGTGAAACATCGCTCCCATTGGCGGGAGCGGCGAATGAAGGAGGCTCGCACAGAAAAGGCAGCCTCCTGATTTTTAGCTCCTTTAAAGCGATCCTGCGAGGTCGCCAAGGATGCAAATGAAAGAGACCAAACAGAACCCTGGCGTCGCAATCATGGACGCAGAAGCGATCCGGCGCGCGCTGTGGCGGATCGCCCACGAAATTATTGAGCAAAACGCTGACCTGAAGTCGGTCGTGCTCGCAGGCATTCCGTTGCGCGGAGTGGAGATCGCGCGGCGCATCGCCGAGTTCATTCGCGAAGTTGCGAAGATCGACATCGAGACGGGAACGATCGATGTCGCGATGCATCGGGACGATGTCGGCACCCGCGCGGAGCTGCCGATTGTGCACGCATCGAAACTGCCGCTGCCGCTAGAAAATCGCACCGTCATCATTGTCGATGATGTTCTTTTCACCGGGCGCACCGTGCGGGCGGCGATGGACGCGATCAGTTCATTCGGCCGGCCGGCGCGGATTCAACTCGCCGCGCTGATCGACCGCGGCCACCGCGAGTTGCCGATCCGTGCTGATTACGTTGGCAAAAATTTGCCGACCGCGACCAAGGAACAAATCCAGGTCCGTCTCCAAAACGTCGACCAGGAACCGGACGCAGTCTGGTTGTTTAAACAATGAGCACGAATTGGAACCGCAAAGACCTGCTTGGGCTGGGCGAACTTTCCGCGGACGAAATCAATTTTATTCTCGAAACAGCCGATGCGTTCAAACAAGTCGGCACCCGAGAGATCAAGAAAGTGCCCGCGCTTCGTGGCAAAACGCTGGTCAACTTTTTCGTCGAACCAAGCACGCGGACGCGCACGTCGTTCGAGCTAGCGGCGTTTCGTCTCAGCGCGGACGTGATCAACATTTCCGCGACGACGTCGAGTCTGACTAAAGGCGAGACACTCAAAGACACGGCGCGCAATCTCGAAGCTCTGCATGCCGACATTCTCGTTTTGCGCCACAGTTCCGCTGGCGCGCCACAGTTTTTGGCGCAGCGATTGAAATCGAGCGTCATCAATGCCGGCGACGGTGCGCACGAACACCCAACTCAAGGACTGCTCGATATCTACACCATTCGCGAGAAGCGCGGCAAGGTCGACAATCTCCACATCGTCATCGTGGGCGACATTCTCTTCAGCCGCGTCGCGCGCTCCAACATTTTCGGCCTGACGAAACTCGGCGCGCAGGTCACGCTGGTTGGACCGAGCACGCTCGTCCCGCGCGAGTTCGAAAATCTCGGCGTCACCGTTTCGCACAAGATCGACGACGTGCTCCCGACGGCGGACGTGGTGAATCTGCTGCGCATCCAGCACGAGCGTCAGCGCAAAGAATATTTCCCTGGGATCGGCGAATACACCACGCTTTTCGGCCTGACCAAAGAGCGCGCGAAGTTGCTGAAGCCGGATTGTCTCGTCATGCATCCGGGGCCGATCAATCGCGGCGTCGAAATCGATAGCGAAGTCGCCGACGGACTGCAGAGCGTGATTCTCGATCAAGTCACCAACGGGCTCGCCGTCCGGATGGCCGTTCTTTATCTCTGCGGAGGAATCGCCACATGAGCGCGACCATTATTCGCAATGGCCGCGTGATCGACCCGGCTAACAAACGCGATGAAATCGCGGATCTTTACATCGCCCATGGAAAGATCGTCGCTTCAAAATCAGAAATCAAAAATCAAAAATCAAAAATTAATGAGATTGATGCAAGCAATCTCATCGTCGCCCCGGGTCTGATCGACCTGCACGTGCATCTGCGCGAGCCGGGATTTGGTCACAAGGAAACAATCGAATCCGGCGCGCGGGCCGCGGCGGCGGGCGGATTCACCACGATTGTCTGCATGCCGAACACATCGCCGGCTGCTGATAATCCGGCGACGATCGCCTGGATCAAAGATCGCGCCGCGGACAAGGCGTGCGTCAATGTTTTGCCGACCGGCGCGATCTCAAAAAATATAGCAGGCGAAGAGCTCGCACCGATCGGTTCGTTAGGTCAATCCGGCGTGGTTGCGATCACCGACGACGGCCATTGCGTCCAAAATCACGAATTGATGCGGCGCGCAGTCGAATACGCGCGCATGGTTGGACTGCCCGTGCTCGATCATTGCCAGGATTACAGTTTGGTCGGGAACGGCGTGGTCAACGAAGGCTACTGGAGTACTCTTCTCGGTTTGCCCGGCTGGCCGGCCGCCGGCGAAGAAGCGATCGTAATGCGAAATATTTTGCTGGCCGAACTTTGCGATCATCACATTCACTGTCAGCACGTCAGCGCGGCTGGAAGTGTGCGTTTGATCCGCGAAGCGCGTGCGCGAGGAGTGAAGATCAGCGGCGAGGTTTGTCCGCATCACATCGCGCTGACCGACGAAGCGATCCAGAATTTCGACACCAATTACAAAATGAATCCGCCTCTGCGGTCGAAAGCGGATGTCGATGCGATCATCCAAGGCATCGCCGATGGCACATTGTCGATCTTGGGTTCGGATCATGCGCCGCACGCCGAGTTTGAGAAGGAAGTGGAGTTCGATCAGGCGCCGTTTGGGATTGTTGGGCTGGAAACGGAGCTTGGGATTTTCGTCGATCAACTCGTCCACAAACATCGCAAGATCGATATCGTCCGTTTAATCGAGATGTACACGGTCGAACCGGCGAAACTTCTTAACCTCGACGCCGGCACATTGTCGGTTGGCACGTCGGCCGACGTGACGCTGATCGATCCGGATCTGGAATGGACTGTTAAGATCGACAAGTTTGAATCCGCATCCCGCAATTCGCCGTTCGACAACTGGAGATTAAAAGGCCGCGCGGTGCGAACGATCGTGGGCGGAAAAACGGTCTGGAAACTGTAGCGGCGGCTCGGGCGCAGTTTTTGTCATTCCGAGCGAAGTCGAGGAATCTCCTACTATTTCAGAAACATTTAGAGATGTCTCCACTCCAGTCGACATGACACAAGAGTGGGTGCGGAGATTATCCAGAATACCCACCGCTGATGTAGCTTTCCAGATGCGCGATGGTGGCGCTTTGGCAAGAGATGACGTGCTTGACCAAATCCCCGATGGAAATAATCCCGATCACTTTGCCGCCATCGACCACCGGCAGGTGACGGATATGTTTTTCGGTCATTAGGCGCAGACATTCATCAACGCTTTCTCCAGGCTTGGTTGTCGAAACTTTCGACGACATGATTTCATCCACCCGTGTTTCCTTGGACGATTTGCCGCGGAGGAAAACTTTTCGCGTGTAATCGCGCTCTGAAATGATCCCGACCAGGTTTTCACCCTTCATCACCAGCAGCGCGCCCACGTTCTTGTCCGCCATCAGCTCGATGGCCTTGAACACAGTCGCGTCCGGCGCGATCGAGAAGACCTCGCCGCTCTTTTGATTCAAGATTGCGCCGATATGTCCGCTTACGTCCATGGTAGTCGAAAAGGGGAATCAAAATACAACACCGCCGCGCAGCGATGCAAAAGAATTCTCGGAGACCAGCAACAGGCCGGAGCTATCGGCTATGCGCAAATTTTCGGTCGATCAACCGATTCAAATGCGCCGCGATCGCCGGTTGATCGAGGCGCTGGATGACTTCGTTCAGGAAGCCGGTGACGATGAGGCGTTGAGCGATTTTTGTCGGGATACCACGCGAATGGAGATAAAACATTTCCTCTTCGTTGATCTGGCCAGACGTGGCGCCGTGAGTGCAGCGGACGTTATCAGCCAAAATTTCGAGGCCGGGCATCGAGTTCGCCTCGGAGTCGTCGCTCAAAAGAAGGTTGCGAACTTTTTGGTAGGCGTCGGTGAAATGGGCGTGCGGTTCGACGCGAATCAGTCCGCCGAATGTGCAGCGGGCGCGATCGTCGAGCGCATTTTTGTAAAGCAGATCACTGGCGGTATGCGGCGATATGTGATCTTGCAACGTCCGGGAGTCGAATTCCTGTTCGTTCGCCGCGACGGCGACCGCCAGCAGATCGCTTCGCGCGCCTTCGCCCACGAGCCGGCTCAGACTTTCGAAGCGCGAATATCTTGAACCGAGATTTAGATTCAAACTCATCGCGGAGGCGTCGTGATCGACCGCGGTCGTGTTCATTTGGAGGGCGACAACGTTAGCGCCCCAGTCCTGCGCACAAACATAAGTGACCTTCGCGCCGGGCCCGGCGATGAGGTCGTTTACTCCGCAAGCAAAGCCGGGCGCGCGCCGATCACACGAGCGGAAATGCTCGATCACCGTAACTTTTGCCAGTTCATCAGCGATCAGAAGCAGGTGCGGAAATACGGATACATTTTCGCCGCGTAACCAGTGAAAGATTTCGATTGGCTGTTCGATTTCAATTCCGCGCGGGACGAACAAAAACGTCCCGGACGAGACGAGCGCCTGATGAAGCGCCCCAAACTTTGCCGAGCCGAGAGAAGCCTCGGTCGACATGAAATATTTTTGGAATAGATCGGCGTGCTCCACCATGGCGCGCTCGATCGGCTGAAAAATGACGCCGCGTTTTTTCAACTCTTCCGAAACAATATTGCGCTCGATCAGCTGATCGCCGGCAAAAATCATCCGGCCGGAGAATTCATCCAGTCCGCCCGAGTAATGCAAAACGTTGCGGCGGTCGTCGTCCGAAAGTTCGGGGCTGAATTTGAACGATGCGAGATCGAGAAGATCGACATTAGAGAAGCGCCATGCCTGATCTTTGCGTATCGGCCGTGGGATCGATTCAAATTTTTCCCACGCGACAGCCTGTTGTTCCCGAAACCAATCGGGCAAATCGCGCGACTCAATCGGACCCGAAAGGATTCCTTTCGAGCTTACGGTTTCATCATGAGCGATTGAGGACATTGTCGATCTTAGACGGAAACGGCGGTCCGCAGACCGCCGATGACGATCTTGCCTACGGAAAAAATTATCCGACCGAGCCTTCCATCTCGAGCTCGATCAATCGTTTCAGTTCGACCGAGTATTCCATCGGAAACTGGCGAACGAGATCGTTGACGAATCCGTTCACGCTCAAGCTCATCGCCTGCGCTTCAGTCAAGCCGCGCTGTTGCATGTAAAAGATTTGATCGGCGCTGACCTGACTGACACTGGCTTCGTGTTGCACCGAATTACCGGTGCCGCGGACGGTGATTGCCGGATACGTGTCGGTGCGGCTGGTGGAGTTGATGAGGAGGGCGTCGCACTCTGTGTTGTTCTTGCAATGCTTCAAGTGCTTCGGCACATGCACGAGGCCGCGATAGGTGGCGCGGCCGGTTCCGATGGAGATCGATTTCGAAATGATGTTCGAAGTCGTTTCATCGGCGGCGTGAATCATTTTCGCGCCGGTATCCTGGTGCTGACCATTGTTGGCGAGCGCGATCGAGAGCACTTCGCCACGAGATTTACGGCCTTTTAACACCACGCCCGGATATTTCATGGTCAGCCGCGACCCGATATTACAGTCGATCCATTTAATCTCGGCATCTTCGTGCGCGAGCCCACGTTTCGTCACCAAATTGAAAACGTTGGACGACCAGTTTTGGACAGTGATGTATTGAAGCTTGGCGCCTTTGAGCGCGACGAGTTCGACTACCGCGCTGTGCAGCGCTACCGTCTCAAACTTCGGCGCGGTGCAACCTTCCATGTAAGTGACTTCGCTGCCTTCATCGGCAATGATCAGGGTACGCTCGAATTGCCCGAAGCTCTCGGCGTTGATCCGGAAGTAGGCCTGAAGCGGATGTTTCACTTTGACGCCGGGCGGGATGTAGATGAACGACCCACCGCTAAACACGGCCGAGTTGAGGGCGCTGAATTTGTTGTCGCCGATCGGAATAACTTTGCCGAACCATTTCCGGAAAATTTCCGGGTGATTTTTCAGGCCCTCGGTCGAGCCGACGAAAATGACGCCTTGCTCGCCGACCGCTTTCTTAATGTTTGAGTAAACGGCTTCGCTGTCGAACTGCGCTTCAACTCCGGCGAGAAATTTCCGTTCTTGTTCGGGAATGCCGAGCCGCTCGAAAGTGCGTTTGATGTCCTCCGGTACTTCTTCCCAGCTACGCTTCGCCCCTGTGCCAGGCGCGAGATAGTAACGGATTTTGTCGAAATCGATTGCCTCCAGATCTTTGCTCGCCCAATGCGTCGGCAGCGGTTTCTCCAGAAATGTTTTCAAACCTCGGAGACGAAATTCGCGGACCCAATCCGGATCTTCCTTGACGTCGGAGATGTAGTGAATGGTTTTTTCGCTCAGACCGCGGCCCGCGTCTTTGACGTGAACTTCCGGATAAGCGAAATCGCCTTTGTCGCGGTCGATATCGACGGCTTTGGTTTCGGTTTTCATTTTGATTTTACCTCGTCAGCACTGGTTCATCCGCTCCCGCGCGCGCCCAATCGTAACCTCGTTCCTCCAGCTCAAGCGCCAACTCCTTCCCACCGCTGCGCACGATCCGGCCTTGCACCATCACATGCACGTGGTCGGGAACGATGTAATTCAAGATACGCTGGTAGTGCGTAATTAAAAGTATGCCGATCTTGGAGCCTCGCAACGAATTCACACCGTGGGCCACCGTCTTGAGGGCGTCGATGTCGAGGCCGCTGTCGGTCTCGTCGAGCACCGCGTAGTTTGGTTCGAGCATCGCCAGCTGCAAAATTTCAGTGCGCTTTTTTTCGCCGCCGGAAAAACCTTCGTTGACCGCGCGTGAAGTGAACGAACGGTCCATCCCGAGCAACTCCATTTTTTCGTAAAGCTTCGCGTAGTAATCGGTGGCTTCGAGTTCTTCGCCTTCGGGCAAACGCGATTGAAGTGCGGCGCGGAGAAAGTTCGCGATCGTCACACCGGGAACTTCGCTCGGATATTGAAATGCGAGAAACAAGCCTTTGCGCGCACGATCATCGGGCTCGAGCGCAAGAAGGTCTTCGCCGTCCATGGTGATTTTGCCTTTGGTCACATGATAATCGGGATGACCGGCCATGACTTTGGCGAGGGTGCTTTTGCCGGAGCCGTTCGGACCCATAATGGCATGCACTTCGCCGCGGGGCACGGCCAGACTCAGGCCGCGCACGATCTGCTGATCGCCGATGGCGACATAGAGGTTTTCGACACGAAGCTCGTTCATAAACTGGGTTAGAAATATACGGCGGTTCGCGTCGATTGCGAACCGGATTTCAAGCAACCGAAACCGGCTCTCACGGCGACATGTTGGCACACTTTCGGGGGGGTCATAGTTTTCTAGGAAAAAGGCATCCCGATTGCTGCAAACAAATTCGGTGAACCCCGAAAGCAAACCGCCGCGCCCACCGCGCAAGTCCGTTTCGAGAGAATCGGTCTCAAGAGCGACCAGCGAATTGAACAATCTGTTGCAGATCATTTCCGGCACCAGCGCGGAGATTGGCAACTTGTGGGAAGGCAGCGAAGGCTCGGAGCAATATCTTAATATGCTGCGCTCGAGCATTGATCGCGCCGCAGCGGTCGCCGCGCAATTGGCCGAGCAGGTTGGGGGTGCTGATCAAAAAGTGCTGATGCATCCTGAGTTCGCGTCGTTCCTGAAACCAAAGATGATCAGCGAAATGCCGCGCGCCAGGCCAACCATCCTCGTGATCGATGATGAACAGATGGCTCTGGTTCTGATCAGGCGACTGCTGAGCGAAGCAGGTTACCAAGCCGTGACCGCGCAATCGGGGTTTGAAGCGCTCGATCTATTCCGGCGACAGCCCCAGGCATTCCAACTGGTTCTGCTCGATCTGACAATGCCGTTCATGGATGGAGAAGAAACGTTTCATCGGCTGCGCGAGATTCGAGCCGAAATACCGGTTGTTCTGTGCACTGGATTTATTCGACGAGATCGACTTGACCGATTGATGAAGGCCGGAATCGCGGGATTTCTGCGAAAACCACTCGCACCTGACGAGATTGTCGACCATGTCCGGGGCTTTCTGGACAGCCTGAAGTACGCTCAAATTGGTAGCGCTCTGCCGGAAGGCTCATCGATCGCGAGGTGATTTTGATTGAATGAAAACGACCGCGCGGGCTCAAGCCATCGAGAGATTTTACGATAATCGGCTATTCGAAGGCGTTGATGCCGACATCATCGAGCGCATCGCGCCAAAACTTGGCGTGCTGCGAAAGAAGCCCGGCGAAATAATTTTTCGTGAAGGCGAACCGGGCGATTCGCTCTACCTGGTAGGGCAGGGCTGCGTTAAAATTGCGAAGGGAGCAGAGGGCGTCGACCGCGAGATCCTCGACTACGTCGATCAGGGAAATTTCTTTGGCGCAACCGCCCTGTTGGCGGGCGAGCCGCATTCAACCACCGCGACGGCGGTGGAGCCGGCACTGATCGGTGCGCTCACGGAAGACACGTTTCAAGAGATTCTCGAGCTTTCACCCAGCCGCCTGCACATGAATTTTCTGCGCGCGATCACGGCGCGGGTCCGCAGTGTAAACAAACATTTCATGCGCGAAACCATGCGCGCGGAACGACTCCGCGTGGCCGGCGCTCTTGCCAACGCGATGATCCATGATTTGAAAAATCCGGTTTGCATCGCGCGTTGTTGTTCCGACTTGATCGCAACCGAATCGGCCGACGGACATCTGCGCGAACTAAGCAAAATGCTCACTGACACAGTCAACGGCATCCTCGGAATGACATTGGACTTGCTCGATTACACCCGCGGTTCGGTTTCAGTGAGCAAGCGATTAGTTTCAATCTGGCGACTGCTCGACGAAGTGAATCGCCAATCGCTTCATCTCCTCCCGAGCAAAAACATCGAGTTCATTAAACACATCCATTACCAAGGCAACATCGACATCGACCTCGGACGGTTTGCCCGCGGACTTGGCAACGTGATCGAGAATGCGATGCACGCGATGCCGCGGGGTGGCGTGCTCACGTTCACCATCGATGCCATCGACAAGCAGGTGATGCTGCGAATTTCCGATACCGGTGGTGGAATTGCGCCCGAAGCGATGCCCACCTTGTTTGAACCTTTCGAACGTTACGGCGATTTGAAGGCAAACGGTGTCGGCCTGGCGGTGGCGAAGGCGATTGTCGAGGCACACGGCGGCAAAATTTCGATCCGCAGCGTTGCCGGCAAAGGCACCACCGTTGATATTCAGCTGCCGAAACCAACCGGCGAATAATTGCGCGCGCAATCGAGCGCGCTACCGTTTGCACCTAAACTCAGCGATTCAAACCGGTCGCTGACTGTTTGCCCTGTGGTGTAACGGTAACACAGCGCCCTTTGGAGGCGTTATTCTTGGTTCGAATCCAAGCGGGGCAGCCACTCTGGAAGCTGCCATTTACCTATGAAAATCGGTAACTTCGCGAATGCGCAACGAGCCGAACCAAAACGCAAAAATCCACAGTATATTTGGCAAGTATTCGTCAAACGGCGGGGGCTCCAGCCGAGCAGTTGGCGGGCGCAAGTGGCGGCAGGCTTTTATCAGGCTTCAGTTCTCAGCGTTTCGCCTGTTCTCAGGTGCCTTTTTCCCGGGCTTCCACGGACGAAGTTGCCTGATTTGTAATTGTCTAACGAGTTTTTGCGCAGGTTTTGGCGATGTTACGCAGTCTGTTTTTCAGAGCCAGCGCAAAGCAAACTGATTTGCGGAGTCCTTCACTGAGTTGCGCAGTTGCAGCAAAAAATCTTCGAGCCGTAGAAAACGACCGTGAACGGGATTGAGCCCGCAAAGTGCCGCGCGCGCGCGCGTGGAGTTGTTCGATCGGTCGGCCTCGCGCGCGCGTGGAATGCTCTATTCGGCACCTCGCCAGCGTATCGGTAGCGCGCGGTGTTCGCTTGGGCCGACACCCTAATTTTTTGCAAATTAAGCGGTTCTAAAGGGTCCCCCGGCGGCATTCGGTATGCTGTAGAATCTAAAAAGATGGATTCTACCTCCGAGAGTAACCCCCAAAGTCCTGTTGGCGGATCGGTTCC
>WNGD01001354.1_pt1 | contig 42034 bp, 26 predicted proteins | sample 5400671 | NCBI WGS metagenome assembly WNGD01 (sample SAMN13153369, study PRJNA577476) | soil metagenome | isolation source: 40 cm soil or saprolite under grassland replicate 2 | place: USA:California | collected 2016-06-15 | reverse complement strand
TGAGGGAAAACCTCACCCCCTGTCCCCCTCTCCACGGTGTGGAGAGGGGGGACGAAAGATGTGGATTGACTCGGCGCTCGCGCCGAGCCGACATTGCACCGGGAGCGGCGTTTCGCTCCAACACGCGATGTTACGGTTACGCGCCGCCCCCGGGCCGATACCACATTTGACACCGGTCATCACGGGGAGTCCAGTGTGCCGGTCACGGCGAAACTGTCTCGGAAGCTGTACGACAAATTGGGTGAGGACGTCGCCAACGAACTCGTGGACTGGTTCAACCAAGTGGACGCCACGTACCGAGCGGACTTGCGCGAGCTGAACGAGCTCAACTACGCCCGATTCGAGGCGAAGCTGGAGCAGCGGTTGGCGGAGTTCGCCGCCAGGTGGGACGGCCGCCTCTCGGAGCTGGACAGCAAGTGGGAGACCCGTCTGGCGCAATCTGATGCGCGTTGGGACAGTCGGCTGGCCAGGCTCGAGACCGAAGTGGCAAAGGGCCTCGCCGATGTGAAGAGCGGTCTCAAATGGATGTACGCCTTCTGGGCGCCGACGGCCTTGGCGGTGATCGGTACAGGGGCCGGAGTCATCGGTCTGCTGATCCGGCGCTAGCGCCACCCTCGAGCGGCTGACCTTCCCCTCGGGTGACGTTTATCACCCGCGTGTCGCCGCCGCGACACTAGACTAGTATGATGACTACCACGCGCCCCCCCCGCCCGCCCCAGCTCCTCGTCGCGAGTCACAACCATGGCGCCGGGCTCGAGCTACTGCAGCTCGGGGAGCGGCGGGGCTACACGGTGCGCCGCGCGCCCAACGGCGCCCAGGCGCTCGAGCAGGCGCACGCTGCGCCGCCCGACCTCGTGGTGCTCGACGAGTCGCTCCCCGACATGGACGTGTTCGCGACGAGCCGCGCGCTGCGCGACGACCCACACGTGGGCCCGGGCACGCCGCTGCTGGTGCTTTCCGCCCAGCCACCGTCGTCACCGCAGCACCACACGGCGCTGCGCGCCGGCGTGTGGGAATTCCTGCGCCATCCGTTCAACGCCGAAGAGATCGGCGCCAAGCTCGACAGCTACGTGCTGCTGAAGCTCGACAGCGACCGAGCGCGCCGCGACACGAGCGTGGCCGACGCCTCGGGCTTCTATACGGTGCGCGGGCTCGCGCTGCGGGCCCAGGAGCTCACGCTGCAGGCGTTCCACCACGCCCAGCCGCTCTCGTGCGTCGCGCTCGCGCCCGTCAGCGCCGACGGGGCGAATGCCGCGGCAGTGGACGTGCTGGCCGAGGTGTTGCGCGCCACGGGCCGCCGCTCCGACGCGATCGGACGCGTCGGCCCGGGAGAGTTCGCGGTGATCGCGCCCAGCACCGATCGCGCCGGCGCGGTCCTCCTGGCCCAGCGGCTGGCGCGTGCGGTGTACAGCGCCTCAGACGAGGAGGACGTGCCCGACCTGCGGGCCGGCTACGACGCGGTCGGCAACGCGCGCTACACGCCGATCGAGCCGAAGCACCTCCTGGCGCGCGCCACCACCGCGCTCCGCACCGCCAAGGGACAGGGCGGGCCGGAGTGGATACAAGCGTTCAAGAGCTGAACGCAGGAGCAGGGAGCGGGGAGCGCGGAGCAGGCGTTGCGCCATCCTGCTCTCGGCTCCCTGCTCATTGCTCACCCGGGCGCGAGCCCCGTGGCGTCGGGACCGCGAGCCACAGATGCTCGTCCTGCGTGAACCCTGGGGCACCGCCCCAGGGTTAACCCACCCCGACCGGCATGCGCTGGTAATTCGTGCGACGGTGCAGAGGCCCTGCACGCCGGCCGACGGGGCGCCAGATTTGCACGGCCTCTCGAGCGGCGTCCCGTCCCGACACCGTCCACCAGCGCGGGTGGGTTAACCCCGGGCCGACGGCCCGGGGCTCACGGCAACCAACCCAACACGGGCGGGCACAGCAACGGGAGAGTATTTACTGACCCCGGGCGCGAGCCCGGGGTGACGGGAAGGCGGGTCCGTTACTTTTCCCCGATCACGCACCACACACCACGCAGTTAGTAGCTTTCCCCGATGCCTCTCTCCCTCTCCCGCCGCAAGTTTCTCATCGGCGCCGCCGGCGCCCTCGGCGTCGTCGCGCTGGGCGACGGGTTCCTCATCGAGCCGGCCGCCATCGAGGTCACGCGGCACGACCTCGTCGTTCCCGGCCTCCCGCACGAGCTCGACGGCTTCCGCATCGCCTGCCTCACCGACGTCCACCTGAGCGGTGGGATGGACCGCGTGGCCCAGGCCACGCTCGAGCACCTCGCGCGCGAGCGGCCGCATGTCGTGACGCTGATCGGCGACATCTGCAACCACCTCGAGGACTTGGAGTACCTGATCGCGTTCGCGCGCAACGCCCGCGGCAGCGTCGCGACCCTCGCCACCTTGGGCAACTGGGAGCACGACGCGGGGATCGATCGGGAGACCGCCGAGCGCGCCTACGGTCGGGCGGGAGTGGAGCTGTTGTACAACTCGAGGACGCGGGTGCGGGTCGGGAACGCGACACTGACGGTGGTGGGAATCGACGATCCCGTGCTGGGACATCCCGACGTCGCCGCGGCGGTGCGCGGGCTCGACGGCGCCGATCCGACGCTCTGGGTGCTGCACGCGCCGGCGTACGTGGATCGCATCGCACCCGGCAACGTGCCACGCCCCGCCGCGATCATCTCGGGCCACACCCACGGTGGCCAGATGCGGCTCCCCTTTTACACGCCCTACACGCCCTACGGCAGCGGCCGGTTCGTGGCCGGGTGGTACCGCGACACGCTGGCGCCGCTCTACGTGTCGCGCGGCATCGGGACCGTGGGGATCCCGGCGCGGCTGTTCTGCCCGCCGGAGCTACCGATCTTTACGCTGAGAGGTGGAGAGAGAGGAGAGGAAAAACACACGTGACCGTGACGGCCGGCCGCCGTGCATTCGACGTACCTCTCCCCCCGCTCCTAATGCGGAGTGCGGAATGCGGAGTGCGGAATGGATCGCGCGACCGTCGAGCCGTGGAGCGGATTCCCGGGATCGACCTCGGCCCTGCAATTCCGCATTCCGCACTCCGCATTCCGCATTTCATTTACTCCACGGTCACCGACTTCGCCAGATTGCGCGGCTGATCCACGTCGCAGCCCCGTAACACGGCGATGTGGTACGCGAGGAGCTGCAGCGGCAGCGTCGTGAGCACCGGCGACAAGAGCGGCGACGTAGCGGGCACGCGCAGCTGATGGTCCACCAGGCCGCCCAGGTCGCCGTTGCCCTCCGTGGTCACCGCGATGATCTGCCCGCCCCGCGCCTTCACCTCCTGCATGTTGGATCGGACCTTCTGGAAGATGGCGTCCTTGGGCGCGACGAACACGACGGGCATCTGGTCGTCGATGAGCGCGATGGGACCGTGCTTCATCTCCGCCGCCGGATATCCCTCGGCGTGGATGTAGCTGATCTCCTTGAGCTTCAGCGCGCCCTCGAGCGCGACGGGGAAGTTCACGCCACGCCCCAGGTAAAGGAAGGTGGGCCGGTCGGCGTAGGCGCGCGCCAGCGCGCGCACCTGCGGCTCGAGCTCGAGTGTCCGAGCGATGAGGCCCGGCAGCTGGCTGAGCCGGCACACCAGCTCGCGCCCCGTCTCCGGCGCCAGCCCGCGGTGGTGGCCGAGGTACAGGCCGAGCAGCGCCAGGGCGACGATCTGTGAGGTGAACGCCTTGGTGGAGGCCACGCCGATCTCGGGGCCGGCGTGCAGGTAGATCCCGCCGTCCGCTTCCCGCGCGATGGTGGAGCCCACCACGTTGACGATCCCGAGCACCCGGGTGGCTCCCCCGGCGCGCGCGGCGCGCATCGCCTCGAGCGTGTCCGCCGTTTCGCCGGACTGCGAGATCGCCACCGCGACCAGGCCGGGTTCGTCGAGCTGACGGGTGTAGCGGTACTCCGACGCGTACTCGACCTGGACCGGGATCCCCGCGAGCTCTTGGATCAGGTGGCGCCCCACGAGGCCGGCGTGCCACGACGTTCCGCACCCCACGATCACGATCCGCCGGATCGCGGCGCATTGCTCCGGGCTCAGGTTCAAACCGTTGAGCCGCGCCGTGCCCGACTCGAACAGCAGCCGGCCCCGCAGCGTGCTGCGCACCGTCTCGGCCTGCTCGCAGATCTCCTTCAACATGAAGTGCGGGTAGCCGCCCAGCTCGATGGCCTCGAGATCCCACGCGATGTCGTTGACCGCGCGCAGCTGCACGTGGTCCTGCGTGTCGATGATGTGATAGCCCGTCGGGGTGAGCACCGCGATGTCGCCGTCGTCCAGGTACACCACGGAGCGGGTATGCTCGAGGATGGCCGACGCGTCGGAGGCCGCGAACAGCTCGCCTTCCCCGATCCCCAACAGCACCGGCGAGCCCTGCCGCGCCACGACCACCTTCCCGGGATCGTCGGCGGACACCACGGCGATGCCGTAGGTGCCCACGACGTGCGCGAGCGCGCCGATCACCCGCGCTTCGAGCGTAGCCGCGGGCACGTCCTCGATCAGGTGCGCCAGCGTCTCGGTATCGGTCTCGGTGCAAAAGCGGTGGCCGCTCGCCTCGAGCGCGGCCCGCAACGCGTCCGCATTCTCGATGATGCCGTTGTGGACCAGGGCGATGCGACCGGTGCAGTCGACGTGCGGATGGGCGTTGGGGGTGGTCGGCGCGCCGTGCGTGGCCCAGCGGGTGTGCGCGATACCGGTCGAGCCGTGCAGCGGCTGGCCCGCGAGCGCCTGGCGCAGACCGTCGAGCCGGCCCGCGAGCTTGCGCACCATGACGCCGGCATTGTCCCCGTTCATCACGGCCACGCCCGCGGAGTCGTAGCCGCGGTACTCGAGCCGGCGCAGCCCCTCCAGCAGAATGGGCGTCGCCTCGCGCGCGCCCACGTAGCCCACGATGCCGCACATGCTACGCGCCGCCCACGGACGGGTCCGACGGCTTGAGGATCGGGTCAGCCGGATCGGTCAGCCCGAAGCGGGCGAGCTGCGTGACCTTGGCGAGCAGGCGGCGCGCCAGACCGGAGGGCGCGAGCAGAGCGCCGCACCGGGGGCACAGCGCGCCGGCGCGCGCCGCCCCTGGGGCCGTCGGAACCGGGGTCTCACACCGTGGACACAGCATCGGTTCGAAGAGCGATACAAGTTCGGGGCCGCCGGTCCCCGCTTCGCCTGCGAGCCCGTACGGGGTCGGACGCGGCAGGTGAGCTACAGCTTGTGAGCATTCTCCCGCGACTCGAGGCCCGCAGAGGCCCGACACTCGAGAAGAAGCCGTTCTGGTCAAACGAGTTGGCCTGGGTCTTCCTCGGTGCACGCTGATTGCACATACTGCGCAGGTGCGAGCGCGGGTTCTTGCTCGCCTCCGGCGGGAGCGACGCCGGTCATCCGTGCGGGAAGGTTTCTTCACCATGCCCAACGCCCGAGCCGCGACCCGTCCCCCACTGGTCCTGATCGCCGATGCCCAGGAGTGGTTTTCCCGTGCCCTCGAAACGGTGCTCGTGCCGGGCGGCTACAGCGTCGTCAAAGCCTACACGGCGCGAGGCGTGTTGGAGCAAGTCGCGGCGGCGGAGCTCGACGCCGTCATCCTCGCCGTCGAGCTGCCGGGCGGCGACGGCCTGAACCTGTGCCGCGTGCTGCGCGCCGATGAGCGAGTCACGCCCAGCACCCCGATCATCCTCACCCAGCCGGCGCCCGCCAGCCGCCGCCAGACGCTGGCCGCGCTGCGCGCCGGGGCGGGCGAGCTGTGGGGCCAGCAGCTCGATGCCGAGGAGCTGCTGCTGCGGCTCGAGACCCAGCTGCGGGCCAAGGCGGACGCCGACCATGCCTGGGCGGAGGGTCTCGTGGACGGGGCGACCCTGCTGTACAACGCCCGCGGGCTCGCCCGCCGGGTGCGCGAGCTGGGCGCCGGGGCCCGGCGCCGCGGCGCGCCGCTGGCCTGTGTCGCCTTCGCCGTGGAGGAGGAGGCCGGGCAATCCGCGGAGCGGGTCACCCGCGTCCTGCGGGAGGCCGCCCGCACGTCGGATGCGGTCGGCCGGATCGGCCCGCGGCAGTTCGCCGTGATCGCCCCCGAAACCGGCGCGGACGAGGCGCGGCGGCTCGCGGAGCGGCTGGCCAGCGCGCTCACCGACGCCCCGCGCCCCCGCTTCGGCGCCCCCCCCGACTTCCTCGCGGGCTACGCCGCCGTCGCCGACGCGGGGGCCCCGAAGTTCGATCCGGCCACCCTGCTCGCGCACGCCAGCGCCGCGCTCGCGACGGCGACGCGCGATCCTGCAGGCGGACGGATCCGGGAATACAGAAACGGATCCCGAGTTGGATGACCTCGATTGTGGCGTCGGTGCAGCACTTTCCAGGTCCTCGACATTCGGCCCGATATGGGGTAAATTCGGCCCACTAAATGCAGATGTAGCACCACAACTTTGACGTGCGGATGGCGAGTGATGCGCCCGCGACACGCCTACACCCCATGATCCGCACGCTCGCTCCCCTCCCGGCGCGACGTATGCCGTCGTTGCCCCCGATCGATTCCGCCGCGCGATCGAGCATTCGCATCCTGGTCGTGGATGACGAGCGCACCCTGCGGGAAAGCTGCCTCAGCGTCCTGCAGGCGGAGGGGTACAACGTCGCCGTGTGCGGTCGCGGCAACGAGGCCCGCGACACCCTGAAGCGCCGCCCCTTCGATATCACGCTGGTCGACTGGTTCATGGGCGAGGTCCCGGGCAACGAGCTGTTACAGACCGCCCTCACCGCCAATCCCGGCACGATCGTCATCATCATGACGGGGAACCCGTCGGTGGCTTCGAGCCTGGAGGCGCTCCAGGCGGGGGCCTGGGACTACCTGCCGAAGCCGTTCTCCGGCACACAGCTGCAGATCCTGGTGGGGCGGGCCGCGCACGCGGTGCTGGTGGCCCGGGAGTCCCGCGCCCTCGAGGAGCAGCGCGCGCAGCATCCCGCCGACAGCGACCGCATCGCCGTGCTGGGCGACGCGCCGCTGTTCCGCAAGGCGATCGCGCTGGCTCGTAAGGTGGCCGCGACCGACGCTTCCGTGTTCCTCACGGGCGAGAGCGGCGCCGGAAAAGAGTTGTTCGCCCAGTTCATCCACGACAACAGCCGGCGCTCCAGTCGCTCCCTCGTGGCCATCAACTGCGCCGCGCTGCCCGAGCCGCTGCTCGAATCCGAGATGTTCGGCCACTGCAAGGGCGCCTTCACGGGCGCGGTGCGGGACAAGCCCGGGCTGCTGGAAACCGCCAACGGCGGCACGCTGTTCCTCGACGAGCTGATCGAGATGCCGAAGTCGATCCAGGCGAAGCTGCTGCGGGTGATCCAGGACGGCGTGGTGCGGCGCGTGGGGAGCGAGACGACCGACGCGGTCGTGAACGTGCGCTTCATCGCGGCGACCAACACCAACCCCGAGCAGGCGGTGCAGTCGGGCCTGCTGCGCGAGGACCTGTACTATCGCCTCCGTGTGGTGCCGATCCACGTCCCCAGTCTGCGGGAGCGTCCCGACGACATCCCGCTCCTGGCCGAGCGCTTCCTCGCGCACTACTGGGGCCGTCACCGCGACCCGACGACCCCGGTGCCGAAGCTCAGCAAGGGCGCGCTGTGGGCGCTCGGCGCCCACGCCTGGCCCGGCAATGTGCGCGAGCTCCAGAACGTGATCGAGCATGCGGTCGTGCTGCTCGAGCCCGGCGTCGAAGTGCGCCCCGAGGACATTCCCTTCATCGAGTCGGGCGGCACCGACCCGGAGAAGCTGGCCGACGAAGAGCCGGAGGGCGACGACTCGAGCTACTACGCGGCCCGCGACCGTCTGCTGGCCCGCTTCGACCGGCGCTACCTGACCCGCGTGGTGATGCGGGCGGGCGGGAACCTCTCCAAAGCGGCTCGCCTGGCGCAGGTGGATCGGACCACGTTCTACCGGCTCATGGAGCGGCACGGCCTCCAGCGGGATCTCTTGACCGGCGGGTCGGAGTGAAGGTGGCGCGCCCGTCGGCCACCAGCAGTCCCGACGTGTCCCCGTCGCCCGAGTCTCCGGCGTCGCCCCTCGCCCCGGTGCGGCAGCGACCGACGCTGGTGGCGCGGCCGCTCGCAGGTGTGACGTGCCCGATGCTCACCGCGGCGATCCGCCGGGCGGAAGAGCGCTGGGTGAGCGACCGGGCCGACGACGACGATCCCGACGGCATTCCCCGCGCGCTCGCGGCCATCGGCTTGGCGGTCGACCGCCGGTTCCCGAGCTACCTGCTCTCGCTCGAGCCGCGCCCACCGCGCCTCGTCACCCAGCGTCTGCTGACCCTGGTCCAATCGGAGCTGTTGCGCTCGTGGTCGGACGCGTCGCCCAACGCCCCGCTCCGTTTGCTGCGGCATCTCAAGGCGCTGGAAGACGTGCGCGACGCGCTGGAGCAGGATGCCTCGGAGCAGTTCGGCGCGCAGCTGGGCGGGGCCAACGGCCTGGACTTCCTCGTGCAGATCGTGCACGACCTGCGTTCGCCGCTCACGTCGATCCTGTTCCTGGCGGAGACGCTGATGCAGGAGCGCTCGGGCCCGGTCAACGAGCGGCAGCAGCGCCAGCTCGGGTTGATCTACAGCGCCGCGTTCGGCCTGAGCTCGCTCACCAGCGATACGATCGAGCTGTCGCGCGGCGGCGACCAGCTGGCGGACGACCGGCCGACGCCCTTGTCCGTGGCCGAGCTGCTCGAGTCGGTGTGCGACATCGTCCGCCCCATCGCGGCCGAGAAGGGCCTCACCGTCGGCGTCACCCTGCCCAGGAACGACCTGCGGCTCGGGCATGCTCTCGCGCTGCGCCGCGTGCTCCTGAACCTCACGACCAACGCCCTCAAGTTCACGGAGCGGGGGTCGGTCGACATCGTGGCGACCGAGCAGTCGCTGACGCGGGTGACGTTTTCCGTGCGCGATACCGGACCGGGCATCAACCCCGAGGCGCTGTCGAGCCTGTATCACCCGTTCCGCCGCAGCGCCAAGGCGGGCCGCTACCTCTTCTCGGGCACGGGGCTGGGCCTCGCGCTGACGCGCCGCCTGGTGCGGGCCATGGGCTCCGAGCTGGGTCTCGAGACGCGTCCCGGCTGGGGCACGCAGTTCTGGTTCGACCTGGAGCTTCCGCCCGCCGATCCTACCTGAGCGGGGGAGGGCTCAGGGCGCCGTCCCAAGCCTCGCCCTGGTCTTCGGACTCGAAGGCTCGAAGAATTCGTCCATGTCGGGTGCGCCGGCCGCGGCGTTCGGGAACGTCGTCACGCCGAGGGCCGTGAGCGACAGTCGCAGCAGGCTCTGGTGTTGATACAGGGTCGTGGAGCGGTAGCCCCGCCTGGCCTTCGGGCTCACGATGACGCACGGGATGCGGCCGCCGCCGTGTAGATTGTCCGTGCGTGACTCGTCGAACACGATGATCAACAAGCCATCCCGCTGGAACGTCGCGCTCTGCACGAGCGGGTCGATGTTCCGTTTGAGCCACTCGTCGGCGGTCCGCAACGGGCAGTCGTGCGCGTCGTTGCAGACATTGGGCACGATGAAGGCATAGTGCGGCAGGGCATTGCTCGCCAGGTCGGTGGCGAGCTGAGTGAAGGGCACCAGGTTCCGCAGCTGAGTGGAGCTGTGCACGACGTCCGCCAGGAGCGCGAAGATGTTGTGCTTGCGCGCGTAGCGGCGGACGCCCGTCCCGGTGTAGCCGACCACGGGGAGGTCCTCCGCGTAGGACTTCCAGGTCTTTCCCGCCTTGGTCAGCACGCGCACGACGTTGTCGGCGTCCACGATTTCCGAAAACCCGTCGTCGTTCTTGACGGTGTCGCCCACCGTGATCATGAAGTAGTTGCCGATCGAGGGATGGGCGTTGCCGTAATACTGCGTGGCCAGAGCGTACTGCCGCGCCAGGTCGTCGAGATACGGCATCGACGTGTCGCCGATGACGTCCGTGTAATTGGCGTTCTCCTCTACTATGATGAAGACGTGCCCGAAGGATGGGAGGGGCACCGGGGCCGCGGCGGGCGCGGCGTGAACGGCGGCGCGCGCCGGCGTGACTGTCCGGCTCTCACATGCGGCCGTCGCCAGCGCGGCCACCAGGAGCGCGCCGAGCCAGCAGATCCGTCGAACCGTCACTTGATGATCTTCGTGAGCGTGTAGATCGTCACCGGGATGCCGAGCAACACGGCGACGAGCTGGGCGGGCCCGTACAGTCCCGCGAGCGAGCCGGAGCGGGGCACCACGATCACGTCCCCGGGGCGCAGCTCGAGCTCATCCACCGTGCTGCCCGCCGCGATCGCGCGGCGCACCGCGTCGCCGTTCCACAGCGTCTGGCCGTCGCGCTGCACCGTCATCTTGTTGAGCTTGGCCTCGTGCGTGGTCCCTCCGGCCGCCATCAGCACGGCCGGGATCACGGCGTCGGCCGGCACGCTGTAATACCCGGGACGCGCCAGCTCCCCCGAGAGCGTGAGGCCCACCAGCGCGCGGGCCCGCACCACGGGATCGCGGATGTAGCGGGCGATCTCCTCGGTGAGCCGCGGCTCGAGCTCCGTCCGCAACACCCCGCGCAGCGACACCACACCGACCACCGGCAGCGTCACCTCCTGCGACGAGCCGACCGTGAACGTGTCCGAGAGCTGTTGCTCGCTCGTCCTGCCGGCCGCGGCCGCCGACGCCGGCGTGGAGGCTTGCGCCATTTCCACGAGGACGAGGATCCGGTCGCCCGCGTGGAAGTCACCTTCCGCCAGGCGGCGACGGATGTAGGTGGTCTCGACGCGCACGAACTCGGGAGACACCCCCTTGTCGTAGCGGCGCGTCTCGGCCATCCCGACGAGCCGCCGCAACAGCTCCTGCAGGTCGGTCCGGCTCTGTGTCAGGCGGTGGGCGGACGCGGCATTGGACGCGGTCTGCGCCACTCCCGCGGCGAAGCCGGACAGCGTGAGCAGGCCGACGGCGAGCGCGAGCGGAACGAGCGGGACAGGTCGGGACATGGTGATCCTCATGAAGGGTTACTCGGGTCCTCGCAGCACTTCCCCGGCTGCTCCGGCGGGCTCGTCCTTTGCTTCGTAGCCTTCCAGGTAATACGAGTAGTAGCGGTACGCGCTGCCCCGCACGTCGTTGAGCACGGCGCCCAGGAGGCGGATCGGGAGGTGGTCCAACACCTCGAGTTTCGTCTGCGCCAGGTCGCGGTCGCTGACCCCCGTCCGCAGGACCAGCAGCATGCTCCCGCTGGCGGTGCCCAGCGCGAACGCGTCGGCGCCGGCGGCGAGGGGCGAGCTGTCCACGATGATCGCGTCGTGGTGGGCGCGCAGTCCCGCCAGCATGCGCGGCAACGCCGCGGAGCTGACGAGCGCGGGACCGCCGTGGGTGCGCGTGCCGCTGGCCATGAATGTCAGCGTGCGATAGGCCGTGGCCTGGAGGACCTGCTCGAGCGTGGCCTGCCCGGCGAGGAGGTCCGTGAGCCCGGGCTTGCGGGGCAGCTTGAACACCCGGTGCAGCCTGCCGCACCGCACGTCGCCGTCGATCAGGAGGGTGCGGTACCCGGCGTCCGCAAACGCGACGGCCAGGTTCGAGGCCACGAACGACTTGCCGTCCGCGCGCCCGGGGCTCGTGACCGTCACGATCGCCGGGCCGACGCCGTGGCTGTGCAGCACGTTGAGGCGGAGCCCGCGCAAGGCCTCGAGCACTTGGAGCACGCCCTGGGGCTTGGCGTGCCCGTTGCGGCCCAGGTGCGGCACGGCGCCCAGGATGTTCAAGCCCATCGTACCGGTGACGTCCTCGGGATAGTGCACGTGACGGTCGGTGTGATCGAGCACGACCGCGCCCGCGACCCCGACGCCGCCGCCGGCGATGAGCGCCAGTATGATCACGAGCGCCCCCCAGTTTCCGGCCGGCTCCTCGGGCTCTGTCGCGGGATCGACCAAGCGCACGTCGGGCAGGCTGCTCACCTCCGCGAGGCGGGCTTCCTCATAGCGCTGCTGCAGGTTGACGACGGTCTGCTCGCCCAGCGTCACGTCGCGCTGCAGCCGCACCTCCTCCACGGCCAGCGGCGGGATGCGCCGCAGGTCGCCCGCCGCCGAGTCGACCCGGTGCCGCAGCTCCCCCGCACGAATCGCCATTTCCTCGGTCAGCGCCGCCGCCATCGCCGGGATCGTCTTCCGCTCGAGCGCGGCGACCTCCGCGGCGAGCCGGCGCACCGTCGGATCGGCGTCGGTGTAGCGCACGCGCAGAGCTCGCAGCTCCGCCTGCCGCGCCGTGAGATCGTGCAACGCCTGGCTCAGCTCCGTCGATTTCTGCACTGAGCCGACCATCGCGAGCGCGTCGACCGCCACCCCGGAGTCCGCCGGCCCGGCCAGGATGCGGCTGATCGCCTCCCGGTCCCGCAGCAGCCCTTCGCGCTCGACCTTCATGTCGAGCAAGCCCGCGAACGTGGGGTCGGTGGGATACCGGAGGTTGGGGGTCACCGGCGCCGCCCCGCCGGCGTACTGGGTGACGGCGCGCACGCGAAACGTCTTCAGCGCCGTCTCGGCGTCCCGCAGGCTCGCCCGCGCGCGCGCCAGCTGGGTGTCGAGGATCTGGGTCAGCTGAACGAGGTTGTCGCGCTTCAGGTCGGCGGCCGCCGCCACGAACCGCTCGGCGATCGCGTTCACGGTGCCGGTCACTTCGGTCGGGTTGGGGCCGTGCAGCTCGAGCCGCACGAAGTTCCCATCGACGTCGGCGGTCATCTTCAGCTCCCGGCCCAGTCCCTTGGCGGCATCGGACGGTCCCGTCACGCTGAACTCGGCGGTGCGCCGGGCCCAGAGTGCGGCGGACGGCGGGACCCAAGCGAACCCGAGGCGCGCGCCGACCGAATCGCCCACGGCGACCCGCTCCACCACGCTCCGCGAGCGGGAGAGGGTGACGCCTTTGCCGGAATCGTCCACCACCAGCCGATAGCTGCCCGGACGCACGCGTTGCTTGATCCGGAAGGTCGCGAACAGGTCCGAGTCGTCCGGCTGGCGGGGAGCGAGGTAGAGCCGCTGCCGCCGCACGACGTCCTCGAGCACGATGTTCGTCCGGAGCAGCTCCGCCCAGCCCGACGAGATCGGGAGCTGGCCCGACCAGATGGGCCCCGGCTCGCGCCCATAGCGCGCAGCCGGCACCTGGACCCACACCGTGGCCCGCGCGGCGTAGCTCGGCTGCATCACCAGGACGGCCAGCGCCACACCACCCAGGGCCCCCAGCAGCGTGACTCCCAGCACCAGCCACTTATGCCGGCGGACGGCGCGCAGGTAGCGTCCCCATTCGCCGGCAAGGTCCGGCTCGGCCGGCGCGGAACGCGCCACAGCAGGCCGGCTTCCGGAGGTCAACAACGCTGGGGATATGTCTCGGTCGAACCGTGCGGGCAGTTCGTCATTCGTCATGTCGTGTGACGCTCCCTCGTTCCAACCCCTGGGCCGGAGCAAGGTCGGTACCGTGGGCCCCGCCGGAGCCGGCGGCGCAACGTGCCGCGCGGCAGGGAGATACGCCGACCGGGTTCAGCGGCGTCACCGGTCGCTCTGCGCTTTGTAAGGATCCTGCCACAAAATGGTGGTCGCGGCGGGCGGCGATCCCGCGCCACCGGCGCGCTCCGTCGCCGGCCACGGACCGTCGCACATCGCCAGCGCAGTTGTAAGTCCGTCGCGTCATCTGTCCGTCCGGTCGCGCGCCGCCGCGCGCGTAAGCCCTTCGGCCACAATCCGTCAGCCTGCGCACAAGAAGTGCAAAGCTCGGCCCGCGCACTCACCCACTGGGATGGCATGACCACACGACCTGAGCCCGCCGCGTCGGTTTCCGAGCTCCCGACGGCGCCGCCCCACGTCCCCACCCCGCTCCGCGATTTCCTGCCGTTCGCCGCTCCGCTGATCGGCGAAGAGGAAATCCAGGAGGTCGTCGACACCCTGCGATCGAGCTGGATCACGACGGGGCCGAAGGCCAAGCGGTTCGAGCAGGAGTTCGCCGCCTATCTCGGCGCGCCCGGCGCCCTGGGCCTCAATTCGTGCACCGCGGGACTCCACACGGCGCTCGTGACGCTGGGCATCGGACCGGGCGCCGACGTGATCACGACGCCCATGACGTTCGCGGCCTCCGTCAACGTGATCGAGCACGTGGGCGCCCGGCCCGTCCTGGTGGACGTGGAGCCGGACACCCTCAACCTCGATCCCGGGCTCGTGGCCGCGGCGCTCACGCCGCAGACGCGCGCGATCCTGCCGGTGCACTACGCCGGCCACCCCGCCGCCCTCGACCCCATCGGCGAGCTGGCGCGCGCCGCCGGGGTCGCCGTGGTCGAGGACGCGGCCCACGCGTTGCCCGCCAAGTACAAGGGACGCCCCATCGGCTCGGGCACGAACCCCGTCGCGTTCAGCTTCTACGCCACGAAGAACCTCACGACGGCCGAGGGCGGGATGCTCACCGGCGACGCGGCGTTCCTCGAGCGCGCGCGGACCCTGAGCCTGCACGGCATGAGCCGCGATGCCTGGAGCCGCTACGACCGGGGCGGGGCCTGGTTCTACGAGGTCGTCGCGCCGGGCTTCAAGTACAACATGACGGACATCCAGGCGGCGCTCGGGCTGTGGCAGCTGCGCAAGCTCGCCCGCTTCCAGGAGCGGCGCCGGGCGGTGGTACGCCTGTACACCGAGGCGTTCGCGGGTCAGGACGCGCTGGAAGTGCCCGCCGAGCGGTCGGACGTGGAGCATGCGTGGCACCTCTACGTCCTCCGGCTGCGGGAGGAAGCGCTCCGCATCGATCGTAACGTGTTCATCGACGAGCTGAAGCAGCGCAATATCGGCACATCGGTGCACTTCATTCCGATCCACTTGCATCCGTACTACCGGGACAAATACGGCTATCGGCCCGAAAGCTTCCCCGTGGCCTTCACCAATTACCGGCGCATGCTCAGCCTCCCGCTGAGCGCCCGGCTCTCGGACGCCGACGCGGCCTACGTGATCACGGCCGTGCTGGACATCGTGCGCCGGTACCGCCGCTAGAGGTCGAGACGCATGAATCAGCGCGTATTGGTCATCGCGGCCCACCCCGACGACGAAGTGCTCGGCTGCGGCGGCACGGCCGCGTTGCACGCCCGCGCGGGCGACGAGGTGACGGCCGTGATCGCGTGTGAGGGAGAGTCGCTCCGCTATGGGCCGGGGGGCGTCGGGCAGCCGGAGCACATCCGCCGCGCCGCCCGGACGCTCGGCCTGCGGGAGACGCGCCAGCTGGGCTTCGCCGATCAGCGGCTCGACACCCTGTCGCTGGTCGATCTCATCACCCCGCTCGAGCGCGTCGTGCGTGACGTGCGCCCCGCGGTGGTCTACTGTCAGTTCGGGGGCGACGCCAATGTTCCGGGCCGCGCTCGTGGCCACGCGGCCGATCGAGCCGTACATCGAGGCGGTGTACGCCTTCGACACCGCCTCGAGCACCGAGTGGGGCTACCCGCGGGCCTTCGTCCCCGACACGTGGATCGACATTTCCGAGACACTCGAGCAGAAGCTGTGCGCCATGGCGTGCTACGAGAGCGAGGTACGCGAGTACCCGCATCCCCGCTCGCTCGATGCGCTGCGGCATCGCGCACGCGCCTGGGGCAATCACTGCTGCCTCGACGCCGCCGAGGTGTTCATGACGGTGCGACGGAGCCTACGCGGTGGCCAAACGCCTGTTTGACGTCGTCGTCGCGGCGCTCGGCCTCGTGGCCGCCGCCCCGGTCCTGTTGGTGGCGGCCGTGGGGATCCGGCTGTCGAGTCCGGGCCCCATCCTGTATCGCGCGCGGCTGGTCGGTCGGGACGGACGCCCGTTCACGATGTACAAGCTGCGCACGATGCACCTGCACCACTCCGGCTCGCGCAGCGTCATCACCGCCGAGCGCGACCCGCGCGTGTTCGCGTTCGGCCGCCCGCTGCGCCGGCTCAAGATCGACGAGCTACCCCAGCTCGTGAACGTGCTGCGCGGCGAGATGTCCCTCGTGGGCCCGCGTCCGCAGCACCCGGACATCGTGCGGAGCTACTACGCGCCCGAGCATGGGGAAACGCTCCGGGTCCGCCCGGGTCTCGCGAGTCCGGGAAGCCTGTACGATTCCACTCACGGCGAACCGCTGGTAGGCAGCGCCGACCCGGAGCGAGCATACGCGGAGCGCCTACTGCCCCTCGTGCTGGCGCTCGACCGGGTGTACGTGCGGCGGGCATCGCTATGGTACGACGCGACCATCGTGGGACGCACGCTCATGGTGATCGCGGCCTCGGTTTTCGGACGGCGCACGTTCCCCGAACCGCCCGAAATGGCCGAGGCCCGAGCCCTCTTGTCCCGTCGGGCAGGCAACCACATCAGCCCTCCCGCCACGGTGTAACGCATGCCCTCACCCAGGTCCCACCGGTTCACGCACTTCGCGGCGCTCCTCGCACTGGCCGCGATCGTGCCGCTGACGACCTGCTCCAACGAGACCGTCGGCCTCTCGACCCTCCCCCCGATCCGCGATGGCGTGAATGCCGCTGCGATCTCGTCGGACGAGGTGCTCGTGGGAGCCGGGGACATCGCGCGCTGCGATCGCACCGATGACGAGCGCACCGCCGCCGTCCTCGACACCATCCCCGGCACCGTCTTCACGCTGGGCGATAACGTGCTGGGCTCAAGCACCCAGGTGCCGGATTTCACCAACTGCTACGACCCCTCGTGGGGCCGCCATAAAGCGCGCACGCATCCCGCCAACGACCACCTGGAATACTGGATCGCGGGCGCCTCCACCTACTTCGACTACTTCGGCAGCGCCGCCGGCGAGCGCGGCAAGGGCTACTACAGCTACGAGCTCGGCGCCTGGCACATCGTGGTCTTGAACACCGGCGTCTCCACGGCTGCCGGGTCGCCCCAGGAGCTGTGGCTCAAGGCCGATCTGGCGGCGAGCACCAAGCGCTGCACGCTCGCCTACTGGCATATGCCGCGCTTCAGCTCCACGGGCACCGCGGTGCGCGATGCCGTCAAGCCGTTGTGGGACGATCTCTACGCCGCGGGCGCGGAGCTCGTGCTCAACGCCCACTACGACGTGTACGAGCGGTTCGCGCCGCAGACGCCGGCCGGGGTGCTCGATGCCGCGTTCGGCATCCGTCAGTTCACCGTGGGCACGGGTGGGATGGGCACCGGCGCGGTCAACGCCGTGCAACCCAACAGCGAGGTGCGGAACCCCACCGTGTACGGCGTGCTCAAGCTCACTTTGAGCACCGACGGGTACGCCTGGCAATTCATTCGGTCCGGAGGCAGCGTGTTTACCGACGCCGGCAGCGGCTCCTGCCACGACCCCGCGTCCGGCGGGCCGCCCGTCGCCACGGTGGACGTCACGCCAGCCGCAGCGCCGGTCCAGGTGGGCCAAACGGTGCAGCTCACCGCGACGGTCAAGGACGCCAACGGCAACATTCTTACCGGGCGCACGGTCGCGTGGACCAGCTCCAACACGTCCACGGCGACGGTAAGCGCCACCGGTCTGGTGACGGGCGTGGCGCCGGGCCCGGCCACCATCACCGCGACGAGCGAAGGGAAGAACGGCAGCGCGGGCGTAACGGTCACCGCAGGCGCCGTGTCGGCCTCGCAGTCGACGGTCGCGGCCGCGCCGGCGTCGCTCGCGGCGGGGAGCGGCAGCTCGACCATCACGGTCACGGTGAAGGACGCCGGCGGCAATCCGATCAGTGGCGCGACCGTCGTGCTCGCGGCCACGGGAAGCGGCAACACCCTCACCCAGCCGGGCGGGACGACCGACGCCGCGGGCGTGGCGACGGGGACCCTCGGCTCGACCGGGGCGGGAGCGAAGACCATCTCGGCGACCGCGAGCGGCACCGCGATCACGCAGACCGCCGCGGTGACGGTCACGCCCGGTCCCCTGTCCGCCGCGCAGTCCACGGTGACCGCCGCGCCGCCGTCCATCGCGGCCGGGAGCGGCACCTCGACGATCACGGTGACCGCGAAGGATGCCAACGGCAATCCGATCGGCGGCGCAACGGTGGTGCTCGCGGCCACGGGAAGCGGGAACACGCTCACGCAGCCGAGCGGCACGACCGACGCCACCGGCGTGGCGACGGGGACGCTCAGCGCGACCGTGGCCGAGCCGAAGACCGTCTCGGCGACGATCGGCGGGACCGCCGTCACTCAGACCGCGGCGGTCACCGTCATGTCAGGCGCCGTGTCGGCCTCCCGGTCGACGGTGACGGCAGCACCGCCGTCCCTGACGGCGGGGAGTGGCAGCTCGACCATCACGGTCACGGTGAAGGACGCCAGCGGCAACCCGATCGCTGGCGCGACCGTCGTGCTCGCGGCCACGGGAAGCGGCAACACCCTCACCCAGCCGAGCGGGACGACCGACGCCGCCGGCGTGGCGACGGGGACCCTCGGCTCGACCGGTGCGGGAGCGAAAACCGTCTCGGCAACGGCCGGCGGGACCGCGATCACACAGACGGCCACGGTGTCGGTCACGCCCGGTGCCGTGTCCGCCGCGCAGTCCACGGTGACCGCCGCGCCGCCGTCCATCGCGGCGGGGGGCGAGACGTCGACGATCACGGTGACCGCCAAGGATGCCAACGGCAACCCGATCAGCGAGGCGACGGTGGTCCTCGCGGCTACGGGGACCGGGAACACCCTCACGCAGCCCAGCGGGACGACCGACGCGACCGGCGTCGCGACGGGGACCATCAGCACGACCGTGGCGGAGCCGAAGACCGTCTCGGCGACGATCAACGGGACCGCGATCACTCAGACGGCGGCGGTCACGGTGACTTCGGCCCCGGTGTCGGCCTCGCAGTCGACGGTAGCGGCAGCACCGACTTCGCTCACGGAGGGGAGCGGCAGCTCAACCGTCACCGTCACGGTCAAGGACGCCGGCGGCAACCCAATCACCGGGGCGACGGTGCTGCTCGCGGCCACAGGAAGCGGCAACACTCTCACGCAGCCGAGCGGGACGACCGACGCCGCCGGGGTAGCGACGGGGACCCTCAGCTCGACCGGTGCTGGGACCAAGACCGTCTCGGCGAGCGCCGGCGGTACCGCCATCACGCAGACGGCCACGGTGACGGTCGCGCCCGGTCCCGTGTCGGCCGCGCAGTCCACCGTGACCGCCGCGCCGGCATCGATTACGGCGGGAAGCGGGACCTCGACGATCACGGTGACCGCCAAAGATGCCAGCGGCAACCCGATCGGCGGGGCGACGGTGGTGCTCGCGGCCACGGGGAGCAGCAACACCCTCACGCAACCGAGCGGCCTGACCGATGGAACGGGCGTCGCGACGGGGACTTTCAGCTCGACCGTGGCGGAGTCGAAGACCGTCTCGGCGACGATCAACGGGACCGCGATCACTCAGACGGCGGCGGTCACGGTGACTGCGGCCCCGGTGTCGGCCTCGCAGTCGACGGTCGCGGCGGCACCGACCTCGATCACGGCGGGGAACGGCAGCACGACCATCACGGTGACGGTGAAGGACGCGGGCGGCAATCCGATCAGTGGCGCGACCGTCGTGCTCGCGACCACGGGGAGCGGCAACACCCTCACGCAGCCGAGCGGGACGACCGATGCGACCGGCGTGGCGACGGGGACCCTCAGCTCGACCGGCGCGGGGACCAAGACCGTCTCGGCGACCGCCAACGGCACCGCGATCACGCAGACGGCCACGGTGACGGTCGCGCCCGGTCCGGTGTCCGCGGCGCAGTCGACGGTGACCGCCGCGCCGCCGTCGATCGCGGCGGGCAGCGCAACGTCCACGATCACGGTGACCGCCAGGGATGCCAACGGCAACCCGATCGGGGGCGCGCCGGTGGTGCTCGCTGCCACGGGGACTGGGAACACCCTTACACAGCCCGGGGGCCCGACGGACGCAACGGGCGTGGCGACCGGTACCCTCCGCTCGACCGCGGCGGGAGCAAAGACCATCTCGGCAACGATCGATGGGATCGCGGTCACGCAGACGGCCACGGTGACGGTCACGCCCGGTCCGGTGTCGGCCGCGCAGTCCACGGTGACCGCCGCGCCGCCGTCGATCGCGACGGGGAGCGGGACGTCGACCATCACGGTGACCGCCAAGGATGCCAACGGCAATCCGATCGGCGGGGCGACCGCGGTGCTCGCCGCCACGGGAAGCGGGAACACGCTCACGCAGCCCGGCGGCCCAACCGACGCGACGGGCGTGGCGACCGGGACCTTGAGCTCGACCGTGGCGGGAACGAAAACCGTCTCGGCCACGATCAGTGGAACCGCCATCACGCAGACCGCGGCCGTCTCGGTGGCCAACGCCCCCGTGGCCTCCGTCACCGTGAGTCCGGCCACGGCCAGCGTGCCGGCAGGGCAGACGCTCCAGCTCACCGCGACGCTGCGGGACGCCGGCGGCAACATTCTCACCGGGCGAACGGTCACCTGGACCAGCTCCAACACCTCCGTGGCCACCGTGAGCAGCAGCGGCCTGGTGACGGCCTTGGCGGCGGGCCCGGCCACGATCACGGCGACGAGCGAGGGGCAAAGCGGGACCGCGGCCATCACCGTCACCGGCGGCAGCACGGTGACCCTGGTCGGAGCGGGCGACATCGCGTCGTGCTCGTCGAGCGGCGACGAAGCAACCGCCACTCTGCTCGACGGCATTGCCGGCACCGTGTTCACGTTGGGCGACAACGCCTACGAGAATGGCTCGACGTCCGATTACACGACCTGCTACAACCCCACCTGGGGGCGGCACAAAGCCCGCACCCGGCCGACGGTCGGCAACCACGAATACAATACGTCGGGTGCCGCCGGGTACTTCGGCTACTTCGGCGCGGCGGCGGGTGACCCGGCGAAGGGCTACTACAGCTACGACCTGGGCGAGTGGCACGTCGTCGTCGTCAACAACTACGTGCCGATGAACGCCGGCTCGGCGCAGGAGCAGTGGTTGCGCGCGGACCTCTCGGCGAGCACGAAGCAGTGCACGCTCGCCATGTGGCACGAGCCGCTCTTCAGCTCCGGCCCCATCCACGGCGGCAACCCGGGGACGGCGCCGCTGTGGCAGGCGCTGTACGAAGGAGGGGCCGAGATCATCCTGGCGGGGCACGATCACAACTACGAGCGGTTTGCCCCGCTCCGCGCGGACGGGACGCTGGATGCCGCGTTCGGGGTCCGGGAGTTCGTGGTGGGGACCGGCGGAGCGTCACTCGACGGAGTTGGCAATCCCCCGGCCCCCGGAAGCGAGGTGCGCGGCACCGGCTGGGGCGTCATGAAGCTCACGCTACAGCCGGGGGGCTACACCTGGGAGTTCGTCCACGTGGCGGGCGGGACCCTCACGGACCAGGGGAGCGCGAGCTGTCACGGTGCGCCTGCCACGGCGCCGCCCGTGGCCAAACCGGGCGGTCCGTATGCCTCCGACGGGGCCGTCACGTTCGACGGCACCGCATCGTTCGATCCTCAGGGCGACAACCCGCTCACGTACGCCTGGGACTTCGGCGACGGCGCGAACGGCTCGGGAGCCTCGCCCACCCACAGCTACGCCGCGAGCGGCAACTACACCGTCACGCTCGTCGTCACCGACTCGAGGGGCAACCCGAGCGCCCCGGCGACGACAACGGCCACGATCGCCAACCAGCCCCCGAGCGTGAACGCCGGGCCCGACCGGGCCATCCTGCCCGGCGCGACGGTGAATCTGTCGGCCACGTTCACCGACAATCCCACGGACACGCCCTGGAGCTACGCCATCAATTGGGGCGACGGCTCAGCTACCGAGAGCGGCAGCGTGACGAGCACGCCAGGCCAGATCTCCTCGAGCCACATCTACGGCAACATCGGACAGTTCACGCTGCGGGTCAGTGTGACCGATCGGCGCGGCAGCACGGGATCGGACGACGCCGTCGTCACCGTGTCCGACGTGCCGCCGCCCCAGGTGTTCGTCGGCGCCGGGGACATCGCGCGCTGCGATCGTACCGACGACGAGCGCACCGCGGCCGTCCTCGACACCATCCCCGGCACCGTCTTCACGCTGGGCGACAACGTGCTCGGCTCGAGCACCCAGGTGCCGGATTTCAACAACTGCTACAACCCGTCGTGGGGCCGCCACAAGGCGCGGACGCACCCCGCCAACGACCACCTGGAATACTGGATCGCGGGCGCCTCCACCTACTTCGACTACTTCGGCAGCGCCGCCGGCGAGCGCGGCAAGGGCTACTACAGCTACGAGCTCGGCGGCTGGCACATCGTGGTCTTGAACACCGGCGTCTCCACGGCCGCGGGCTCGCCTCAGGAGCTGTGGCTCAAGGCCGATCTGGCCGCGAGCACCAAGCGCTGCACGCTCGCCTACTGGCACATGCCGCGCTTCAGCTCCACGGGCACCGCGGTGCGCGATGCCGTCAAGCCGTTCTGGGACGACCTCTACGCCGCGGGCGCGGAGCTCGTGCTCAACGCCCACTACGACGTGTACGAGCGGTTCGCGCCGCAGACGCCGGCCGGCGTGCTCGATCTCCAGAACGGCATCCGTGAGTTCATCGTGGGCACGGGCGGGATGGGGACCGGCTCGGTCAACGCCGTGCAGCCCAACAGCGAGATGCGGAACCCCGCCGTCTATGGCGTGCTCAAGTTCATCCTGAGCGCGGACGGCTACACCTGGAAGTTCATCCCTGCCGCGCCCAACACGTTCACGGACACCGGCTCGGGGCCGTGCCACTGACCGCGCAGCCAGCAGCCTCGACGGAGTCGCTCCGGGGCGAGCGCGGTCTCACCCACCGCACTCTGGCCGGGCTGGTTTGGACCGGCGGAGGGAGGGCGGTGTACGCCGTCCTCCGCCTCGTGGTCCTCTTCCTCCTGGCCCGGTTCGTCTCGCCCGCGGATTTCGGCATCGTCGGCGCGGCGACGGTCGTGTTGGGGTTCTCCACCATCTTCTGCGAGCTGGGCATGGGGCCGGCGATCGTGCAGCGCCCCACGCTCGAGCCGCGGCACGAACAGGCGGCGTTCTCCGCCTCGGTCGGCTTCGGCCTGGTGCTGGGAGCGATTCTCTGGGTGCTCGCTCCCCAGATCGCCGGGTTCTTCCGCATCCCCGCCGTCCAGCCCGTCCTTCGCACATTCGCCTGGACGTTCCCGTTGGCCGGGCTCTCGCTCGTGGCGTACGCCGTGACGCAGCGAGCGCTGCGGTTCCGGTGGTTGGCCATCGTCGACCTGGTGAGCTTCGGCGTCGGCTACGGCGTCGTCGGTATCACGCTGGCACTGCTCGGGTTCGGGGTGTGGGCGCTGGTGGCGGCGGAGATGTCGAAGGTGGCCCTGTACACCACCATTCTGGTGGTCGCGCACCCGCCGCGCTTCACGATCCGGCCGGATCGCAAGGCGTTCGCCGAGCTGATGTATTACGGCAGCGGTTTCACCGTCTCCAAAGTCGCCAACTATCTGGCGCTGCAGCTCGACAACGTCATCGTCGGCCGCTGGCTCGGAGTGGTCGCCCTGGGTTTCTACGGACGCGCGTACGAGCTGATGGCCGCGGCCCCGGCGCTCCTGGGCGAGCCCGTGGACAAAGTGCTCTTCCCCGCCATGGCCGCGCGGCAAGGCGACCTGCGCTCTCTCTCATCGGCGTATCGCCGCGGCGTGGCGGCGATGGCGCTCGTCACGCTGCCGCTGAGCGCGCTCCTCGTCGTCCTCGCCCCCGAGGCCGTCCCCGTGCTCCTGGGCCCCAAGTGGACGCCGGTGATCGTCCCCTTCCAGATCCTGACGCTCGGCATTTTCCTGCGCACGAGCTACCGCATCAGTGACGTCGTGGCGCGCGCCACCGGGGCGGTGTATCGCCGGGCGTGGCGGCAGGGCACCTACATGCTGTGCGTAGTCGCCGGCGCCTGGTTCGGACGGCGCTGGGGGATCGCGGGAGTGGCTCTGGGCGTGCTCGGTGCGCTGGCGGTGAACTACCTGTTGATGGCCGACCTCGGCCTGCGCCTTGCCGGGCTCGGCTGGCGCCGCTTTTGGCAGGCGCACCTGCACGCGCTGCTTACGGCCGCGGTCGTCGCCGCCCTGGTGGGAGGCCTGGCATCGCTGGTCCGCGCCTGGGGCCTGCCGGACGTTGCCGTGCTCGTCACGGCGGGCGTGCTGGGGCTGGGCGGCACGCTGCTGCTGGTGCGGGCGGCACCGCAGGTATTCCTCGGGGCCGATGGACTCTGGCTGCTCGAGCAGGTCCGCCGGCTGGTCTCGAGCCGCGGGGCGCCCAGCGCGGCGACGCCTCCGGCTGCCGCGTCGCTCCCAGGGGAAGAGCCACTGCTGGCGCTGGTGCGGCAGCTCGGTGAAGCGCTGGCTCGTGAAGGTATCCACTACTGCCAGTGGAAGGGGCACTCGAAGCGGCACCGGTGGGCGACCGGTGCGGGCGACATCGACCTGCTCGTGGACCCCGTCGATGAGGGGCGGTTGGCGAGCGTCCTCAAGCAATTGGGATTCATCGTGGCCCTGGCGCCGCCGGAGGAACGACTCCCCGGTGTCGTGAGCTACTTTGGCCTCGACCGCGGCACCGGGAAGCTCGTCCATGTGCACGCACACGAACGACTGTTTCTCGGCCGACCGTGGGCTGCCGCCCGGGCGCTGCCGATGGAAGGCCTCTTTCTGGCCTCAGCCGCGCAGGGCTCGGTCTTCCGCACGCCGGCTCCCGAAATCGAGCTGATCGGGCTCGTGCTGCGGACGGTCGAGCGGCGCCGACTCACGGAGGTGGCGCAGCAGGAACTGTCGGACCTCGAAGCCCGGAGCGATCCGACCAGGCTGGCCCGAGCGCTCGAGCAGGTGCCGTTCCTGGACGCACGCTTCTTCGCCGCATGCCGCCAGTCGCTCTCGCCGGACTGCCCGGCCGGGACGCGCCTGCTGCTGCGGTGGCGGCTGCTGCGCCGCTTGCGGACCAGGGCGGTGCGCCCGCCGATCGCGGCCGCCTTCCTGCGGCTGCTGCATCGTGCACGCATGCTGGCAAATCGGCGCTCCAGCGCACCCGGAAAGCGACTTGCCCCGCGCGGGCTGGTGATCGCGCTCGGCGGGGCCGATGGCTCGGGTAAGTCCAGCTGCACCCGGGAGCTTCACGGCTGGCTCACTCCGACCTTCGCGTGTGCCGCATTCCACCTGGGCCGACCGCAACGGTCGCTTCCGACGTTCGTGGTGGGCGCCGCACTCTGGGGACGGACGCTGCTCAACCGACTGGTCGGCAAACCCGGCCTGCACCGGCCGTCGCGGAACGAGATTCCGACCGGCCGCACGCCCAGCTCGCTCGAGCTGCTGCGTCACCTGTGTACCGCGCGCGACCGCTACCGACTGACGGTCAAGGCGAAACGCCTGGCGGCGCGGGGGGCATTCGTGCTGTGCGAGCGCTATCCGAACATCACCACGCTCGCGGGCCCGAGCATCGAGCAGCAGCAGTATCTCATGCCGCAGGGCCGACTGGCCCGGTGGCTGGTGACGCACGAGGTCGGCTACTACCAGCGGATGCCGCCGCCGGACCTTGCGGCGGTGCTCCTGGTCGAGCCCGACGTCGCGGTGCGGCGCAAGCAGGGCGAAGAGCCTGAGGCCTACGTGCGGTATCGCGCGCAGCTCGTCAAGCGCTGGGACTGGACCGACACGGGCGTGCACGTGGTGGATTCGAATCGCCCGCTGGCTGACGTCGTCCAGGACCTCCGATGTCTCGTTTGGTCGGCGGTGTCGCGAGCGAAGTCCCGGCAATGCCTGGTCTGGTCGAAGCCGTCGACGCCGCGCGTGCGGCGGCCCGACGGGCGCGCCATCGTCGTCGAGCTGGTCGGGCCCGCCGGCGCGGGTAAGAGTGCGGTCGCCGACGTCCTGCGGAGCCGTGACGCGACGCTGCGAGCCAGCATCTGGGGGCTGCCGCGCCCGTCGCTGTTGTGGAGCACCGTTATGCTGCTCCCCACGTTCCTGGTGCTGAGCCTCGCCGCGCGCGCCGTTTGCCGGGAGGAGCTCAAGCAGATGATCCGCCTGACCACCCTGGGGCGGGTCCTGCCGCGGCTGGCGCGGGGGCGGCGGCTCGTCGTACTCGACGAAGGGCCGGTGTTCGCCTTGGCCTGGCTTCGGGTCTTCGGCGCCGAGCGGCTGCTCTGCAGTGCCGCCTACGAGCGTTGGGTCCAGCGGATGCTCGCCTCCTGGGCCCGGATGATCGATGTCGTGGTGCTCGTGGACGCCCCGGATCCCGTCTTGTCGCAACGGATCCGCGCCCGGGTGAAGCCTCACATGGTCAAGGACCAAAGCGACCAGCAGATCACCGCGTTCGCAGCCCGGTTCCGGACCGCGTTCGCGTCGGTGATTCCGGCCGTGACGGGCCTGAACGGCACGATGCAGGTCTCCGTCCGAGCCGACCTCGAGACGCCGCACGAGCTGGCGGCGCGCGTGCTCCAGGCCGTCGGGGGAGGCCAGACGTGAAGACGACCGCGACGGCGCCCCTGCACCCGGCGATCCGGTGGGCGTTTTACGTGTTCCTCCTCTCGCTGCCGTTCGAGTATCCCAGACGCACCATTCCCTGGGAGACCACCACCATCACGTGCGCGCTGTTCCTGTTCGCCGCCCTGTTACAACCACGCATCTGCTTCCGACGCTTGCCGGTGGCGGTCGCGTGGTACGGGATGTTCCTCTACGTCTGTGTCGTCTCGTTCGCCGTCAACGGCGGCCTCTACGCCGCCGAAGTGCAGCGGATCTTCACCCTGCAGCTGCAAATGGCCCTGCTGCTCTGGGCCGGCTACAACGTGCTGCACGACGAGGAGGTATTCCGACGCGCGCCCTTCATGCTGGCGGTGGCGTGCGTGGCGCGCGCGGCCGTGCAGCTGTCCGGCATCGCGACCAAGCACGACGAAGAGTGGTACGGAGGCGAGCGGATTTCCGCGCTGGGGCAAAACGCCAATCACAGCGCCATGATCATGACCGTCGGGCTGCTGGCGTTGATCGGGCTGGCCTACGCCCGCTCCAGCGGCCGGCGCGGCTGGCGGGTGCTGATCTGGCCGTTTGCGGTCGTCCTCGCCATCGCGATCCTCCAGAACGGCTCGCGCGGCGGCATGATCGCGCTGGCGATGGGCCTGCTCACCTTTGCGCTGAGCGGATCGGGGCTGCGGGCGCGCATCCGCAACACCGTGGGCGTGGCGTTGGCGCTCGGCGTCGTGACGTGGGCGTCCTACAATAACGAGGGCCTGCGCAACCGCTTCAAGCAGTCCATGGTCGCCGGCGCGATGGCCGGTCGCGAACGGGTGTATCCGGAGCTGGCGCAAATGTTTCTCGAGCGCCCGATCATCGGATATGGCCCCGTCGCCAACAAGTACGTGCTGGGAGGACGGTTGCCGGAGCAGCACTATGCCCGCCGCGACGCGCATAACCTGTTGCTGGAAGTCATGACCTCCACTGGGACCGTCGGCCTGATCCCGTTCACCGTGCTGCTGGGGCTGGTGTGGCGCGCCGCGTGGCGGGCGCGCCGGGGCCCCGACGGCATTTTGCCGCTCGCCCTGCTGGTCGCGGTGCTCACGGCCAACCTGAGCGGCAACTGGATCGCCGGCCCGCTGCTGTACGTGGTCTTCACGTACGCGCTGGCGAGCGATCGGGCGCCGCCGTTTGCGCCCAATCCTGAACCCGCCCGTCACCGCTCCTGGCCCGCTCGCTCCGGTCGGGCGCTCGCCTGGCGCGCGGCGCCCCCGTCCGTTCCCCTTCCCGGGAGAGCGGACCCCACCGAGGTCGACCAGTGCTGATCACGTTTTCGGGCCTCGACGGAGCGGGCAAGTCCACCCTGATCGAGTGGCTCAGGGACACGCTCGAGCGACACAATCACCCGGTCGCCGTGTTCCACATGAACGATCACGTGGGCGCCTACGCCTACTTGCGGGCGCTGCGGGATCGCTGGCTCGGCGGGCCACCCGCCGCGCCGGGCGCCGGCGAAGCGCGGGAGCATGACAGGTCGAACGGTGCCCGGTCCAGTCTCCGGGAGCGCGTCTGGCGCCTCCGCATCGCCATCGTCTGGAACAAGCCCCTGAGGCGCTTGCTCTACCTCTTCGATCTGGTGGTCTTCTGGTGTTACCGCCTCCACATCGAAACGGCGCAGCGGCGGATCCTGATCATGGACCGCTACTTCTACGACACGCTCGTGGACGTCTCGGACGGGCGGCACTGGTTCTGGATTCGGCTGCTGGCGCGGATCACGCCGACCCCGGAGGTACCGGTGCTCCTCGACATCAGTCCCGAGGAATCGTACAGCCGGAAGGGGGAATACTCGGTCGAATACCTGCGGGCGCGCTGGGTCGCCTACCGCACGGTTTTCCCGTGGGTGCGGACCTCCGTCACGATCACGAACGACGATATCAACGCCGCCAAAGCGACGCTGCAGCGCGTGGTGTTGGAGAGGGTGGGCGCCCGGTGACGCAATCGGACGAACGGGCCCTGGCGGGACTCCTCCTGCGGCTGCTCCTGGACGACGACCCTCCGGACGAGAGGGTCGTGGATTGGAACGTCCTGCTCCCCCTGGCCCGCCGGAACGGTACGCTGCTGCGCGTCGCCGCCCGATTGACGGAGCGGAGCCCCGCCCCGCCCGGGCCCGTGGTGGACGCCATCGCGACCGAGCGACGGCGGGTCCGCGACGCCTTCGAGCTGGTCCGGAACGTCAGCCGGGTCTGCACCAAGCACGGCATCGCGTTTTTGTTTCCGAAGGCGTTCCAGCATTACCCTGACGTAGGCGAGGACCTCGATCTCCTCGTTCTCTCCCGCGCCGCCGACGTCGACGCACTGCTCGCTCGAGAGCTGTCGGCGACGCCCGCGCCGCGCGACCTCGCGGGCCGCATCGCCGACACCGTCACCTTCCGGGTGCGCGACGTCCTCACCCCGTTGGACGTGCAGCACGGCCGGATCGGGACCGTCGGAGAGCACCGGGCGTACGCCCTCGCGCTCGTGCGGAACCACCGGCGGATCGTGATCGAGGGGACGCAGTGCGCGGTGCCGTGGCCCGAGGATCAGCTGCTGCTGCAGGGCGTGCAGCGGATCTACGGACGCCGCTCCCTGCGGCTCTGCGACGTGGTGTACACGATCGCTTCGCTGCGGGGCGATGCGCTCGACTGGGCGTACATCGTCTCCATGGCCCGCCGCATCGGGGTCCTGCCCGGCCTGGCCTGCTACCTCGGCTACGTCGAGCAGATTCACCGCGAGCTGTCCGGTGGCCCGCTCGTGCCGGAGCAGGTGCGCGAGCGACTGCCGCTCGAGGGGTGGGGCCGGGTGGCGTTCGCACGAGGCGCCTATCGGTTCCCGGCGCTGCGCGTGAACGGCAGGCTGTACTTCACGCAGCTGGTCGCCGGACTGCGGGCGGCGAACTGGGATCGCGCCGCGCGCCTCTGCCTGCTGCCGTTCGTGGGCGCGGCGGCGACAGTCGGGCGGCTCCGCACATGATCTCCGCCCCCGTGGCGCCCCGGTCGCTCGTCCGGGAGCGCGTGCTGGTGCTCGACGCCCACACCAACCAGGCGCTGGCGTGCGTGCGCTCGCTGGGCCGCGCCGGCCACGAGGTGTTCGTCGCGAGCCATCGCTGGGCGCCGCTCGCGGCCTGGTCGACCTATTGCCGCGGCCGCTTTCGGCTGCGGGAAGAGTCGGTCGAGGCCTTCGCCGAGCTGCGCGCCTGGGCGTGCCAGCGTGGCGTGACGGTCGTACTGCCGCTCACGGAGCGCGCGTGCCTGCTCTGCAACGCGCAGCGCGGCGCGTGGGAAGCGTTGGGCATCGTGGTGGGCTGCGGCCCGGACGACATGCTGCTACGGGCGTTCGACAAGGCTCAGACGGCGGAGTACGCCGCCGCCTGCGGCGCCACGATCCCGCCGACCCGGGTGCCGACGTCGCTCGCCGAGTGCCGGGCCGCGGCTGAAGCGGTGGGCTATCCCTGCGTCGTCAAGCCGCGCTTCAGCAACGTCCACGATGGCTTCACGTTCCAGCTGGGCGAGGCGGCACGCTACGTGGGACACGCAGCCGAGCTCGATGCCGCCATCGAAGGGACTCGACAGGGGGACCGCTGGCCCCTGATTCAGGGATTCGTGCCCGGCACGGGCAAGGGCGCGTTCGCGCTGTGTAACCACGGCGAGGTGGTGGCGTGGTTCGCCCACGAGCGGTTGCGGGACGTGCGGCCGTCGGGCTCCGGGAGCAGCCTGCGGCGGGCCGTCGCGCTCGACCCGCGGCTCCGCACGCCGGCGGAGCGGCTGCTGCGTGAGATGCAATGGCACGGCCCGGCAATGGTGGAGTTCCGCGACGAGGGGACCGGGGCGCCGTACTTGATCGAGGTGAACGGCCGCTTCTGGGGCTCGCTCCAGCTCGCCGTCTCGGCCGGCGTCGACTTCCCGCGCCTTTGGGTGGACTTGCTCCGCGGACACGCCGTCACGCCCTCGCGCGGCTACGTCGAGGGCGTGACGCTGCGGTTTCTCTGGGGAGACGTGAAGCGGTTTCTCTACATCCTCGCCGGGCCACCGAAGGGGTATCCGGGTCGTTACCCGAGCGTGTGGCAGGGTGTGCGGGAGCTGCTCGGCCCGCAGCCGCCCGGCACGCTCAACGAAACGTGGAGCGGGGGCGACCGCTGGCCCGTGGTCGGCGAAGTGGTACAGGGTGTGCGCGAGCTCATGACCCGGGTGTTCCGGCGCGGCACCTCGCCCGCTCCGGCCTACGTCGATGCTCCTCGTCCGATCCGGGTCCTCATGCTCACGCCCGACTGGCCCACACCGGATCGTCCCCGCACGACGACCTTCATCAAGCGCCAGGCGGACGCCCTGCGAGCCGCGGGCGCCGATATCGACGTCTTCCATTTCCCCGCGGCGCAGCGCCCCTGGAACTACTTCAGCGCGTGGCGCGCCGTGCGCCGCCGCCTCGCTACGGGGCGCTACGACCTCGTGCACGCCCAGTTCGGCCAGAGCGGGCTCGTGGCGTTGCCCAAGCGCGTGCCCCTCGTGGTCACGTTCCGCGGCAGCGATCTGTTGGGCATCGTGAGCGACAAGACCGGCCGCCATACCTGGAGGGGTCGGGTGGTGCAGGCGTGTTCCCGGATGGTCGCACGCCTGGCCGACGCCGTAATCGTCGTGTCGGAGCACATGAAGGCGCAGCTCCCCGCCGCCGTGCGTCCGAGCGTGATCCCATCCGGCCTCGACCTGAAGCTGTTTCACCCGATTCCCCGCGACGAGGCACGTCGACGGCTGGGCTGGTCTGCCGACCGGCGCATCGTGCTGTTTGTCGGCCGACCGTTTCAGGCGCGCAAGCGCCACACGCTCGCCCGGGACGCGGTCGAGCTCGTGAACCGCTCCCTCCCGGCGGAGCTGGTGGTCGCCTGGGGTGTGCCCCACGCCGAGATACCGGTCTACATGAGTGCGGCCGACGTGCTGGTGTGCACCTCGATGCAGGAGGGGTCTCCCAACGTCGTCAAGGAAGCCCTGGCGTGCGATCTGCCCGTGGTCTCGGTGCCCGTGGGGGACGTGGCGCTGCGCCTCCACGCGATCGACGGGTGCGAGCTGTGCGCCGACGACCGGCCCGAGACGATCGCCGCGGCCCTGGAGCGGGTCCTGCGCCGGGACCGACGCATCGACGGACGTGAGGCCGTCCGACCGCTGGACGAGGAATTGCTGACCCAGCAGGTCCTGGGCATCTACCGGTCCGTCCTCAACGGTCACGCGCCGGACCGGCGGCGGCTCGGCAATCGCCGCCTGACCATACGAAAAGCGTCGCCCTCCGAGGAGATGGAGTGGGACAACCTGGTGCGGCGGTTCGACCACTACCGCGTCGTTCACACGCGCGCATGGCTGCACTCGCTCGAGGCCTCCGGCTGTGGCCAGCCCCTCTACCTCGTCTTCGAGCGGGATCACGAGATCGCGGGATGTTTGCCGGGTCTCTTGGTGCGATACGGCCCCCTCCGGTTGTTCGGGTCCCCGTTGCCGGGGTGGCAAACCGTCAGCATGGGGCCCGTGTTCGACGAGCACCGGACTTCCACCGCGGACGTCGTCGCGGCGGTGGTGCCGTTCCTGCGGCGCCGCTACGGCGTCCACCATATCGAGCTGATGTGCGGCCACCTGGATTCCACCGCGATGGTGGCGGCGGGCTTCCGCGGCGAGGCCGTCACCACGTATCGCGTGGCTCTCGGTCCGGACGAGGCGACCACGATGCAGTCGATGAAAGACAGCGCGCGGCGCAACGTGCGACGGGCGATCAAGCTCGGCCTCGTCACTCGGTTCGAAACCGACGAGGCGTTCGTGGACGAGCACTATTCCCAGATCAAGGAGGTCTACGCCCGCCGCGGCTTCAGCGTCCCGTTCGGCAAGCGGCGAGTGCTGGAGTTCTTCCGCCACATGAAGGCAGCGGGCGCTCTGTTGGCAGTCGCCGTCTATCTCGAAGATGGAGGCCCCTGCATTGCCACGGGCATGTTCACGGTGCACGGCCACGAGCTGCTGCTGTCGATGTGGACGCATCGCACGCGGTACCGCTGGTATCGGCCCACGGAGTTGATGACCTGGACGGTCATGCAAAAGGCGATGGCGCTCGGGTGCGACAGCTTCGATTTGATGGGCCGCGGGGATTTCAAGGCCAAGTTCGGCGCGGCCCCCGACGCGAGCAAGCAGCGCTGGGTGTGGAGCCGGTATGCGTGGCTCACCGCCGCGCGCGACCTGGCCGAGAAGGGCTACCGCTGGCAGCAGGGCATCCGCGGCCGCCTGGCCCAGCTGACGTCCACGGCGCTGCCCCCCAGCCCGGTCGAAGCCGGCCAGGTAGAAGATCAGCCGCCGGCGCGCTCACCCAGCCGCGCCCCGGTGGGGACGTAGCATGCGCGACACCCGACCGCTCGCGTGCGTCATGGGCGACATGGACCTGCTTCGGCCGCTGGGCCTGGCACGGATTCCCTGCGTGGTCGTGGCTCGCCCCGGGGCCGCGCCCCGTTTCTCGCGCTTCGCCCGCGCCGCACTCCCCTGGGTCGACACGTGGGAGCACGCCGACGAGCAAGTCGACACCCTGATGCGGTTCGCGTCGAGGCAGTCCCAGCCTCCGGTGCTGTTCTACCAGGAAGACCGCGAGCTGCTGCTCGTCTCCCGCCACCGCGAGCGCCTGCGGTCGGCGTTCCGGTTCACGATCGGCGACGCCACGTTGGTGGAAGAATTGGTCGACAAGGGCCGGTTCCAGGCCTTGGCGCGGCGGCTGAACCTGCCCGTGCCCGTGCCCGTGGCGCGGCAGCTCGACCTCACCCGGCTCCCGACCGCGGCGGAGTTCGACGTGCCCTTCCCGATCGTGATCAAGCCGCTCACGCGCCGCACGGACCGCTGGGGCCCGCTGGGCGGCCCGGGCAAGGCCATGCTGGTCGAGAGCCTCGAGGCGCTGCAGCGGCTGTGGCCGCGCGTCGTGACGGCAAATGTGCCCGTGCTCGCTCAGCAGCTCGTGCCCGGCCCGGAAACGGGCGTTGAGAGCTACCACGTCTACGTGGGCGAGCAGGGAGAGATCGTGGGCGAGTTTACCGGCCGAAAGATCCGGACCTGGCCCCGGCAGCTCGGCCACAGCACCGCGCTCGAGATCACCGATTCGGCCGAGGTGACGGCACTGGGCCGAGCGGTGATGCGGCGGCTGGAGCTGCGGGGGGTCGCGAAGCTCGACTTCAAACGCGGCCCCGACGGCCGGCTCTACCTGCTGGAGATCAACCCCCGCTTTACGCTGTGGCATCATCCGGCAGCGCTCGCGGGCGTGAACGTGCCGGCGCTCGTGTACGGCGATCTCGCCGGCCTTCCCCGACCTGCGGCGCGGCGCGCGCACCCGGGAGTACGGTGGTGCAAGATCTGGCAGGACGCCCCCGCCGCTCGCGCCGCCGGCGTGCCGCTCGCCCGTTGGCTCCCGTGGGCGCTGCGCTGCGAAGCGAAGAGTGCCCTGAGTTGGGACGACCCACTCCCCCTGCTGGGCGCGGCCGCGTGGGCGGCGGGGCGCCGGCTCGCGGCGTGGCTCCGCCCGCTCTTCCTGCTGGCCCGGCGCCCGGTCAAGGCACGGCTGCCATGAGACCGATCCGCGTGCTCATGATCACCAGCGCCTGGCCGACACCCGGGACGCCGCGCACCACTCATTTCATCAAGCGCCAGGCGGACTATCTCCGGGCGGCGGGCGTCGACGTGGACGTATTTCAATTCCGCGGCGACCAGCGTCCCGACCGTTACGTCGCTGCCTGGGTGCGCGCCCAGTGGCGGCTCAGAACGTCACGCTACGATCTCGTGCACGCCCAGTTCGGCCAGAGCGGCCTGCTCGCGCTCCCCCGCCGCGTGCCCCTGGTGGTGACGTTCCGCGGCAGCGATGTCCTGGGCATCGTGAGCGATGTGGACGGGCGCTACACCTGGAAGGGACGCGTGGTGCAGTGGCTCTCGCGTCTGGTCGCCCGCCGGGCCGAGGCCGTGATCGTGGTGTCCGACCACATGAAGCAGTCCCTGCCCTCCTCGGTGGCCGCGGCCGTGATTCCCTCCGGCCTCGACCTCGAGCTGTTCCGGCCGCTGCCTCGCGACGAGGCCCGGCGCGCCCTCAACCTCCGACTCGACCGGCGCTACGTGCTGTTCGTCGGCAAGCCGACGCAGGCGCGGAAGCGGGGCGACCTGGCGCGTCGGGCGGTGGAGCTGCTCGATCGCTCCTGCGCGGCAGAGCTGATCACCGCGTGGGGCGTGCCCCACGACCACATCCCGCTCTACATGAACGCCTGCGACGTGCTCGTGTGCACGTCGATGCAGGAAGGGTCGCCCAACGTGGTCAAAGAGGCCTTGGCGTGTGATACGCCCGTGGTGTCGGTCCCGGTGGGCGACGTGCCCACCCGGCTCGCCGGGATCGAGGGATGCGAGCTGTGCACCGACGACCGGCCGGAGACCATCGCGGCGGCGCTGGAGCGCGTGCTGCGCCGCGGCCGGCGCATCCGGGGCCGCGAGACCGTCGCGAACCTGGACGAGGCGCTCCTCACGCGGCAGGTGATCGCGATCTATCGCTCCGTGCTCGCGGGCCGCGCAGGGAACGGCGCCGCTCCCGCGGACGGCCCAGCTCCGACCCGCTCCCGCGGGGTGCGCTGGCTCAAGCAGCGACTGTACGGGGACCACCGCAGTCGGTACCAGCACCTCGTGACCACCACGGCGCAGCGCTCAGCGCGCATCCTCGCGTTCGGCGCCGGACGGGGCGCGCGCGAATTCGACCTGCGGGGACCCGGCCGCGAGGTGGTCGGCGTGGACGTCGACCAGGACATCCGGGCGAATCCATTCATCGATCTCGCCGTGCTGTACGACGGCCGGCGGTTGCCCTTCCCCGACGCCAGCTTCGACATGTGCTGCGCGCACTCGGTCATCGAGCACCTCCCGGATCCCGGGGGTACGTTCGCCGAGATCGCGCGGGTGCTGCGGCCGGGGGGGCACCTGCTCTTCAAGACGCCGAATCTCTGGTTCTACGCCATGCTGATCAGCCGCCTCGTGCCCAACCGATGGCATTCACGGGTGCTGAAGTTCGCCACGGGACGCGACCAACGCGACGTATTTCCCACGGTCTATGGGGCGAACACCCGCCCGCGGCTGCGGCGCTTGCTCCGCGCGGCCGGACTGCGGGAAGCGGAGCTGGGTGTGCATGTGCACGGAGCCGGCTACCTCGAGTTCTCGCTGCCCACGTATGTCCTGGGCGTGCTCTATGAGCGGCTGGTCAACGCCTCGCCCCTGCTCGAGGACCTGCGCGGCGCGATTGTCGGCGACTTCGTCCGGCCGGCGGCCGCGGTGCCCGCCGCCACGCGCCAACCGGCCGCGCTCGCGGGGAGCCGGCCGTGATCGCCACGCGTCCGCTCGTCTCCATCGTGGTCCCGTGTCGCAATGAGGAGCGCTATATCGGGGCGTGCCTCGACTCGATCCTGGCGGGCGACTATCCGCGGGACCGGGTCGAAGTGCTCGTCGTCGACGGTCTGAGCGACGATCGCACGCGGGAGATCCTCGGCCGGTACACGGCGCGGCACCCCTCGATCCGCCGGCTGGACAATCCTCAGCGGATCACCCCCACCGCGCTCAACGTGGGGATCCGTGCCGCGGAGGGGGACGTCATCATGCGGATGGATGCGCACGTGCTCTACCCCTCGACCTATGTCTCCCAGCTCGTCGCCGCGCTCGAGGAGACCGGGGCCGATTGCGTGGGTGGCGTGATCGAGACGCTTCCCGCCGACGAATCCGCCACCGCGCGGGCCATCGCCCTGGGCCTGTCCCACCCGCTCGGCGTGGGCAACTCGTATTTTCGCATTGGGTCGCGCGAGCGGCGCTGGGCCGACGCCGTGTCGTTCGGCTGCTACCGGCGTGACGTGTTCGACCGCATCGGCCTGTTCGACGAAGAATTGATCCGCAATCAGGACGACGAGTTCGATCTGCGCCTGATCAAGCACGGCGGGCGGGTGCTGCTGGTCCCGGAGGTGGTGGCGCGCTACTACGCCCGGCGGTCGCTCGGGCAAGTGGCCCGCATGTTCTACCAGTACGGCTACTTCAAGCCGCTGGTGGTGAGGAAGCTCGGTCGCGTCATGACCTTCCGCCCACTCGTCCCCGCCGCCCTGCTCCTCAGCCTGGTGGGGTCGGCGCTGCTGGGGCTGTGGTGGACGCCGGCGGCCCTGGTGGGCGCGGGAATCTTCGGGTGCTACGCCGCCGTGGTGCTGGGGGCCGCGCTCGCCTGCCTGCGCCGGCACGGCGTCCGGGCCAGCGCCGTTCTGCTGGCCGTATTCCCGGTGGTGCACTTCAGCTTCGGCCTCGGTTTCCTGCGCGGCATCGCCGAGCACCTGCTCGGGCTCAAGCGCCGGCGGCCGCACGCGGCCGCGATCTCGTTGTCGCGTTAGCCGAGGAGATTCTCTCTTGTCCACGAGGACGCCGCGGATCGCGAGCTTCGGCTACCACGAGGTGACGGACGAGCCGACGACGTCGGGCTTCCAGCGGCCCGCCGCCCTGCCGTTCAAGCACACGCGCCGCGCGTTTGCCGAGCATCTCGCGAGCATTGCCGCCGGACCGCACGTCCCCGGTCTCGTGGCGCAGATCGATTTCACGCGTCTCGGCCGGCACGTGTTGCTCACCTTCGACGACGGGGGGAAGAGCGCCGTGTATACCGCGGACGAGCTGTCCCGACGCGGCTGGAAGGCTCACTTCTTCATCGTCACGAGCTTGATCGGCACTCGCACCTTCGTCGATGCAGCGGACATCCGCTACCTGCGCAGTTGCGGTCATGTCATCGGCAGCCATTCGCACACGCATCCCGACATCTTTCGCGACCTGACCCCCGCACGGATGCTGGAGGAGTGGCGCACCAGCTGCGGCGTTCTGGCCGACCTCCTGGGCGAGCCCTGCATCGTGGCCTCCGTCCCCGGCGGCGACATCTCGACGGCCGTGTTGCGCTCGGCGGCGCCGGCCGGCGTGCGCTACCTGTTCACGTCGGAGCCGTGGATCGCGCCGCGGCGAGTGGACGGCAGCTGGATCCTCGGCCGCTTCGGCCCCAAGGTCGGCACGTCGGCGGACCGCGTCAGCGCGCTCGTGCGGTTCCACGGCTGGCAGCGCGCCCTCCTCGAGCGTCGCCTGAAGGGAATGCTGCGACGGGGCCTCCCGGCCCTGTATCGCCTGTACGTCCGGCGCACCACCCAGGACTGGGCCACGCAATGAGCGTCACCGTCGAAGACTTCCAGGGGGCCCCGGCCGAGTGGGACGCGTTCGTCCGCGCCCAGCCGCGGTGGACGCAGGTGCACCTGTTCGGGTGGAAGACCGTCATGACGCGCGCGCTGGGGCACGAATGCCTGTATCTGGCCGCGCGCGATCCGGCTGGCGGACTCGTGGGCGTCCTACCGCTGGTGCGCGTGCGGAGCCTGGCGTTCGGACACTACCTCGTCTCCATGCCGTTCCTGAATTACGGGGGACCGCTCGGCAGCGACGCCGCCGTGCAAGCCCTCGTCGCGCGGGCGGTCGAGCTGGCGCAGCGAGACAAAGCCAAGCTGCTCGAGCTCCGTAGCCGCGGGCCGCTCCCCATCACGCTCCCGGTCAGCCATCGCAAGGTGGCGGTCGTCCTCGACCTCGCCCCGGGCGCTCCGGACACGGTGTGGGAAGGGATCAGCCCCAGACTCAAGAGCTACGTGCGACGGACCCTGAAGGGCGGGGTGAGCGTGCGGTTCGGGCCCGATCAGCTCGGCTCATTCTTCGAGGTGTTCGCGCGGCACATGCACGAGCTCGGAACGCCCACACATCACCGCCGGCTGTTCGAGACGATCGCCGAAGTGTTCCCCGAGGATGTCTGGTTCGGCTGTGCGTACCTCGACGGACGGCCCGTGGCGTGCGGCTGCGCCCTCCAGTGGGCGGGCGAGGTGGAGGTGACGTGGGCATCGGCCCTCGCGAGCGCCCCGGACCTGCGGCCCAACGTGCTGCTGTACTGGTCCTTCATGGAGCGCGCGGCCACGGCAGGGTTGCGAACCTTCAACTTCGGCCGCTCGACCCCAGGCTCGGGCCCCCACGAATTCAAGCGTCGCTGGGGATCCCGGGACGAGCCCCTGTGGTGGTACGACCGCTCCGCCGGCAACGGAGCCACCACGCCTTCCCCGCAGGATCCCGCCCTCGCCTGGGGTCCCCGGCTCTGGAAGCGTCTGCCGCTTGGGCTCGCGACCGCGCTGGGCCCAAGCATCGTCCGCTATCTGCCCTAGGACCGCCGGCTGACACACGCCCGATGCTAAAGTGTTGGCGATCTGTGGCAATGCCTGGTGCCCGACGCGAGCACCGCCTGACACGTGGCCCATAAGTCGCTTGTTGACATGAAGTTGACATGCCTCGCAAGAACCCCGGTCGGCCCCCGACCCGGCACGAGACCTGATATGGATGGCGGCACCGCAAGCGTTTCGGACCCTGAACCGATGGTGCAATGACCTCCGCACGTCTCGAACTCGAGCAGCTCGCCTATGGAGTCGCGTGGCCGGTGCGCGCCCTCGCCGCCGTGAGTCACGCCGTAGACCCGTTGCTGCGCAGCTCCACCACGCGACGGCTGGCCAAAGCCGGAGTCGACTTCTGCTGTGCTGTGGGTGCGGTAGTGGCCGCCGTGGCCGTGGGCGAGGGCGTGCGGCGATTCGGGCCCGGCAACACGGCGACGCTCGCCGTCCTGGTGGGGGGGCTGGTCGTCGGCGCCGACACGCTGGCCGGCAGCTATCGCACGATCTGGCGCTACACCAGTCTCAAAGAAGCGATGGCGATCGGTTTCTCGAGCCTGGCCGTGCTCGGGTTGCTGCTCGCCGGACAGTCGCTGGGCTTCCTCCACCTGTCCGGCGCGACCAGCCTGCTGATCGCCCTGCTGCTGCTGTTTCTGTGCATCGGCGTGCGCACGCTGCGGCGCTGGTCGGTCGCCGACGCGAAGCGACGGGAGCGCCAGCCGCAGGGTGGTCTCGTCCCCTCGCGCCGCGTCATCATCGCCGGCGCCGGGGAGCATGGCCTATCCATCGGCCGCGAGCTGATGGGGAGCGCGGCGGCCGGCGTCGAGCTCGTAGGGTTCCTGGATGACGATCCGGCAAAGCTCGGTGCCGCGCTGAACGGGGTTCCCGTGCTCGGCCCCCTGAAGCACGCCCTCGCGCTGGCCGAGCGCCACCGCGTGAGCGAGGTGATCGTCGCCATGCCCTCGGCCCATCCGGACGCGGTACGCACGTTCGGCCGACAGCTCGAGGAGGCCGGCGTCCGGGTGCGCGCCGTGCGCGGCATCGAGCGGTTTGTGCTCGGCGGCGACTTGCATCGCCCCGGGTCTGCCACGTTGCGCGAGCTGCTCGACTCCGCACCCCCCGTGCCCCCCAAGTATCAGGGAGCCGCCGAGGGCGTGCGTCGCGTGCTGGTCACCGGCGGTGCCGGGTTCATCGGCTCACATCTGACGCGCATGCTGCTCGAGCGAGGTTACCACGTCCGGGTGCTGGACCGCTTCGATTATGGGCGCGCCGGCATCGAAGGGCTGCACGACCCGCACCTCGAAGTCGTCCAGGGAGACATCTGCAGCAGTCGGGACGTGAGTCGCGCGCTGCGCGACGTGCATGGCGTCCTCGCCCTCGCCGCCATCGTCGGCGACCCCGCGTGCAACCTGGATCCCGAAGAGACCATCAATCTGAATTACACCGCGACCAAGGTGCTCATCGAGGCGTGCAACTTCTACGGCGTGCGCCGGCTCGTCTTTGCCTCGAGCTGCAGCGTCTACGGCGCCAGCAACCACGACCTGTTGACCGAGCGCTCGCGACTCAACCCGGTATCGCTGTACGCCCGGACCCGGGTCTTGAGCGAGAACCTGCTGTTCGACCGGGCGGGCGACGTCGAGCCGGTCGTGCTGCGGCTCGCCACGGTGTTCGGCTTGTCGCCGCGCATGCGCTTCGATCTCGTGGTGAACACCCTGACGGTGAAAGGCGTGGTGGACGGCAAAATCCCCATCCAGGGCGGCAACCAGTGGCGGCCCAACGTGCACTGCCGGGACGCGGCGCGGGCGTTCATCGCCGCTCTCGAGGCGCCGGCCGGCCGCGTTGCCGGCGAACTGTTCAACGTGGGGGGGGACGCCCTGAACCACCGCATCGCGGACCTCGGGGAAATGGTCGCGCGCATCATCCCGGGCGTCGAGATTATGCGCCAGCCGGACGTGGCCGATCCCAGGGATTATCGGGTCGGGTTCGAGAAGATCCGCACGGTCCTGGCGTTTGAGCCCGAATTCACCGTGGCGGAGGGAATCCGCGAAGTCGCGGCCGCGGTGCAGAGTCAGGCGGCGCTCCGAGCCTACCAGGACCCCGCGTTCCACAATGTGCACGCGCTGCGCCAGAGCTTTGCGACGCCGCGGCGCCGGCGGGGGGATATGGCGCCGCAGGCGCCTCGCGCGGGCGTGAGCGAGGGCTACGCCATCACGGCGTGAAGAACTCGTCCATGTCGGGTGCCGTCGCCGCGCTGTTCGGGAACGCCGTCACGCCGAGGGCGTTGAGCGACAGCCGCAAGGTGCTCTGGTGCTGGTACACGGTGGTCGACTGATACGCCCGCTTACCCTTTCCGCTCACCGCCACCCACGCGATCCGGCCACCCCCGTTCGTCTTGTCCCTGCCGGACTCGTCGAACAGAATGATCAGCAACCCGTCGCGCTGAAACGCGGCGCTCTCGATGAGCGGCGCGATGTTCGTCTCGAGCCAGGCGTCTGCCGTCGCCAGCGGGCAGTCGTGCGCGTCGTCGCACAGGTTGGGCACGATCATGGCATAGTTCGGCAGCGTGTCCCCCGCCAGATCGGTCGCGAACTGCGTGAACGGCACCACGTTCTGCCGCTGCACCGGATCCTTCGCCACGTCCCACACCAGTGTGAGGATGTTGTGGTACCGCGAGTACTTCCCCGTGCCCCGTCCGGTATAGCCCACGTACGGCAGGTCTTCCGCGTACGACTTCCATGTCTTGTGCGCGAGCAGCAGCTGCCGCACGACGTTGTCGGTGTTCACGACGGTCGAGTCGGCATCATTGTTGGTCATGGTATCGCCGACCGTGAGCATGAAATAGTTGCCGATGGATGGATGCGTGTTCGCGTAGTACTGCGTCGCCAGCCCGTACTGCTGCGCCAGACCCTGGAGATAGGGCATCGAGGTGCCGCCGATCACCGTGTCGTAGTTCGTGTTCTCTTCGACCACGATGAACACATGCTCGAAGGCGGGGGAAACGATGGCGAACGGCCCGCTCGACGCGCCCGTGAGCCCCGGCGCGCTCGCCGCCAACGTGTAACCCGTCCCGATTCGGTTGACGCTGAGACTCTGAAAGCGGGCTACGCCGCTGATCGCAGCGACGGTCGTGGTCCCGTACAGGCCGGCGTTGCCCGGGTTGGTCCCGAGGGCCACGGTCACGCCGTCAGTGAAACCGCTGGCGGTGTTGCCCTCTGCGTCCAGCGCCGTCACCTGCACCGCCGGGCTGAGCGCCGCGTCCGCGGCCGTGTCGCTCGGCTGCACCATGAAGGCCAGATGAGTCGCCGGGCCCGACGTAACGGTAAACGGCGCGCTCGTAGCCCCGGTGAGCCCGGTCGCACTCGCCGTCAGGGTGTAACCGGTCCCGATCTTGTCGATGCTCAGGTTGGTGAAGCGCGTGACGCCGTTCACCGCGGCGACGCTGGCGGTGCCCGAGAGACTGCCGCCGCCCGGGTTGGT
>WNGD01000486.1_pt1 | contig 42088 bp, 38 predicted proteins | sample 5400671 | NCBI WGS metagenome assembly WNGD01 (sample SAMN13153369, study PRJNA577476) | soil metagenome | isolation source: 40 cm soil or saprolite under grassland replicate 2 | place: USA:California | collected 2016-06-15 | reverse complement strand
GTCTCCAGGTCGAAGAAGTGGAGGAGTCGCGGGTCGATCGCCACCTCGGCCGCTTCGTCCGGCGCGAGGAGGAGGTGCCGGTCGAAGCGGCCGAGGAGCGTCACCGCACGCTCGAGGTGGTCGACACCCAGGGAGGGGCCTGGGGGCTGGGCGGCGGTGTCGACGAGATCGGAGCGCTCGAGCGGCGTCGCCGCGATCTCGATGTGGACGAGCTGTTCCGAGCCGAGGGATTCGACGAGGAGGATGCGACCGCGCAGGCGGGCACCGTCCCAACCGGACGCCTCGCGCACATCCTCGGGACGGATCCCGACCGCGAGACGTCGGCCCGCGTAGTTCTCAAGCGACGGCCGCTCGGCGGCGAGGTCGGCAGGGAGGTCCACCTCGACTTCGCCGACTTTGCAGACGAGCCTGCCGTTGTCGCGCTCGACGACTGCTTCGAACAGGTTCATAGGCGGCGACCCGACGAAGCTTGCGACGAACAGATTCGCGGGGGCGTCGTAGAGGCGCTGCGGCGTCTCGACCTGCTGCAGCTCGCCGTCGCGCATCACGGCGACGCGATGGCCCATCGTCATCGCCTCGACCTGATCGTGCGTGACATAGACGGTCGTCACCTTGAGCGCCTGCTGGATGCGCGCGATCTCCGCACGCATCTGAACGCGCAGCTTCGCGTCGAGGTTCGAGAGCGGCTCGTCCATCAAGAACGCTTTCGGCTCGCGCACGATCGCGCGTCCCATTGCGACGCGCTGGCGTTGCCCCCCGGAAAGTTGCGCGGGGCGGCGCTGCAGCATGTCGCCGAGCCCGAGGATGCGCGCGATCTCCTCGACCCGCTGCTTCTGCTCTGCCTTCGGCACCTTGCGCATGCGCAATCCGAAGGCGAGGTTCTCGTAGACGCTCTTGTGCGGGTAGAGCGCGTAGTTCTGGAAGACCATGGCAATGTCGCGGTCGCGGGGCGCGAGCTCGTTGACGACCTTGCCGCCGATCCGGATCTCGCCCGAGGTGATCTCCTCGAGCCCGGCGATCATCCGGAGCGCCGTGGTCTTTCCGCACCCGGACGGCCCGACCAGCACCATGAACTCGCCTTCGGCGACCTCCAGGTTCAGATCCCGGACCGCCGTGAAGTCGTTGCCGTAGATCTTCGAGAGGTGGACCAGCTCGATCGCGGCCATCAGGGCACTAACCTCGGACCGCCCCGGCGGTCAAACCGAACGCAATTCGACGTTGCACGAGCAGGAAGAAGACGACGACCGGGAGCGCACACAAGGTCGCGCCGGCCATCAGCGGCCCCCAGTCCGTTCCGCGCAGCGTCGTGAAGGACGCGAGCCACACCATCAGCGTCTGCTTCTCGGGCGTGTGCAGGAACACATACGCGATGATGAACTCGTTCCAGGCCTGGATGAAGGCGAAGATCGACGTCGCTACCAACCCCGGCCCCACGAGAGGCAGGAGGACCCGCACGAAGGCGCCGAAGCGGGTGGCTCCGTCCACCATCGCCGCCTCCTCGAGCTCCTTCGGAATGCCGAGCAGGAAGCCGCGCATCGTCCACACCGTGAACGGCAGCACGAAGGTGAGGTACATGGCGATCACCCCCGTGAGCTTGTCGATCTGCCCCAGCCGGGACATGAGGATGTAGAGCGGAATGATCAGCGCCGCGAGCGGCACCATCTGGACGCCGAGAATCAGGACGATGAACGCCTTGCGTCCGTAGAAGTGGAACTTCGCGAGCGCGAGCGATGCCAGAAACGCCAGTACGACCGAAAGCGCGACCACGGCGCTGACGACGATCAGGCTGTTCTTCACCGCATTCCAGAAGAAGGGCTGATGGATGGCGTCGCGGAAGTTCGAAAGCGTCGGGTGGGTCGGAACCCACTGCGGCGTGTAGCTGAGGATCTGCTGTCCCGGCTTGAACGCCGTCGCGACCATCCAGTACACGGGAAAGACCATCACGGCGAGCACGAGCAGCCCGAGCAGGTTCCAGCCGAACTGGCGTGTCCGCCGTCGCCGCCCTCGCCCTCGGGGCGCCACGGGCGCAACCGGGGTCGGCGCGATCTGCGTGACGGAGCTCACTGCACCTCTCCCGTCCTCAGCATCTGGCGGAGATACACGAGCGTGGCACCGAACATGAACAGCACCATCACGACCGCGATCGCCGCACCGAGGCCGTACTCGCTGATCTGGAACGACTGGTGGAAGGCGTAGATCGCCATCGTGTAGTAGTCGTTCGTCGGCCGGAAGTCGAGCATCACCCAGATCTGCTGGAAGACCTGGAAGTCCCAGATGATCGACAGGCTCGTGAGGATGACGAAGATCGGCATCAGCAGTGGAAGCGTCACCTCACGGAACACCGCCCAGGGCCGGGCGCCGTCGATCGCCGCCGCCTCGAGCAGCTCCTGTGGCACCTGGGCGAGGCCGGCATACACCGTGATCGTGATGAACGGAATCGCCCCCCAGACGATCAGCGCGGTGATCACGCCGAAGCCGGTCCAGGGATTGGCGAACCAATCGTGCCGGATGAAGTTGCCGACGTGCAGCTTGGTCAGGGTCCAGTTCGCGACGCCGAACTCGTAGTCGACCATCCAGCGCCAGATGTCCACCGCGACGATCACCGGCACCGACCAGACCAGGACGAGCCCGGTCGTGATCGCGATGCGGAGCCAGCGCGAGACCTGAAGAAGTAGCAACGCCATCGCCGTGCCCAGCACCATGGTCAACGTCACCGTGACGGCGGTGAACACGACCGTCCGTGCGAGCACGCGCCAGAACTCGCCGTCGTGGAGGATGTGCGTGTAGTTCGCGAGCCCGATCCAGCGGCCCTTGTGGCGAATCAGCTCGAAGAGGCCGTACTTCTCGAACGACATCTTGACGAGCAGGTACAGCGGGTAGCCGAGGATGACGCCGATGGCCGTGGCCGCCGGAGCCAGCAGCGCGTAGGGAGCGAGTGCCCGTCCGAGTCGCTGCCGTGTGAAGCGGCGCCGCCGCCGAGAGGCGAGTGGAAACTCGCTCTCGGCGACGGACGCCACAGCTGCTCCTTCGGGCGCGAGGCGACTCACGCGCCGGTGTTCAGGATCCTCGTGATCTGACTACTGGCGCTAGTTGCCGCTGCCTTCACCGAAGCACGACCGGTGAAGATCTTCACGAGCATGTTCTGCAGCACGTTCGCATTCTCCACGTTCGCCCAGTTGGGGCTCGTGGGTACGAACCAACTGGACTTCGCCGCCCGTGCGAACGGCGCCAGCTTCGGGTTCGAGGCGTTGAAGGCGAGGAGCTTCGTCGTGTTGGCGATGTTGCCCGCCTTCGCGATCTCGCTCTCCGCAGCGGTGCTCGTGAACGCCTTGATCCAGTCGACGGCGAGGGTCTGGTTCTTCGTGGTCACCGGGACCGCGAGATCCGAGCCGCCGAGGAACCCGGGCATGATCTTGCCCGGGGTGTGGCTCGGCATCGGATATGCGCCCACCACCGGCGCGAGCGCCGGGTCCCCGAGCTTCTCGTCGAGTGCGTACGGCCATTCCCAGCCGTTTCCGATGAACGAGCCGACCTTGCCCTTCGCGAACACGAGCGACTGCTGCGGGTTCGCTTCGTCGGTCGTTTTGCTTGCCCGCGTCAGCGTCTTCGCAATCCGGGCGACCTGATTCAGGCCCGCCAGCGCCTGCGGGGAGTTGAGCGTTCCTTTCCAGCTTCCACCTTTGCGCACCGCGATCTGCCCGCCGAAGTCGTAGACGAAGGACATCGCTGCGTACCAGTATTTGCCGGGGAAGTAGATAGCCGAGTAGCCGCTGTCCTTCCCGTACTTCTTCATCAGCTTCTTCCCGTCTGCCATGAACTGTGCCAGGCTCTTGGGTGTCGACTTGATGCCGGCGCCCTTGTACTGGTCCTTGCGATAGATGACGGCCCGCGCACCGGCGTAATACGGAACGCCGTAGAGCTTCCCGTTGTACTGGCACGAGCTCTTGAGGCCCTGGAGCCAGGTCTTGTTGTTCGGGAACGCCGACTGCGTCAGCGTCTTGAAGGCGCCGGCAGCCATGTACTTCGTCATCTCCGAGTTACCCAGCTCGATCACGTCTGGTGCGTCACCGCCGGCGAGCCCTGCGTCGAGCTTCTGGAGATGGTTGCCCCACGACTGATATTGGACGTCGACATCGACGCCCGGGTGCTGTGCCTTGAAGTTCCTGTTGGCAAGAGCCACTGCCTCGGGCCAACCGCTCTGCGCGTCGTTCTGGAGCCAGACCACGATCTTGTCGGCCTGGGCCCTCGAGGTTCCGCCGCTTGCGGTCGCTGCCGCAACGGCGAGCATGGCGGCGAGGACTGCCGCCACGAGGAATCGAGCTTTCATGTCGCCTCCCGGAGCATGGGGGAGCCACCCTGGCGTCCCCGATTGGTTTAGACCACCAACCACGGCCGAGAGATTGGCACAGACCAATCTTGGTGTCAAGGGGGTGAATTCTCCGCTGATTGCGAGTCAGTGGTCTTGACCACGTCCGGACTGCTGTGCTTCCATAGAGAGCGCCGTGAGCAAACAGGTCTTGACCAGGCAGCGGGTCCTCGAGCTGATCGACCAGCTCCAGGTCGGCGAGGCAATCCCCTCGGAGCGGCGGCTCAGCGGCGAGCTCGGCATCTCGCGCCTGACGCTCCGGGCGGCGCTCGACGATCTCGTCCGCGACGGGTACCTCGAGCGCCGGCACGGAAGCGGCACCTTCGTCAGCGAACCGAAGATCGCCCAGCAGCTGACCCTGACCTCCTTCAGCGAGGACATGCGCCGTCGCGGCATGACCGCCGGCAGCAAGACGATCGAGCTGCGCGAGACGCACGCCGGTGCCGCGGTCGGCCGCGCGCTCAACGTGTCGCCGGACTCACGCGTCGTCCTCATCCGGCGCCTGCGCCTCGCCGACGGCGAGCCGATGGCGCTCGAGACGCTGCACGTGCCGGCCGATCGAGTCCCGGGCCTGTCGCGTGAGTTGCTCGAGAATGCGTCTTTCTACGAGCTGCTCGAGAAGGAGTACGGCGTCGTGATCGCGAGCGGGATGCAGTCGATCGAGCCCACCGTGACGAACGAGGAGGAGTCCGAGCTGCTCGGTGTGCCGTTGCACTCGCCGGCCTTCCTCTTCGAGCGGACCTCGCGCACGGCGTCCGGCGAGACGGTCGAATTCGTCCGCTCGCTCTACCGAGGCGACCGCTACCGGCTCGTCGCCGAGCTGTCGCAGCGGCGAGATCGCCCGGTTGCGGCGGCGGCCCCTCTGTTGACGGCCGCCGTCGCGGAACCGACTCCATGAAGCGCTCGGGCGTCTCGTACTTCGGCGTCCGCATCCCCCGTCACGCCCGCCGCGATCTCGAGGACATCGCCGCGCGCGGCTACACCGCGGTGTTGCACACATTCTCCGAGAACGATCTCGCGTACTACCGCGGCACGATGGCCGAGATCGTCGCCTCGTCGCACGAGCTCGGGCTCGAGGTGCAGATGTGCCCGTGGGGCGTCGGCAGGACGTTCGGAGGTGAGGCCGAGAGCCGTTGGGTGACCTTCCATCCGGAGGCATGCCAGGTGCTGGACGACGGCCGCCGTGTCGCGACAGGCTGCCTCAACAATCCCGTGTACCGCGCGTTCTGCAAGGAGTGGGCGGACGCCGCGCTCGAGGCGGGCACGGACTACGTCTTCTGGGACGAGCCCCACTGGACGGTCCCCGAGCACGTCGGCGTCGACGATCCGCAGCGGTGGGCCTGTGTGTGCCAAGTCTGTGCCGAGCTGTCGGAACAGGACCTGTCGCAGGGTCTGACCCCGGAAGTGGAACAGTTTCGTGAAAGATCGATCGTCGATTTCCTCGGCGAGGTGACGGCGCACGTCGCCTCGCGCGGCGGCAGGAACACGATCTGCCTGCTGCCGCTGACGGAAGGGCCGCACGGCGTCAGCGACTGGGATTCGGTCGCCTCGCTGCCGCATCTCGAAGTGCTGGCCACGGACCCGTACTGGAAGAACTTCGACGAGTCGGCCGAGTCCTTCGTCGGCCGCTTCGCGCGGTTGCTTGCGGAAACCTGCGCCCGGCACGACGTCGACGCGCAGATGTGGCTGCCGAGCTTCGGGCTGACGCGCGACGACGTTCCCGACCTGGAAGCGGCGGTCGCTGCGACCCGCGCCGCGGGGGTCGAGGACGTGTGGACGTGGGGCTACGAGGCGTGCGGCCACATGACGCACCTCGCGACACCCGACTCGCCGCTCGTCTGGGAAGCGGTCACCGCGGCATTGACCCGAGAAGAAGGGACTGCAACTGAGAGGCAGCGTGTCGACCTCCGCGATCTCGACCTGCGACCCACGGCCGAGCTCGTCCGACTCATCAACGACGAGGACCGAACGGTCGCGGGCGCCGTGGCCGACGCCGCAGAGTCGATCGCGGGCGCGATCGACTCGATCGTCGAGCGGCTCGAGGCCGGGGGGAGGCTTGTCTATGTCGGGGCCGGCTCGTCGGGCCGTGCCGCTGCGGCCGATGCCGCGGAGTGCGGGCCGACATTCTCGACCGACCGGATCGTCGCGGTGACGACGGAGGAAGAGGCTGCCGAGGATGACACCGAAGCGAGTGCGCGCGATCTCGCGGCTTTGGACGTTGGCGCGAAGGACGTCGTACTCGCCGTCAGCGCGAGTGGACGCACGCCCTACACGCTCGCCGCCCTCGAGCAAGCGTCGAGGGTCGGCGCGCACACGATCGGGCTCGCCTGCGTCTACGACTCCGAGCTCGCACGGCGTGCCGTCCAGGCAATCGAGGTCGAGGTTGGCCCGGAGGTCATCGCCGGCTCGACGCGCATGAAGGCGGGGACGGCGCAGAAGCTCGTCCTGAACACCATCTCCACGATCGCGATGGTACGGCTCGGCAAGACGTTCGGAAACCTGATGGTCGACGTGCAGGCCTCGAACGAAAAGCTGCGGTCGCGAGCGCGACGCGCGGTCGCGATCGCGACCGCCGCCCCGGAGGACGAAGTCGCGGATGCAATCGCAGCCGCAGACGGCGACACGAAGGTGGCGATCGTCTCGCTGCTCGCCGGCGTCGACGCTCAGACGGCACGGTCTCGGCTCACCGCGGCGCGTGGCGTCATCCGCGAGGCGGTCGCAGATGTCGTGGGTTGAGGCCGAGCTCAGAGAGCAGCCTGTCGCTCTCGAGCGCTTCCTCACGGCCGAGTCGGCGCACACGCCCGGAATCGTCCGCGCCCTTTTGCAAGACGACGTCCGTTATCTCCTGATCGTCTCGCGCGGCAGCTCGAGCAACGTCGCGCGGTACATGCAGTACCTCTTCGGCACCGTCAACCGCCTCCCGGTGGCATTCGCGACACCGTCGCTGTACACCGTCTACGACGCGCCGCCGGAACTCGGGCCGGCCGCGGTGATCGGAATCTCGCAATCGGGCGCATCACCGGATGTCGTCGCCGTCCTCGACGAGGCGCGAAAGCAGAACCGTCCCACGCTCGCGATCACAAATGACCCGGAATCGCCGCTCGCACTTGCCGCCGACGGCGTCCTCCAACTGCACGCAGGCGAGGAGCGGGCCGTGGCGGCGACAAAGACGTACCTCAACTCGATCGCCGCGATTGCATTGCTGTCGACGGTGGACGACCCGAAGCGGCTCGCAGACCTACTCGAGATGCCTGAGAAGGTCGGCGAGCAGATCGAGCAGTCGCTGGCTGCGGTCGGCGCACTGGACGGCTATCGCGAGGTGGAGGGCGGAAGCGTTGTCGCGCGCGGCGTCAACTACGGGGCCGCGTTCGAGATCGCGCTGAAGATCCGCGAACTCTCGGGCGCAGTTCGAGGCGTTCTCCTCCGCGGACTTGCTGCATGGACCGATCGCGGCGCTGAAGCCGGGCAGGCCCACAATCGTGATCGCCCCTGCCGGGCGCACGCTCGCGAGCATGAGCATCGCGCTCGAGAAGGTCCGCGAGCGAGGCGCGGAGGTGATCGCGATCAGCGACGACGAGAGGTTCCTCGCCGAATCCGACACCGCGCTGCCACTGGTTCCCGGCGTGCCCGAGTGGCTGAGCCCGCTACTGACGGTCGTGCCGGGCCAGGTCGCGGCAGTGCGGCTCGCGACTCTGCGCAACGCGAATGTCGACAGCCCTGTCGGGCTGACGAAGATCACGTTGACTCACTGAAACGCGATGGAGCTCGTTCTCACGAGCTCCATCGAGCGAAACCGTTTATGCGGGGTCGATCGCTAGGAGGACTTCATCGGATCGAGATACACGTCGTCGATCGCCGCGGCACCGCCGACCGCCGTGAAGCGGAACGAGACCGAAGTGGTCAGGAGCGGCAGAACCCCGCCCAGCATTCCGATCTGGGGCGAAGGCTTCCACGTGCCACCCGCCGGGATCGTGCCGCCGTCGAAGATCCCGAGCACGCTCGACAGCAGGCCTCGATAGACGATCTGCACCTTGACGCTCGAGCCTGCGTCGCCGCGAGCCAGGAAACGCATCTTGCTCGAAAGGAGCGAGATGCACATCCCCGGGCTCGTCGCCGCTGCGCCTGACGGCAGCGACAGCGAGGTCTTGTCCGAGTTGCCGTGAACGTAGAACGACTCGTTCCCGGAGACGGCACGCGCGCCGCCGACCAGGGTCCAGCCGCTCCCGCCCGATTCGAAGCCTCCGTCCGGTGCGAACGCGTAATTCGCGTAGTCCTTCCAGCCTGCGAACGGGGTCGAGGTCGCAGAGGGACAGGCAAGGCCGAGGCCGGCGGAGGCCGGCGCGGCGCCCATCGCCATTGCAATCGTGCCGCCGACGAGACCGAGAACGACGACCGCTCTCACGCGCCGGAGAAAAGGATTCGCCACAGAATTCACTCCCTCAGATAACCGCAGTTGCCCTGTCCAGTTGCTGTGCTCAGTTTCTCCACGTCCGAAGGGGCGGCTTCCCCCGTTGGGGTGATTTAGCCCACGGTCAAGGAATTCCAGCGGGAGACCGATATCGCGGAAATGGCGACATCGGTCGCGACTGGATCCCCCTTGCCCGAAAGCGCCGCCCTTCGGGGTGGCGTGGATGTCGATGCCGATGCCCTGATCGAGCAGTCGCGGCAACTGGCCGCCACACCCCTCGGCGACCGCGACCGCCTTGCCTCGATCCTGCTCGGCGGCTCATTCCTGACCGTTTCGATCGCGCTCGCGGTTTTTGCCCACTCCTCGCGGCAGGTCGGGTTCTTGACGCTCGTCGTCTTCTTGGCCTCCTACGCGCTTGCTTCCCGGATCGACTTCGAGATCGGCACCGGGTCTGCGCCGCCCACTCAGCTCGTGCTCGTGCCGATGCTCGCACTTCTTCCGGTCCAGTACGTGCCGCTCTTCGTCATGGCCGGCCTGCTCCTCGGAGGTCTTCCCGAATACGCGCGCGGCCGCGTCCCGGTGGACCGCAGCCTCCTGCGGCTCGTGAATTCCTGGCACGCGGTCGGCCCGGCACTCGTCCTCGTCGCGGCCGGCCAGCCCGAGCCGACGCCGAACAACTTGCCGATCTACGCGCTGGCGCTGCTCGCCCAGTTCGCTTTCGACTTCGGGAGCACGGCTCTGCGCGACCGCCTCGGTCTCGGTGTCTCGCCCTGGAGCCTCTTGCGCTTCATGGTCTGGATCTGGGCAGTCGACTCGGCCCTGACGCCCATCTCCGTGCTTGCCGCGCTCGGATGTGGCGCGCACCCTTCGCTCGTCGTCGTCTCTTTGCCGCTGATCGGACTGCTCGCCTACTTCGCACGCGAGCGTCAGGTTCGCATCGACCACACGTTGGAGCTCGGCCACGCGTACCGCGGGACCGCCATGCTGCTCGGAGACGTTGTCGAAGCGGACGACGCCTACACCGGCAGTCACAGCCGCGACGTGGTGACCCTCGTGCTCGACGTCGCGGACAGAATGAGGCTCGGCACGGGCGAGCGCAGAGATGCAGAGTTCGCAGCTCTCCTGCACGACATCGGCAAGATCAAGGTTCCCGGCGAGATCATCAACAAGCCGGGCAAGCTCACTGACGAAGAGTGGGAAATCATGAAGACGCACACCGTCGAAGGCGAGCGACTCCTTTCGCAGGTCGGCGGAATCCTCGGGAACGTCGGCAGGATCGTTCGTTCCTGCCACGAGGACTGGGACGGGACGGGCTATCCGGACGGCCTGGCGGCTGAAGAAATCCCGCTGGTCGCACGGATCGTCAGAGCCTGCGACGCCTTCAGCGCAATGACCACCGACCGGTCGTACCGCAAAGCGCGTCCCGCTGATGAGGCGATTGCCGAGCTCCGGCGCTGCTCTGGCACCGACTTCGATCCGGCCGTCGTCGACGCTCTCGCCGCCGCCGTTTCCGCCACAGCCTGAGCTTCAGGCGACTTACCGCGAGGTCCAGATTAAGTAGCGAGAAGGTGACGCTCGAGCCACACGGCCGCGAGGCCGTACGCCTTCAGCTCGTTCGCGCGCTTCGTGAAGCCGTGGCCTTCGTCGTCGAACACGACGTACTCCACGTCGCGTCCGAGTGACTTCAGCTTGTCCACCAGCTGGTCCGACTCGCCCTTGACGACACGCGGATCCGTTGCGCCCTGGATCACGAGCAGCGGGGTCTGCACGTTGTCGACGTAGGTGATCGGCGAACGCTCCATCAGGAAATCTGCTTCCGTCTCCGGATCGCCGACGAAGCGCGCAATGAACCGCTTCCACGTCGGCGGCACCGCCTTGGCGAACGTGACGAGATTCGAAGGGCCGAAGATGTCCACCGCCGCGGCCCAGTACCTCGGCAGCCGCGTCACGCACGTCAGCACCGCGAAGCCACCGTACGAGCCGCCATACACGGCGATCCGCTCCGGCTCCACCCAGTCCTGGTCGCGGAGCCATTTCACCGCGTGCTCCCAGTCCTGCATGTCGCCCCCGCCCCAGTCACGCTGCACGAGCCGCTGGTACGACTTGCCGTAGCCCGTCGAGCCGCGGATGTTCGTCGCGAGCACCCCGATGCCGCGTGAGAGCAGGTACTGGTACAGCGGCTGGTAGACCGGCCGCTCCTGTGCCTCGGGGCCACCGTGGATCGATAGGACGACCGGCACCTTTCCGTCGACGTTGGGCCTGTACAGCCAGGCGGGAATGTCACGGCCGTCGAAGCTCGGATAGCTCACGAGCTCCACGTCGACCAGATCGTTCTCCAGCAGGCCGCCGAGCCGGCTGTCGGTCACAGCCCGAGCCTTTCCCCGCGCCGTCTCGACGACCCAGGCCTCGGGCGGGCGCCGCGGGCTGGCGGCGATCAGCGCTGCGCGCGAGCCGTCGGGCGACAGGGCAAGCGGCGGCTCGGCCCCAGTCAGATGGGGACGGGCACCGGCGGGAAGATCGGGCTCGGGGAGATCCTGTCCGGTCTCGAGATCTCGCAACCGCAGCCGGTCGTAGCCCTGGTCGTTGACGAGCCAGCCGAGCACGCGGCCGTCGGCCGACATGGTGACGTCGTCGACGTCCTGCGTCGGGTCCTCGACCCAGTCGTGGCTATCGGAGGCAAGGTCGTAGAACGCGAGCCCGCGGAACTCGCTGCCAGCGTCCGTGACGAGGTAGAAGCCCGAGCCGTCCGATGCCCATGGCCCCGGGAAGAAGATCGCGTCGTCGTCGTGCGGCGTGAGCTCGCGCGTCTCTCCGGAGTGGAGATCGACGAGATGGATCGATACGTCGCTGTTGTTCCGGAAGTCGATCGCCAGGAGCTTCGACCCGTCGGGAGAAAAGCGCCCCGGAAAGGAGAACTTGCCTTCGCCGAAGACGGGACGGGTCTCGCCCGTCTCGGCGTCGCGCACCCAGACCTCCATGTCGGTCGGCTTGCGCGCGTTGGCGGCGTAGGCGAACGTCGTTCCGTCCGGCGACCACGCGGTGCTGCCGACGTAGTGCTGGACCTCAGGCTCGTCCGTAAGCTTCTCTGGCCAACCGCGGTCGGAGTCGAGGAAGTAAAGCTGATGGAACTCGTCGCCGTCGTGATCGGCGCAGAGGACGATCCGGCCATCGGTCGGTGAGACGCCGACACCGCGCACGGTCTCGTCGGTGAACGCGGTCAGCTGGTCCGGCCAGCCACCCTCGACCGGAACGCGCCAGAGATTGAACTGCCCGGAGATGTTGCTGGCGAAGAGGAGGTGCGTCCCTCCGGCCGTAAAATCGAGCGCCGAAGAGAAACGGCGGACGGCGAAGAACTGCTCCATGAGCGGGAGGTTCCTCGTCTTGGTGACGGCCACGGCGCGCAGATTACAGTTCAGCGCCATGGAGAGGTCATTGCCCTGGGCCTGGTACGCCGATCCGGAAGTTCTGCGGCGTGAGGGCGAGCGAATCTTCGCGCGCGCCTGGCAATACGTGGGCCACACGGGCCAGATCGCGGAGACCGGCTTCTTCGCGTCCACCGCCGGCCAGATCCCAGTTGTAGTTACACGCGCGCGGGGCGGCGAGCTCCGAGCCTTTCTCAACGTCTGCCGCCACCGCGGGCACATCGTGGCGAGTGGATCCGGGACGCGCGAGACCTTGCAGTGCCCCTACCACGCGTGGACCTACGGGCTCGACGGACAGCTGCGCTCGGCGCCACGCTCGGATCGCGAGTCTGGGTTCGACACCGACGAGCTCGGGCTTAGGCAGATCCAGGTCGACACGTTCGGCCCGTTCGTGTTCGTGAATCCCGAGCCCGATGGAGCCACGCTTGCCGACGCACTCGGCGACGTGCCGGCGCAGCTCGCCGAGATCCTCGACGTCGACTCACTCGAGTTCCGGTTCCGCAGCGAGTTCGAGCTCGAAGCGAACTGGAAGATCTCGTGCGAGAACTTCCTCGAGTGCTACCACTGCGCCGTCGCGCACCCGGGCTTCAGCGCCGCCGTCGACGTCTCGCCGGACGCCTACCGGCTCGAGGCGAAGGGGCTCGTGTCCAGCCAGTTCGGACCCCTCCGCCAGAACGGCAACTCGTTTCTCGCCGACGGGGAGGTGCCGCGCAGCCAGTTCCACTTCCTCTGGCCGAACTTCGGGCTGAACGTCTTTCCCGGACACCCAAACCTGTCCTGCGGCCCCATGCTCCCGGTCGGCCCCGAGCGGACGGCGCGGTTTCTCGATTACTTCTTCGCGCCGGACGTCGACCAGGCCTGGATCGACGAGCTGGTGGCCTTCGACAACCAGGTCGGCAAGGAGGACCGGAGCCTCGTGGAGGGCGTGCAGCGAGGCGTCCGGTCGGGAATCCTGGGCGCAGGCCGCCTCCTCTCGGAGAGCGAGCAGCTGGTCGCTCACTTCCAGCGGCTTTGCGCGGAGGCTCTCGCCGGTTAGCATCCACGCGCATGGCGACAGTCACCTTCGACCACGTCACCAAGGCGTACGCGGACGGCACGGTCGCCGTCAACGACCTCGACCTCCTCATCAAGGACGGGGAGTTCCTCGTCCTCGTCGGCCCTTCGGGGTGCGGCAAGACCACGGCGCTGAGATGCCTCGCCGGCCTCGAGGAGATCACCGCAGGCCAGATCAAGATCGATGCACGCGTGGTCAACCGCGTGCCGTCGAAAGACCGGAACATCGCAATGGTGTTCCAGTCCTATGCGCTCTATCCGCATATGACGGTCTTCAACAACCTCGCGTTCGGCCTCAAGCTCCTGAAGACCCCGAAGCAGGAGATCAAGAGGCGCGTTGAGGAGGCCGCGAGGATCCTCAATCTCGAGACCCTGCTCGACCGGAAGCCGAGGGCGCTCTCGGGCGGCCAGCGGCAGCGCGTCGCGCTCGGTCGGGCGATCGTGCGCGAGCCGGCCGCGTTCCTGATGGACGAGCCGCTGTCGAACCTCGACGCCAAGCTGCGCGTGCAGACCCGCGCGGAGATCCTCCGCTTGCAGCGACGCCTCGAAACGACAACCGTCTACGTGACGCACGATCAGGTCGAGGCGATGACGATGGGAGACCGGATCGCGGTCATGAACCACGGCGTCCTGCAGCAGATCGGTTCGCCGCCGGAGCTCTACGACAATCCCGTCAACGTCTTCGTCGCAGCCTTCATCGGCTCGCCCGCGATGAACTTCGCGACGGCTAAGGCAGATGACGGCATCCTCAAGCTCGGAGGCACGACACTCGAGCTCTCCGGCAACGCGGCCAAGGCTGCGGCCCAGAACCGCGGCCGCGATCTGCTGATCGGCTTTCGCCCGGAGGACCTGCAACTCAACGGTCACGACGCCTCAGGTGCTCATCGCATCCCGGCGCAAATCGACGTCGTGGAGTACCTCGGCCACGAGGAGCTCCTTCACGCCCAGTCCGAGGGCCACGAGATCGTCGCACTCGTCTCGTCCGACAAGAAGGTGCAGGCAGGCCAGAACGTCGAGTTCTCGATCCAGGCGGACAAGCTTCATGTCTTCGATCCCGAGACGGAGTTGAACCTCACAGCCCGAGGCTGAACCTTTGGAGATAGCATCGCGACAGACACTGGGGTCTACAAGAGGAGGAGGATTCAAGTGAAGCGACGCAGATCGCTGATCGCGTCGGCGGTCGCACTTGCCGTTCTTGCCGCAGGATTGACGGCGACGGCAATCAGTGCAAAGCCGACGAAGCGCAGCGCGAATTCGATCGAGGTTCTCTCGCTCTGGGGCGGAAGCGAGAAGGACGCATTCCTGAAGGTCACGGCCGCGTTCACGAAGAACACGGGCACCAAGGTCGAGTACACGTCGGCGCGTGACTTCATTCCAGAAGTCCGGACCCGTCTGGCCGCGGGGAATCCGCCGGACATCGGCATCCTGCCGCGACCCGGCTACATCGCAACTCTCGCGAAGCAGGGAGCGTTGAAGACGCTCTCGAGCCTGGGCTTGAGCAACTCCTACATGGCGGGCAACTACTCTGCCGGTTGGCTGAGGCTCGGTAGCTCGGGCGGGAAGCTCTACGGCGTCCCGGCCAAGGCGAACTCGAAGAGCGTCATCTGGTACAAGCCCGACTCGTTCGCGAAATACAAGTTCAAGATTCCGAAGACGTGGGGCCAGCTGCTCGCGATCACGAAGAAGTACAAGGCGAAGGGTCTCGTTCCGTGGTCCGTCGGGGCCGGCCCGAGCCAGAGCCAGTGGACGCTCACCGACTGGTTCGAGAACATCTACGCCCGGACCGCAGGGCCCGCGAAGTACCAGGCGCTCTTCACCGGGAAGCTGAAGTTCACCGATCCGTCCGTCGCGAACGCGGCGAAGATCATGACCCAGATCATCAACAACAAGTACGTCTTGAACGGCGTTCAGGGCGTGCTCGGTCAGAGCTTCGTCGGCGGGATCACGGACGTCTTCGGCACGAGCCCGAAGGCACAGCTCTACTTCGAAGGTGGCTTCGTCGGCGGAATCGCGACCTCCTCCGACGTGAACCCGAAGCTGAAGGCGGGGAAGACGATCGGCGACTTCCCGTGGCCGACGATCAAGGCGTCTCTCGACCATCCGGTCGTCGGCGCGGCCGACTTCGCCGGAGCGTTCAAGGACACGCCCGAGGTGCGGCAGTTCCTGAAGTACATCTCGACCGGGGCCGCCGGGAAGATCTGGGTCTCGACCGGCGCGGTCACGTCGCCGAGCAAGAAAGTGCCTGCGTCGGCCTACCCGAGCCCGCTCGTAAAGGCCGAGGTCAAGCAGCTCGCGACAGCGAAGACCTTCCTGTTCGACGGGTCCGACCTGCTGCCGGGAGCGTTCGGCGACACGTGGGGCTTCGCGCTCCAGGACGTGATCCAGAAGCCGGGCAACATCAAGAGCATCCTGTCCACCTTCCAGAACAAGATCCAGGGCCAGTTCTAGGCCCGAATGCGTGACGGCGCCCGGCGACGGGCGCCGTCACGTTTGTTTCACCGCGGACGAATGAGCACGCAGCCGCTTACCACTCCGGTCGACGCCCCTCCGCCCCCGAGCGAGGGCCAAAAGATACGCCCGTGGTCGGTCTTCGAACGCCTGCAGGGCATGCTCTTCGTGCTGCCGGCGCTCGTCGTGCTGGCGATCTTCTTGATCTACCCGGCGTACTACACAATCCGCCTCGCCTTCTACGAAGGCGACTTCCACTTCGGCTTCTTCCACTACCTCGGGGTCGACAACTTCAAGCAGTTGCTGACGAACGATCCCGACTTCCTCGACCTGAGCAAGTTCCCGCCCGGCGGCGCGCTGATCAACAACCTGCGCTGGGTGATCTTCTACATCACCCTCTCGCTCATCATCGGCCTCGGTCTAGCGGTGCTGGCCGTTCGCGTTCGCTACGAGCGTGCGGTCAAGACGGCGATCTTCGTGCCGATGGCAATCTCGGCGACCGCCGTGGGAATCATCTGGCTCTTCGTTTACGCCCCAGACCCGGGTATCGGGGTGCTGAACGCCCTGTGGCATGGGGTGCTCGGCCAACACTCGGTGTCCTGGCTCGGCAACCCAGGCATCGTCAACTACGCACTGATCTTCGCGTACATCTGGGCCTCGGTCGGCTTCGTGATGGTGGTTCTGTCCGCGGCGATCAAGGGAATCCCCGCCGAGATCATGGAGGCCGCGCGCGTCGACGGCGCCGGCGAGTGGAACATTTTCCGCCGCATCATGTTCCCGATGCTGAGCCTGCCCATTTCCGTCGTCACCATCTGGCTGTTCATCAACGTGATCAAGGTCTTCGACATCATCTACGTGATGACGGGCGGCGGCCCGGGCACGTCCAGTCGAGTGATCGCCTTCACGATGTACGAGGAGACCTTCCACAACGGGCGCCCGGGCTACGGGGCCGCGGTCGCCGTGATCATGCTCGTGCTGATCGCACCGGTGATGGTCCTGAACGTCCGGCGCTTCCGCACCGAGAAGGTGGTCGCCTGATGGCCACGGTCGACTCGGCCCTTCCGATCAGGGCGCAGACACGCAGCGAGCGGCTCGTGCGGCTCGTCAGCCGCGGGCCTTTGCACATCGCTCTCGTGGGGATCGCACTCATCTGGCTCGTGCCGACAGTCGGTCTCGCGCTCACGTCGTTTCGCAAGCGGCCGGCGATCGCCTCCAGCGGGTGGTGGCATTCGCTCACGCAGTGGGACTGGACGCTGCACAACTATGGCTCCGTGATCCATGCGACCGGGATGGGCCACGCCTGGGTGAACAGCGTCATCATCACCGTCCCGGCGACGATCCTGCCGCTGACGCTCGGCGCGCTGGCCGCGTTCGGCTTCGCCTGGGTGCCGTTCCCGTTCCGGGACACGCTCTTCCTGCTCATCGTCGCCCTGATGATCGTGCCGATCCAGACCTCGCTCGTGCCGCTGTTGAAGCTCTTCGCCCAATACGGCCACCTCAACAACCACTACTACGGGATCTGGCTCGCGCACACCGCCTTCGGCCTGCCGCTCGCCGTCTTCCTCTTGCGGAACTTCTTCGTCACGCTGCCCAAGGACTTGATCGAGGCCGCGCGAATCGACGGCGCCTCGAATCTGGCGATCTTCCGCCGGATCGTCGTCCCGCTGTCGGTACCCGCACTGGCCTCGTTCGGGATCTTCCAGTTCCTCTGGGTCTGGAACGACCTGCTGATGGCACTGATCTTCGTCTCGGATCCCTCGAAGCAGCCGATGACCGTGCGGATCCCTTACTTGCTCTCGACCTACGGTCAGGAGTACAGCCTGCTCGCGGCCGCTGCGTTCCTCCTGATGATCCTTCCCCTCGTCGTCTTCTTCTCGTTGCAGCGCTACTTCGTGCAGGGCCTCCTCGCGGGCTCGGTCAAGACCTGAGCGTCTTCCTCGCCCCCCATACGCACTGGGACCGCGAGTGGTACCGGCCGTTCCAATCGTTCCGGATCTCGCTCGTCGACGTCGTCGACGAGGTCCTTGCGCAGCTCGAGGCAGACGAGCGGCTGCGCTTCACGCTCGACGGCCAGCTGGCGACCGTGGACGACTACCTCGAGATCCGGCCCGAGGCGGAGGAACGCATTCGCGCGCTCGTTCAGGCTGGGCGCCTCGCCATCGGGCCGTGGCAGACGCTCATGGACGAGTTCCTGGTCGACGGCGAAACGACGGTGCGCAACCTCGAGGCCGGGCTCGCGCGCGCGGCGGACTTCGGAAGCGCGATGCGCGTCGGCTATCTACCGGACATGTTCGGGCACGTCGCCCAGATGCCGCAGATCCTCCGGCTCGCCGGGATCGAGACGGCGGTGGTGTGGCGAGGAGTGCCGTTGGCCGTCGACTTTCATCGCTTTGTCTGGGAGGGGCAGGACGGCTCCTCGGTCGTCGCCGAGTACCTGCCCTCGGGTTACGGGAACGCGGCGTACCTCTTCGACGTCCCGGGCCCCGCCGACCTCGGCCCCCTCGAGGAGCGGTTCTCGCCCTGGTTTCGCGGCGATCCGGTGCTGGGGATGGTCGGTACGGACCACATGCCCCTCCCGCGTGAGCTCTCGGAGCGCGTCCCGGACGGCGCGACGATGGGGACGCTCGCGGACTACCTCGCCGGCGCGTCTCCTGAAGGGCTGTCGCACTGGCACGGCGAGATGCGCTCCGCTGCGCGGGCGAACCTGCTCCCGGGCGTCGTCTCCGCGCGAATCGATCTGAAAGCGGCATGCGGACGCGCCGAGCGGTGGCTCGAACGCTACGCCGAGCCGCTGCAGACGTTGTACGGAGGCGACTGGCCCGAGCCGTTCCTTGCGCAAGCGTGGATGCGCATGTTCCAGAACTCCGCGCACGACTCGATCTGCGGCTGCTCGGCGGACGAGGTTTCGGCGCAGGTCCTCGTGCGCTACGCGGAGGCCGAGCAGATCGGGCGCGAGCTCGCCGAGCGAGCCGTCGCACGGATTGCAGCCGATGTTCCGCGCGACGCCTTCGTGGTCGTGAACCCGACACCGCGCGAACGCTCCGACCTCGTCGAGCTCGAGCTCGTCGCCCCCGAGGAATGGACGGCGGTCGAGCTGGAGCTCCCCGACGGCTCGCGGGTCCCGACGCAGGAGATCCACCGCCAGGAGCCGCTGCTGTGGGAGGCGAAGCTCGTCGGCGCGGACGTCCCGCTAGTGATCGCGCGCCGTCTCCACGGTCGCGAGCTTTTCGGCCGCTTCGTGAACGGCTTTCGGATCGAGCACGGCCGAGCGACGCTGGAAGTCGGCGACGAGCCGGACCCCGAGTCGCTCGACGTCGCGCAACTCGTCCAAGAGGTCACGCTCGCGACCGCCGAAGGCGAGTGGACCTTGCGCGTCGTCGCGCGCCCGAAGCGCACGCTCGTCGCGGCGGTGACCGCACCGCCGCTCGGCTGGACGAGTATCCGCCCGGTACTTGCCCAAGAGACCGTCACCGGGACGTGTCCGTCAATCGACGTATCGCAGCTGACACGGATCGTCCGCGGTGGCGACGTAGGGGACAGTTACAACTACGCGCGGCCCCACGGTGACATCGTCGTCGACACGCCCATCGACGAAGGGCTCGAGTTGATCGAGGGCGGGCCGCTCCGCCGCGTCGAGGTCGTGCATCGCACCTACATGTGGGATGGGGAGCGGGTCGAGACGCAGACGCGTTTCGAGCAACGCGCCGAGGAGCCGTTCGTCCGCATTCGCATCGACTTCGAGAATCCTTGCGACAACCAACGCGTCCGCGTGCATGTTCCACTGCGCGAGCAGACCGACCACTCGTACGCCGAAGGCCAGTTCGCGATCGTCGAGCGCGGCCTCGAGCCGGAGGGCGGTTACGGCGAGGTGGCGATCCCGACCTACCCGGCGTCGTCGTTCGTCGCCGCCGGAGGCGTTGCGCTGCTGCTCGACCATGTCACCGAATACGAGTTGGTCGGCGACGAGCTCGCCCTGACGGTGCTTCGTTCAACTGGGCTCATCAGCCGCACCCAACACCCGTGGCGCGAGGAGCCCGCGGGCCCGGCACTTCCGATCCCGGCCGCCCAGCTGCGGGGGCCGCGCCGCTTCTCGTTCGCATACCTCCCGAGAGCCGAGGCGATCCTCGAGCAGGCCGAGCTTTATCGCCATCCGTTCCTCACGGCGCAGGGAACGGCGTCTGCGGGCGACCTTGGTTCGCACGCCGGCCCCGTCCTCGACAGCGACCCGAGCGTGGTGATGACCTCCTTCCAGCCGGGACGCGCACGGATCGTCAACGAGAGCTCGGACCCGCAGGCGGTCCGCTTCGCCGGACAGCAGCTCGAACTCCGTCCTTGGGAGATCCGCACCATCTCGATTTGAACTAGTAACGGCTTAACGGGAATTACGCCAACCGAAACGGAGCGCGGCCGTCAGAACGATCAATGCGGTTGCTCTTTCTGTGTCTTGTGGCGTGGCTCGTCCTGGCCGTTGCGGCCCTTGCTTCCAGCGGAAACGGAAGCGGGCACGGCGACGTGCCGGGTCTGATGACCACGCGCTAGCTGCGCCGGCGCCAGCGCCCCGACCGCGGCTCGCCGGCTGCGGTGTCCTCACCGAGCGCCCGCGCCGCCGCACGGAAGTCGTCTCCACACAGCAGCATCAACTCCGACCGCTCGAGATCGGCCAGCTCCCCTCCCTGCACGCCCGCCAGGCGCAGCGCCTGCGCGTTCAACGCCTGCTCGAAGAGCGTGCGTGCGAACCGCGCATTTCCGAAGCCCTCGCCGCGCGCAGCACCGGCAAGGATCTGCCGAAGCACGCCCACGGCGTCGTCGTCGAGCGAGTACTCGTAGTCGGCCGCGAGCTTCCGCGTGATCGACACCAGATCCTCCGTCGCATAGTCGGGAAAGGCGATCTCGCGCGAGAAGCGCGAGCGCAGTCCGGGATTCGACTGCAGGAAATGGTGCATCAAGCGCGGATAGCCGGCGACGATCACCACGAGTCGGTGGCGGTAGTCCTCCATCCGCTTGAGGAGCGTCTCGATCGCCTCGGGCCCGAAGTCCAGCCGCTCGTCCTCCGGGGCAAGGGCGTACGCCTCGTCGATGAAGAGCACTCCGTCGAGCGCACGCCGGATTGCCCGGTCGGTCTTGATCGCGGTCATACCGACGAACTGGCCCACGAGACCGGCTCGGTCGACCTCGACGAGGTGTCCCCGCTTGAGCAGCCCCATCGCTCGATACATCTCGGCGAGCAGCCGCGCAACCGTCGTCTTGCCGGTGCCGGGATTGCCGAGGAAGACGAGGTGCTGCGACGTAGCGACCTCCGGCAGGCCGTGCCGTTGCCGCTCGGCCTGCACCTGGAGGAAGGCGACGAGCGCACGGACCTGGTCCTTGACCGTCTCGAGCCCGATCAGGGAGTCGAGCTCCGCCTGAAGCTCCGGCAGGGTGCGCGCAGGCTCGGGTCGCCGGAGCTGGTCCGAGATCCAGTCGCTGGGATCGGGCGCGCCTGTCGTCTGAGACAAGCGCTCACCCAAGACCCGCAAGCCGCGGGCCACGTCCTCGAGTGGATTCCGAGCCACAGCTGAAGTGTGCCCCTAGGACGAGGGATTTACGCTCAAGCCGACGGCGAGGTGGGCCGATTAGTTAACCTGGTTAACGAATGCCCATAGCCGTCGTCGCCGCCGATCCCACCATCCTCGCCAACCGGCTCCGCCCGGTGCTACTGCAGCTCAACAGGCAGCTTCGGCGGGAGATCCACTCGCTGGGGGTGACGGGCGGACAGGTCTCGCTCCTCGTCCAGATCAAGTACCACCCTGGCATCGGGATCCGGGAGCTGGCCGCGCTCGAGCGGATGTCGGTCCCCGGCATGTCCAAGTTCATCTCGCGGCTCGAGGAGGCCGGCCTCGTCCAGCGGGCGCCTGTCGAGGGAGACCAGCGGCGCGTCGGCCTGACGCTCACCGCCCAGGGGCAGAAGGTCCTCCGCTCGGTCAAGTCGAAGCGGACGGCCTGGCTCGCCGCGCGCCTACGCGAGCTCGGCCCCGACGAGCTCGAGACGATCGACGCCGCGATCGAGCCGCTCACGCACCTGCTGGCGGAGGACGAGGCTTGACGGCGGCAATCCTTCGCGCCGGTGCACGCACCTTCCTCAGCGTCCGCAAACACCGTAACTACCGCCTCTTCTTCACAGGGCAGGTCATTTCCAACATCGGGACGTGGATGCAGCGCGTCGCGCAGGCGTGGCTCGTCCTCTCGCTGACTCACTCACCCTTCGCAGTCGGAATCCTCGCGCTCTGCCAATTCATGCCGTTCACGCTCTTCAGCCTGATCGCCGGCGTCGTCGTCGACCGGCTCGATGCCTGGCGGACGGTCATCGGCACCCAGCTCACGCAGATGGTGCTCGCCTCGACGATTGCGGCGATCGCTCTCGCGGGAGTCGCCCGCCCCTGGCACGTGTACGTGATCGCGGCGCTGATGGGGCTCGTACAGGTCCTCGACGCGCCGTCCCGCCAGCAGCTGACCTTCCGCATGGTCGGCCCGCTCGAGCTCCCGAACGCGATCAGCCTCAACTCAGGGGTGTTCAACGGCGCACGCATTTTCGGCCCGGCACTCGGCGGCGTCATCATCGCCGCCGCGGGCGCGGGCGTCTGCTTCGCCGTCAACGCAGCGAGCTACATCGCAGTGCTCGCCGGCCTCCTGATGATGCGCCCGCAGGAGTTCCACGCCGTGGAGCGGCGCGCGCGGCCGCGCACACTCTATGTCGGTCTCAAGGAAGGGATTTCGTTCGCCAGGAATCATGAGCAAATCCGGCTCATGCTCATGCTGACCTTCGTCGTGAGCACGTTCTGCCTCAACTTCAACGTCTTGCTGCCTGTCCTCGCCAAACACACGCTGCACTCGGGGCCACAGGTCTTCGGACTGCTCTCCGCGGTCTTCGGCGTCGGCGCATTGATCGGAGCGCTCGTCTCCGCCCACGTGAGCCGCGCGACCGTCGCTATGACCGCCGTCGGGAGCGCCGGCTTCGCGCTTTGCGAGTTGCTGATCTCGCCGCTGCGCTCGACTGCGCTCATCGCTCTACTCCTGTTTCTCGGGGGCGTGTTCTTCACGACCTGGTCGTCGAACTCGAGCTCGCTCATCCAGTTGGCCGCACCCGACCATTTGCGCGGCCGGCTGATCGGGATCTACTTCTTCGCCTTTGCCGGCACGGGGACGCTGGGCGGCATCATGTCCGGCTGGCTCACGGCCCTCGGAGGCACGGAGCTTTCGTTCGCCGTCGCAGGCGTTGCAGGCCTCTCGATGTCGCTCTACGTCTGGCTCCGCTCCAGAACGGTTCCGCTCGTACAGGAGCGGCCCGCCGACGAGGCGCTAGCCGCTTAAACGGCCGCGCCCGTCAAGGCCGCCGCGGCCTCCAATGGCCGGCGTCGCAAGCGAGCGCCTTACGAAATCCTTTCGCGGCCTCTACCGCGCGCACATAGGCGGCGGGAATAACGAGCGCAACAGAATCGCGACCAGGGGGATTGCGATGAAGCGCAGGCGGACACTTGCAATCGCGGCGATGCTGGCGCTCGCCGCCGGACTGGCGGTCGGGTCGCGCGAGCACGGAGGCTCCGCGCAGGCGGCTCCGTCGGCGCAACGGCCGAACGTGCTCGTCCTCGAGACGGACGACCAGACGCTCGCCGAGATGGAAGTGCTTCCCAACGTCCGGCGCCTGATCGGGGATCAGGGAGTCACGTTCGACAACAACTTCGACTCGTTCTCACTGTGCTGCCCATCGCGCGCGACGTTTCTCACCGGGCAGTACTCGCACAACAACGGGGTGCGCGGGAACGCTCCGCCCCAGGGCGGCTACCAGGCGCTCGACAAGTCGAACACGCTGGCCGTCTGGCTCCAGCGCGGCGGCTACTACACCGTTCACCTCGGCAAGTTCCTCAACGGCTACGGCCGTCAGAACCCGACGGAGATCCCGCCGGGCTGGAGCGAGTGGCACGGCGCCGTCGATCCAACGACCTATCGCTATTACAACTACACCCTCAACGAGGGCGGGACGCTGCACACGTTCTGCGCGACACCGCAGCCGTCGTGCTACCAGACAGACGTCTACCGGGACAAGGCGAATGAGATCGTCCGGCGACGCGCGGCAGAGGGACCGTTCTTCCTCTGGGTCGCGTTCCTCGGTGACCACTCTGGCGCCCCGCGCGAGCCCGACGATCCGCCCCAGCTCGGCACCCCAGTCCCGGCGCCGCGCCACCACGACGCGCTGAAAGGCACGCCGCTACCGCAGCCGCCAAGCTTCAACGAGGCGGACGTGTCCGACAAACCGCGGGCGATCAAGCAGCGGCCGCTACTCAACGCTCGACGGATCGCAGCGATCCAGGAGAACTGGCAGCAGCGGCGCGAGACCTTGCTGTCGGTGGACGAGGCGATCGCGTCGATCATCGAAACGCTGCGCCAGGCCGGCGAGCTCGACAACACGCTCATCCTCTTCACCTCCGACAACGGCTTCTTCCACGGCGAGCACCGCGTCGCGACCGGCAAGGTGCTGTGGTACGAGCCGTCGATCCATCTGCCTCTGTTGCTTCGCTGGACGGGGAACACAGCGCTCCCGCGCGGCGTCCATCGCAGCCAGCTCACCATGAACGTCGACGACGCCGAGACGATCCTCGACGCCGCGGGCGTCAGGGCCGGACGCATCGAGGACGGCGTGTCGCTGCTTCCGTTCTGGCGCGACCGCGGCAAGGAGATCGGCCGCGACCTTCTGCTCGACAACTCGCCCGGAGCCGGTCACTTCGACGGAATCCGCACGCTGCATTACAAGTACGCGGAGTATGCGAACGGCGACCGCGAGCTCTATGACCTGCGCAACGACCCGTACGAGCTGCAGAGTCAACACGCGAATCCGGCTTACGACGAGCTGAAGGCGTCGTTGGCGGCGCGGCTGCACAACCTCGTCGCCTGCAAGGGTGCGACCTGCCGGGCACGACCTGTCGTGAGTTTCGCAGCGGGCCGACAGGGACGGTGCGGTGTCGTCACACCCACGGCCTCAGGCCAGGGCATCCAAAACGTAGCGTTCTACGTCGATGGACGCCGCGTGCTGACCGACTACCGTGCGCCGTTTCGCGCGAAGCTGCGGTTCAAGAAGCGGGCGCTCGTCCGCGCTCGGATCGCCCTCGCCTTCGACCGGCTCGTGACGCTCGACCGGGTCGTGCGCGCCTGCCGCCAGCCAAGCTCGATCCGTAGAGGCACGTCCCGAACGGCAAGGGTCTGACCCCAGCCTTTGCTGCTTGTCTCGTGGCGGCACGTCCCGAACAGCAAGGGTCTGACCCCAGCCGTTCGTGGCACGCGACGAAGAGCAACTAGAGCGTGAGCTCGTGCCAGAGGAGTCCGCCGGTCGCACTCGCGTCGACGCGGGGCCACTGTCCTTTCCTCCCGCCGTCGTACGTGGCGACCTCCTCGAATGGGGACGCCACGATCGCCTCGGCCCACGTCGCTGGCGTCCACGCAGTCATCTCGTGCACCTCCTCGACGACCTCGCCGGCGCGAGGCCCTGACAGGACCTCGATGCGGGATCGCTGCCGAGAGGTGCCACTGACGAGGTCAAGCTCGTCGTCGGCCCACTCGACCCGCAGGCTGATGTCCCCGCGGCTCGCTTCCCAATGGGAACCGGCAGGCGGCTCATGGTCGACTTCGAGGAGACCGACCTGGACGAGATAGCGCGAGCGGCGCTCGAGATGCAGCGACATCCGGTGGAAATGCCGCCCGAGCTCTGCGGGGGTGAGATGGAGGAGAGTGTTGATCGGACAGACCGCGCCGTCGAAGGCACGTCCCAGATCAAAGTGAGTCATATCCGCTTCGAACACTTCGCCTCTCGTTCCGAGCCGCCGGCGCGAGAGCTCGACCATCCGCGGCGAGCGGTCGATGCCGACGACCTGACAGCCCCGATCGGCAAGCGCCTCGAGCATGCGTCCGCTGCCGCAGCCGGGCTCGAGAACGGTGGTGGCCTCCAATCTCGCCACGAGCCAATCCGCCTCGTCCGAGATGTCCCAGTCGAAGGCGATGTCGTAAAGCTCTGCGTCGTCTTCGTAGAGCTTGGTCACCGGGCGATCCTAAGCGGCGTCGGTAGGCTGCGGAGGCCCAGTGGAAGTCGAGCGCCAGCACCACAACGTGACGCTCGCGATCCTCACGCTGGCCGGGATCGCGTTCGCACTCCAGCAGACGATGGTGATCCCTGCGCTGCCGACCCTGCAGCGGGACCTGCACACGACCACGACCTGGGTGACCTGGGTGCTGACCGTGTTCCTGCTCGTGGCTTCCGTCGCGACCCCCATCCTCGGCAAGCTCGGCGACCAGTACGGCAAGGAGCGGCTGCTCGTGATCTCGCTGGCGCTCTTCCTCATCGGCTCGATCGGCGCGGCCACAGCCTGGAACATCTGGTCACTTATCGCCTGGCGCGCCTTGCAGGGCGCAGGCTCTGCGGTCTTCCCTCTCAGCTACGGGATCATCCGCGACGAGTTCCCCCGCGAGAAGGTCGGTGTGGCGATCGGGCTCGTCTCAGCTGTGTTCGGGATCGGGGGCGGCTTCGGCATCGTGCTCTCCGGCGTGATCGCGGACAACGTGTCGTGGCGCTGGCTCTTCATCGTCGGAGCAGTCGGGATCGCCGCGGCACTCGTCCTCGTCCACCGTTTCATTCCGGAATCGCCGATCAAGACGCCCTCGCGCGTCGACTACCTCGGCGCGACGTTGATGTCCGGAGGTCTAATCGCGATGCTCGTCGCGCTGACGGAGGGCGAGAGCTGGGGCTGGACGTCCGGGCGCACGCTCGGGCTCGCCGCCGCCGCGGTCGTGCTACTGGTCGCCTGGGGCATCGCCGAGCTGCGCGTCGACGAGCCGATGGTCGACATGCGCATGCTGGCCAGGCGCGAGATCCTCTTCACGAACATCACCGCGCTGATCTCCGGCTTCGCGATGTTCGGAACGTTCGTGCTCGTGCCGAACTTCGTCGAGATGCCGCACGGCCTGTCCGCCTCGGTGCAGCACGCCGTGGACTACGGCTTCGACGCAAGCGCGACAAAGGCAGGCCTGTACCTGCTGCCGAGCTCGTTCGCGCTGCTGTTCGCCGGCCCGCTCGCCGGGCTGATCGGTCGGCGCGTCGGCTTCAAGTGGCCGCTCGCCTACGGCATGCTCCTCGTCTCTCTTTCGGCCGGGTCGCTGATGGAATGGCACGACAAGCCGTGGCAGATCCTCGCGGCGATGCCCGTCCTCGGCGTGGGTGTCGGCTTCGCATTCGCCGCCATGGCGACGCTGATCACGGAAGCGGTCCGGCCCACTGAAACAGGCGTTGCCACCGGGATGAACACCGTCATGCGCACGGTCGGAGGCGTGGTCGGTGGTCAGGTCGGCGCGGCGCTACTCGCCGCGCACACGATTCCCGGCACGAACAACGTCCCATCCGTGGACGGTTTCAAGATCGCTTTCGGGATCGCTGCCGTCGTCGCGCTGATCGGCGCAGCCGTTGCGGTGTTCATCACGCCGCCACGCCTGCGCCGGCGCGAGCAGCTCGTCGTCGCAGCCACGGAAGCCACGAACTAAGGTCGTTGCATGGACGAGGGCCTGCGGCTGCACCTCGCACTCTGTACGGTGGCCGAGCGCTTGGCCGGGGTGATGGAAGGGGCTCGCTTCGAGCGGCGAGACGGTTACGTGCTCATGGCGTTTCCGACCCTGCCGATTCCTTCGTTCAACGGCGTCTGGGCCGACGAGGACTCGGCGGCAGTCGCGCTCGGCGACGCGCTCGCAGAGGTCGAGACGGAGGGGATCGCGGCGGGCGTCCTCATTCGGAGCGGAGAGACACCTGCTGTCGAGGAGGCGGCGCGCGAGCTCGGGCTCACTACAGCGGAGCGCATTCCCGGGATGGCGGCGAATGTCGGCGACCTCGACGGGCCCACGACGTCAGAGCTCGAGGTCGTCCGCGTCGAGACCGCTGACGGGTTCGCTCAGGCACTCGCCATCGCCGCAGAAGGATTCGGCCTGCCGGCGGATTTTCTCGCGCCGCTGTACATGCTCGAGGTCACAGGCCTGGACGGATTCGAGGTATACCTCGGCCGCGTCGAGGGTCGCGATGTGACTACGGCTGCGAGTTATGTCGTCGACGGAGACGTCGGGATCTTCAACGTCGCGACACCTTCCGAGCACCGTGGTCGCGGTTACGGCGCAGCCATCACCTGGCATGCGGCACGCGAGGGCTTTGCGGCCGGAGCCGAGCTCGCATACCTACAGGCGAGCACGATCGGCGAATCGGTGTATCGCCGCCTCGGGTTCCGCGAGGTCGTGACGTACGTGCTCCTGACGCGCCCCGCAGAAGTCTCAGCGACTTCTTAGGCGCGTCTTGGGCTGTTCTTAGGCGGCGGAGGTTCCATGGTCGGAACGCACCACGACCGAAAGGAGGTTCACGTGCTACGACCCAAGCACACCGCCCTGTTCGCCGGCGTTGTAACGACACTGGCGCTCGGCGGAGCGGGAGTCGCGATCGCCGCAAGCGGCGGCAGCTCGAGCTCCAACTCGTCGGGCGCGGCTACGACAGCCAATACAACAACGACGACGACCCCTTCGAGCTCGTCGCACTGCGATCACGACAACGCGAGCTCGTCAGGCACATAGGCGCAGTCGACCGCCGGCGTCTCGTCGGCGCCGGCGGTCGACCAAAACCGTGCGCTAGGCCGTCATCTGGACAGCGACCTCGAAGAACTCGACCCCCGTCCGCGATCCGCTCGAAGGCGACATGGCGTTCAATGCCTCGTCGCCGCGCTTCATGTCGTCTTCGCTGTCGAAGAGAGTGATTCCCATTGCGTTCCCGCTCGAGCGGTCGACGAGCATCATCATGCCCTTCGCGTCCTCTAGCCCGGGCGGCCGGTTGCCGCTCTCGACGTCACTGCGAACCTGGTCGACCATCTGGTCGGCACCATCGCCGAGGTTGAAGCTTGCTACGCGTGCGTACAAGGCCATCCTCCTTTAGTTCGTCGCACCCGCCGTCTGCATCTCCTCAGGGGAAACGTCGCGGACGTGGGTTCCGAAGTACCACTCGTGCCCCTCCTGATCCTCGACACCGTAGTTACGGTCGCCGTAGAACTGATCCTCGGGCTCGCGCACGATCTTCGCACCGGCCTCCTTCGCTCGCTCGTAGTGCGTGTCGACGTCGTCGACGTAGACATAGACACTCTGCGTTTTGCCGCCCAGCTTTGCCGGATTCTTGTAGTCACCGGGAGGCGTGCCCAGCATGATCACGCCGTCCTTCATCTGCACCTCGGCGTGATTGACACGACCGTCGTCGTCCGTCATGCGGAGTTTCTCTGTGAAGCCGAAAGCCGTCACGAGGAACTCGAGAGCGGCATCCGAGTCTTCGTAGAGCAGATACGGCATGACGCTTGGGTACCCCTCGGGCGGGTTCTGCGGCATGGTGTTGCCCCCTTTCGTCTCGCTTCCTCCAAGCTATCCCAGGAGCGGATCGAAAGCGTCAACGCGTGCCTTGCTGAACCGCTCCCAGCAACGACTCCAGATCGTAACCGCCGTCATGACGAACGCCGTTGACGAAGAAGGTCGGTGTTCCGTTGACGCCGCTGCGAACGCCGCCAAGGAAATCCTCGCGCACTCTGGGGGCGTGGCGGCGTTCCGCAAGATCCTCCGCGAACGGCTCGAGCTCTATCCCGACGGCGTTCGCATAAGCGAGCAAGTCCTGCGTGCCGAGCCGATTCTGATCCTCGAAGATCATGTCGTGCATCTGCCAGAAGCGATCCTGGGCTCCTGCTGCTTCGGCGGCCTCGGCGGCCTGGAACGAATGCGGGTGGATCTGGCTCAAGGGGAAGTGGCGGTAGGCGAAGCGAAGGTTGTTGCCGAGTGCCTTCTGTAGCGCCTTCACGACGGGATGCGCCGCGCCGCAGAACGGGCACTCGTAGTCGCCGTACTCGACGAGGGTGACGGGCGCGGTCTCAGGCCCCACGACATGATCTCGCTCGCCGATCCGGACCGTGAGCCGCGGCGGAGTCATCAGCACGCTCATTGGGCACCCTCTGCGCCGTATTGCTTGGCAACCTCGCCCTTTGGCTCGAAGTCGGCCAGGAGCGGGAAGTGCAGCTTGCGGTGCTGGGGGAATGCGGCATGACACAAGGCGCTGTCGACCGAGATGCCGACGATCTCCGCCTCGTACTCGTGGAACATCGGGAGGATCTCGTTGTACAGCGACATCTGGTCGGTGCAGATTGGGCTCCAGTCGGCGGGATAGAAGGCCATGATCAGCGCCTTCCCGCGAAAGTCTTCGAGTCCGACCCATTGGTCGGGCGTCGCCTTGAACTGGAAGTCCGGCGCCGGGATTCCTGCCGCGAGTGCACGATCCGGATGGTCGGCCATGCCGCCGTTATAGCCGCGCGTCCGGGGTGAGAGAGCTGCTCCCGGACACCGCCGGGTAACCTTCGGCCGGTGCGTGAGCGCATACCGTTGCTTGGCGGATTGGCTCTCATCGCAATCGCCTTCGTGATCGGCTCGGTGGCCATCGGCCACGGCATCCGCGACCGCAACCAGAACGATGTGATCGTCGTGACCGGCTCCGCGAAGAAGCGGATCACGTCCGACTACGTCATCTGGACCCTCTCCGTGACGAGCACACAGGCGTCGGCGACGAACGCGGCGACGGAGCTCGGCGGCTGGACCGGCAAGATCCGATCGTTCCTCACCAGCCAGGGCGTGGAGCCGGCCGAGCTTTCGGTCCAGCCGATCTCGACCGAGGCGATCTCGAAAGGCGGCCAGGTTCGGGCCTACCGCCTCACACGGCGATTCGAGATCCGTTCAGGCCGCGTGCAGGAGATCACGGATGTCGCGGATCACAGCGCAACGCTGCTCGGACAGGGGATCCCGCTCTCCGCCGACTCGCCTCAGTACGTGTACACGAGGCTTTCGTCGCTCCGGCCGCAACTTCTCGCCGAGGCGACCAAGGACGCCCAGAACCGTGCCAAGGTGATCGTCAAGGCGACCGGGAGCAGTCTCGGAAGGCTCCGGGGAGTCGACGTCGGCGTCTTCCAGGTAACCTCGCCGAACTCGACCGAGGTCGAGGACTACGGCGTCTACGACACGTCCACGCTGGACAAGGACGTGACCGCCGTCGTGAACGTGACCTTCGGCGTCGGCTAACTCCTCAGCGCGAAAACAGCTTGCTGCGGGACTGAGATCGTGACGACGCCCGCCGCATCGGTCGCGGCCGGCGTCGGCTGACCGCCGAGCCCGTCGCCGGCGGCGTTCCAGATCGTGAGCTGGAAGCTCTTGGACGGCGGCAGGCCTCCAATCGTGTACGACACCACCGTGGGTGAGACGGTGTTCAGCTGCGCTCCCGCCGTGTCGAGGCCGACGACCGTGCGTTCGCCTGCCTTGCCGACGTAGGCCGCGAGGAGCCGCGACGCATTCGGCACCGACGCGACGTTCACCGTCCTCCAGCCCGCCCCCACTGTGGACGTCAGCAGGCGCACGGAGTTGTAGATCGGGTAGAGCGGCCAGCCTTCGGCCGGGCTGCCGATCATGTAATAGGCCTGCGTGCCGTTGTCGTACTTCCCGAAGTAGGAGTCCCATTTGCTCGTGCCGACGTAGCCGAGCTCGGCGGCGAGCACGTCGAACCAGGCGTGCTGGAAGGCGTTGACGTTCGTCTGTGACATCGCCGTCCCGTCCTCCCAGACGCCCGGGTCCCCCGCCGGCACACCGTTGAAGGTCCGCAGGCCGCGGATGCCGTACTCCGAGACGTAGAGGGGCTTTCGGCCTGCCTGCGGCAGCGCGTCGACGATGGCGCGCACCTCGGTGAGCCGGTCGACGAGCTTCTGCGTGTCGAAATAGTCCCAGAAGACGTGGATCGAGTACGCATCGAGGATGTCTGTCATGTTGGTCGCCATGTACTGGAACCACGCCTGCTGATTCGGAGCCCCGACATCGGGCGCGCGGACGAGGTCGCCCCCCATGTACTTCACCTGTCCGCGGATGCTCTGGATGTACGGGTCGAGCGCGCGATACTGAGCTTCGTACTGCGCCATCGTGATTCGCGTCCGGTTCGGCTCGTTCTGGAGCGTCAGCCAGCGCAGGTTCGTGATGCCGCGGTTGTGAACGAGGTCGATCAGGACGGCAGCGAACTTCGGGATCGTTCCGTTGGCGACGCTCAGCGTCCCGCCTTGCCAGGTGACGTTGATCGTGGTGCCGGTGCTCTGGGCGAGCTGTGCCGTGCGCACGAACGACTGCATGCGGTCCGGATCGGTGAATGCCGTGTTGTTGAAGAAGATCCGCGAGAACTGGGGATGCAAGTCGCGCATCTTCTGCTCCATGTCCTTCGCGTTCTCGTCGGTGACGCCGGCCGCGCGGCTGATGGCTGCGTACACGTGATGGTTGAACTGCCCGCCATAGCCGGCGAAGCTCTGCGCAAGTGTCGCCGCCTCCTGCACCCTGAACTCGGTCGTCTCGACGACGAGCCCACGCGTGTTGTTCTTGAGCGTCGTCTCGATCGGGCTCGAGGGAGTGACGGTCACCGTCAACGCGGTCGTGCCGAGCTGCGCCAGCGTGACCGGGATCTGCAACACGACGCGGCGGCGCGGGCCGACCTTCACCGTCTTCGTCGCGAGCGGCGTGTCGGCGGCGGAAACGCTGACGGCGGCACCGAGCCCGACGTCCTTCGTTCGGTTCCGGACGATGGCGACGACGAAGAAGGGACGCCCGACCACCGCCGAGCGGCCGGCGTAGGCCCGCGTCAGCGCCAGGTCCGGCTTGAGGAGCGTCTTCGCCGTTGCACCGAGCACGACCTGCGGCCCGAACGCGACGGTGGCGCGCACGAGGCGCAGCCGCTGGACGTGGCCGATCTTGATCGTCGTCGTTGCCCCGGGCGCGGCGATGCTGCCGACGACGACCTTCCGTGGCTTCAGCTTCTTGAACGGGAGCACCACGACCTGCACTCCCGTCAGGGTGTCGGGAAGCTCACAGCCGGCCTTCTTCGCGATAATGCGAATGACCAGATCGGTGCGGGTCGGCGTCGTGAGCGACTGAAGAGAAAGCTTGTAGCCGGACGCGTCGCAGGCCTGTCCGGCGGCGGCCTGGGCGTTCTCGGCAGGGAGACCGAGAGCCGCGCCGGCGACCCCTACGGCACAGATGCCGACCAAGACACTCCGAAAAGACCTCATGACCCGCCGCGCAGGGTCGCCGTAGTCACCGGATGTGTCAAATTCGATCGATCGACCTACGCAATGAAGCGGTGCTCCGCTATCTCGAGGCCGAGCGGGTCGCACCGCCCGGTACGAATGCCGCCTGGGTGATCGACGGCTACTCGTTGGCGACGCATCCCGACCTCTGCGACCGCATCGCCGAGGTCGATGCAGCCGCCGGGAACGCTGCGGAGTTGCGCTACCTCTACGGAAAGCTGGCACTGGTGGCCCCAAACGGTGTGATTGTGGCGTTCGGCGGCGGGACGTACGTCTTGGCCATTCGGCTGCCACGCAACGAAGTCGACCCGGGGCTCCTCGGCGAGATTCACGGCGATGCGCCGAGGCTGGAGGCACTGACCGCCCGCGGCTGGACCCTCGTCGATGCGTGGACCGTCGACCTCCTCAGGGACGAAGGACTGGGACGGCTCGCGGCACTGATCGTGCGCGCGGTCGAGAATGCAGCCACATAGGGATTACGTTCGGGTCAAGGTCTGATCGCCACGGTGTCTGACCTCGGGATGCCCGCACTCTTTAGATTTGCCGTGTGGCCTTGGATCCGAACAGATTCCTGAGCCGGGCTGCAGACGCCAAGCGCAGCTCGAAGCGGGTCGAGCTGAACGACCGGTTCTACCCGGCGGCCCCGGGGGCCTGGCTCGAGCTCGTCCGAGACGTCGCAGCGATCGCGAACTCCGGCGGCGGAGTCGTCGTCCTGAACGGCGACGTCGAGGAAGAGCAGCTCCACGAGGAGCTGGCGCGCCACGCAGAGCCCGAGTTCGAGGCCTTCGAGCTGCACGACATCAAGCGCGCAGGCCGCCCTGCGACGGCGATCGTCGTCGAAGGCGTGGCAAACACGCCCCTGGTCTTCACGCGGACGGGCCGTTACCGCAACGCCGATGGAGACGAGCACGTCGCCTTCGCGCGCGGGGGCCTGTACTTCCGGCACGGGGCCAAGAGCGAGCCCGCGACCGGCACAGACGTGCGCGACTTCATCAAACGGCAACTCGACGCGACGCGGTCACAGTGGCTCGCGAACATCCGCCAGGTGATGCACGCACCAGACGGCGCCGAGGTCGCGGTGATCGAGACGGCTGAGCGCGACGATGAAGGCCGCCCGACGCTGATCCGGTTGACGACGGATCCGCACGCGCCGCTTTACGGCCAGGTCGATCCGGACCGCTCACATCCGTACCGGCAGAAGGAAGTGATCCGCGAGGTGAACACGCGCCTGGACGGCGCCGTCGTCAATGCGTTCGACGTCCTCAGCGTCCGGCGAGTGCATGCAATCAGCGAGGAAACGAGACCGGAGTTCGTGCACGTCCCGAAGTTCGGTTCACCGCAGTACAGCGACGCGTTCGTAGATTGGATCGTCGGCGAGCACGAGCGGGACTCGGAGTTCTTTACGCGGGCGAAGGCGAAGTACCTGGCGACGCGCCCACGGCGGCGAGCGAGTACCACTACCTAGCCAGGACGCTCCAGAGCGAGGGGTATCTTAGATCTCGACCCTGCTTCCAGAAGGAGACCCAATGGCTGGAAAGCCCGTTCACTTCGAAGTGCCGGCGAAGGACGCGAGCCGCGCGCGCGAGTTCTACAGCAACCTGTTCGGCTGGGAGTTCCAGTCGATAGAAGGCCCGACGGAGTACCACATGACCCGGTTCAGCGAGGACACGGGTGGGGCCGTCTTTCCCGGAGACCCGGGTGCGATCCGCGTCTACTTCGACGTCGACGACGTCAACGTCGGCGTGGCACGTCTGAAAGAGCTGGGCGGTAAGGCCGATGACCCGCAGCCCGTGCCCGGAATGGGCTGGTTCGCCACCGGGACGGACACAGAGGGGAATCCCATCGGCCTCTGGCAGACGGACCCAGCGGCGGCGTAAGGGTGAGCCCCTAGATCGTCCAGGTGTCGCCGGACTGGAGGAGCGCCGCTATGTCGCCCTCCTGTTTGGCGCGCGCCGTCGTGAGCTGCTCGGCCATCAGGTCGTCGTAGACCGGGCGCTCGACGTCTCGGAAGATCCCGATCGGGGTCGCATTCACGGTGGACTGGGTCAAGCGGCTAAGCGCGAACGCCGCACTCGGCTCGACGTGGTGTGCGTCATGGACGAGCAGCTCAGACTCGTCCGTTACATCGACGATCTCCACGCTGCCATCCCCACGTTGCCGGACGCCCCGCTCATTCTCCTCACCGAACCGAATCGGCTTCCCGTGCTCGAGGTAGATCCGGTTCGTCTTGTCCTCGCGGACGAAGTCGAACGCGCCGTCGTTGTAGATGTTGCAGTTCTGGAAGATCTCGACGAACGCGCTCCCGCGATGCGCGGCTGCGGCTCGCAGCGTTTCCGTCAGATGCGCACGATCGGTGTCGATCGCGCGGGCGACGAACGACGCCTCTGCGCCGATCGCCAGTGACAGCGGATTGAAAGGCCAATCCAGCGAACCCATCGGCGTCGACTTCGTCCTCGTCCCCAGCGGGCTCGTCGGCGAGTACTGACCCTTCGTCAGCCCGTAGATCTCGTTGTTGAACATCAGGAGCTTGATGTTCACGTTGCGGCGCAACGCGTGGATCAGGTGATTCCCGCCGATCGACAGCGAGTCGCCATCGCCGGTCACAACCCACACGGACAGGTCCGGCCTCGACGTCGCCAGCCCCGTCGCGATCGCCGGCGCGCGGCCGTGGATCGAGTGCATCCCATACGTCTCCATGTAGTACGGGAACCGAGCGGCGCAGCCGATGCCGGAGACGAAGACGATGTTCTCCTTCGGCACCTCGAGCTCGGGCATGAACGACTGGAGCGCCGCCAGGATCGCGTAGTCCCCACAGCCCGGGCACCAGCGGACCTCCTGGTCGGTCTTGTAGTCCTTGGCGGTCAGTTTGCCGTTCGTCGCCATGCACCGATGATAGTCCGCGGGCCTTTCCATGAGACGATCGGCCGCGCGTCTTGTCCTGAAGGGGAGGCCCTCGCAGGGAACCGCGGCGGGCGCACTGCGGCGAGTGCCCGCCGCGAGACGAGGGCCTGCCCCTCGAGCCAGGGTGCGACGGCACGTCGCCAGGCCGGTTCAGCCGGTTCTTCGCAGGCTCTCTCGCCTCCATAGCGGTTCCGGGCACGACGGAATCAGCGTCCCTGGCACCGGCGCTAAGCTCGGGCCGTGGCTGCGCTGCGTGGAAGCTGTCTCTGCGGGGGCGTCAAGTTCGAGGTGACGGAGGCCCCGGTCACGCTGAGGTACTGCCACTGCGAAAGCTGCAAGAAGCTGTCGGGCGGCGCAGCGACGGTGAACGGTCGCGTGCCTTCCAGTGCGATCCGGGTTCTCGAGGGCAAGGAGCTGCTGCGGACGTTTCAGCCGGTAGAGGGAAGCGCGAAGACCTTCTGCGTCGCCTGCGGTTCAAACCTCTTCGGTGGCGGCTGGCCGGACTCGGAGACCGCGAGCGTCCGGGCGACCGGGCTGGACGACGCGTTCGCTGCTCGCCCGAGCGCGCACATCTACGTCCGTTCCGTCGCCACGTGGGAGACGCTCCCCGACGACGGACTCGACCGCTTCGAGACGACGTCCGGCTAGCCCAAGGCGTCGCGGGCGGTTTCAACCGCCTCTTCGGCGAACGCGATCGCGTCCTGGTTGTCGGGATCGCGTTTACGCACCTCCAGCGCCCGCTCGAAGAGCTCGAGCGCGTGCTCGTACTCGCCGGCATCGAAGTACGTCCGGCCGAGATTGTTGAGCAGCGGCCCCGCCCAGTAGGCGGCGTCAGGCTCTCGCTCGCCGAGCTCGAGGCCGCGCTGCGTCCACTCCTCCATCGCCTCGCCATCCTCCGACACCGCGAGCGCGCACATGTGGGCAGCGTCTCCGGCGAGGTAGTGCTCGCCCGAGGCGCGCGCACGGGCGAACGCTGCTTCGAACAGCGGCAGCGCAGCCGCAGGGTCGCCGCTCGAACGCAGCTTCCTACCGCGCTCTAGATCGATGCGTACCTTCACGGCGGCGATGGGCCCGGCAAATCCTTCCGCCTGCTGCAGCAGGCGCTCGCAGGCGTCGAAGTCGCTGCGCAGGCCCTCGACGCGCGCGAGTTGGGTCAGCACCTCGGCGCGGGCAGCGTCGTCTGACGCCCCCGCCAACTGCGTACGAAACCGGTTCTCGGTTGCATCAAGATCTTTGAAATCCCACAAGGGACGCAGACTGTCCGGCACGCGTCCACTGTACGCCGGATGTCGCGGGTTTAAGCACCGGCTGGGCCGTCAATCAACTATCCGCAGGGGGGAGCAACGGACACCCGTCTTTGACCGGGCGTTCGGTTTCGGCGATGTCCTGCGTTGGTGGGAGCCAGGGAGCGGAACCTGCGGCCTCCGCATTTACCTCGCGCCCGGGGACGGCGGCGAGGTAGGGTCTGGCTCCCACCTTCACGCCGGTCGACGTCGTTACCAGCGGCGCTTGCCGTGGCCGTCGCCGGCGCCGCCGCTGCTCACCTTTTTCCTGAGCAGGATGCGAATCAACTGGGTGAGAGCCACCACAGTGGCCGCCGCGCACAGGCTGAAGCCCGTCCAGTTCTGGACGAGCCCGAGGGCAACCGCGCCGGCGCCCGCGCCCAATACGATCGCGGCCCAGAGCCACCTGCCCTCGACAGGCAGTGTCTTTATGAGTTCACCATCGCGTCGATCGCATCCGCCACTTCGCCGGCGCGGAACGGAATCCCCCGCACCAGGTTGAAGCCGGTTGCATCGACGAGAAACTCTGCGCGGACCAGCTTCTGCAGCTGGCCGAGGTTGATCTCCGGGACGAGCACCTTGTCGTAGGCTCGCAGAATCTCGCCCGTGTTGCGTGGGAATGGGTTGAGGTAGCGCAGATGCGCATGGGCGACCTTCTTGCCGCTCGCGCGGACACGGCGGACGGCCGCGGCGACCGAGCCGTACGTGCCGCCCCAACTGAGGACGAGCGTCCTTGCTCCGTCCGGGTCGTCGACCTCGAGCTCGGGGATGTCCTGGGCGATGCCGGCGACCTTTTGCGCGCGCAGCCGCACCATCAGGTCGTGGTTGTCGGGGTCGTAGCTGACGTTGCCGGTGACGTCCTGCTTCTCGAGCCCGCCGATCCGGTGCTCGAGGCCCGGAATGCCGGGAATCGCCCAAGGACGCGCAAGCGTCTGCTCGTCACGGCGGTACGGCTGGAAGTCCTCGCCGTTCGCCTCGGCGAAATTCGGCTCGATCTTGGGGATCGCGTCGACGTCCGGAAGCAGCCACGGCTCCGAGCCGTTCGCGAGGTACGCATCCGAGAGCAGGAAGACGGGCGTGCGGTACTTGACGGCGATGCGCGCAGCCTCGAGCGCGGCATCGAAGCAATCCGACGGTGTTGCCGCTGCGATCACCGGCACGGGTGACTCGGAGTTGCGGCCGAACATGACCCCGAGGAGGTCGGCCTGCTCCGGTTTCGTCGGCATCCCGGTCGACGGCCCCGCGCGCTGGACGTCGACGATGACGAGCGGCAACTCGAGCGTGATCCCGAGCCCGATCGTCTCCTGCTTCAGCACGATGCCGGGGCCGCTCGAGGTGGAGACGCCGAGCGAGCCCCCGAAGCTCGCGCCGAGCGCCGCACCGACGGCGGCGATCTCGTCCTCCGCCTGAAATGTGCGCACGCCGAAGTTCTTGTGGCGCGCGAGCTCCTCGAGCACGGAGGACGCGGGCGTGATCGGATACGCACCGAGGAACAGGGGCAGGCCCGACTTCACGGACGCCGCGATGAGCCCGTACGCGAGTGCCTGATTGCCGGTGATGTTGCGGTACAGGCCCGGCTTCATCGTCGCCGGCTTGACCTCGTATTGCACCGCGAACGCCTCGGTCGTCTCGCCGAAGGCGTAGCCGGTCTGGAACGCCTTCACATTGGCCGCCGCGATCTCGGGCCGCTTCGCGAACTTCGACTCGAGGAAGGCGATCGTCCCTTCGGTGGGACGCCCGTAGAGCCACGACATCAGGCCGAGCGCGAACATGTTCTTGGCGCGCTCCGCTTCGCGCTTCGTGATCCCCTCGATGTCCTTCAGCGCCTCGATCGTCATCGAGGTGAGCGGGATCGCGTGGACCTCGTAGGAGTCGAGCGAGCTGTCCTCGATCGGATTGCCCGCGTAGCCTGCCTTGGTCAGGTTGCGGTCGGTGAACGCATCCTTGTCGACGACGAGGATCCCGCTCGGCGGCAGGTCGTTGAGGTTCGTCTTCAGCGCCGCGGGGTTCATGGCGACGAGGACGTTCGGCTGGTCGCCCGGCGTGAGGATGTCGTGGTCGGCGAAGTGGAGCTGGAAGCCGGAGACGCCGGGCAGCGAGCCCGCGGGCGCCCGGATCTCTGCCGGAAAGTCCGGATATGTGGCCAGGTCGTTCCCGATCAGCGCCGTTTCCGAGGTGAAACGGCCGCCCGTCAGCTGCATCCCGTCGCCGGAGTCCCCGGCGAACCGGATTACGACGGAATCAAGCTGCTCGACGGGCTTCGAGGCCACCTGTTAGTTGTAGCGCAACCGTCCGGCGGAGACAGGTCGGGGGGACTGGTCCCTGAGAGCTGCCCGGATCAGCGTTCCGCGTCGAGCTCCAGGCCGACCGCGGCGAAGTTGTAGAGCAGGAAGTAGGCGAAGCTCAGCGCCACCGTGAACAGGACTGTCACCGCGATCGCCTCCTGATATCTGAACGGGTCACGCGCCACCGCATGGAGGATCCGCGGCAGGACGCTGGGATGCTCGAGTGCGTCCCAGCTGTTCAGCCGCAGGAAGCGGCCGAGGTAGATCCCGAGCGAGCCGAGGGCGATTGCGACGAAGGCGAAGATCCAGCCGGCAATCACGCCTCGCCATTGACGGACCACGGTCTGCATCAGGTACAGCGACGCGAACCCGAGTAGCACACCCATCCACGCGAACGCAGCGATCGTGACCGCGTCGTACCAGTACGGGGAGAGCGGGTCGTGCTGCAGATGGACGAAGTCGGTTCCGATGTACGGCGCGTTCGGGAAGAAGAGCAGCCAGAGCCCGCCGAGGAAGAGGAGCAGCAGGCCGCCTCGCCGCCGGCGCCAGCGGTCGTAGACGAAGACCGCGAGCGCAAACGGAATCCACGCGAGGAAGAGATTCCAGATCAGATAGCGGAAGTTGACGTTCCCGGTATGCACGTTGCGCACCAGGACGAGCGCAACGCAGAAGAGCGATGCGACGAACAGGCCCAGGACGGTCGCTAGTCGACGGCGACTGGAGCGCATCGTCAGCCCGCTTCGGCGAGCAGCTTTTGGAGATCGAGCGGCTCCGAGATCATCGCCATGCTCCCGTCCGGAGCGCGCGGCCACTCGTGCGGTGGACGGTCGCGGTAGAGCTCGATGCCGTTGTCGTCGGGATCGCGAAGATAGATCGCCTCGCTCACGCCGTGATCGGTCGCACCGCTGAGCGGGATCCCGGCCTCGACAAGCTGCTTCAGCGCCTGCGCAAGCGCCATGCGGTCCGGGTAACGGATCGCAACGTGGTAGAGCCCGGTCGTGCCCGGCTGCGGCGGCGACCCGCCCTTCGACTCCCACGTGTTGAGGCCGATGTGGTGGTGGTACCCGCCGGCCGAGATGAACGCTGCCTGGTCGCCGTAGCGCTGCATCTCCTCGAAGCCGAGGACGTCACGGTAGAACGCGAGCGCGCGGTCGATGTCGCTCACCTTCAGGTGGACGTGGCCGATGTCGACGCGCGGATCGATCGCCATGCACTTGAGGGTACAGCGGGCCGTCAGGCAGGAGTCGGCATCTCGCTGGCAAGCGAGCGGGCAAGCCGGTCGAGCACGGGCGCGAGTTGCGCGTGGTCGTCGGGAGACCAGTCGCGTACCAGTTCCTCGAGCGTTGCGCGCCGCACGGCGACGAGCGCCTCGAAGACCTGGCGTCCCTCCGCAGTGAGCTCATAGTCCTCCTGCCTGCCGGCAACCAGACCCCGCTGCTCCAGACGTTCCATCGTCCGGCGCACGGCCTCCGCGTCGACGCCCATAGCCTCGGCGATCTGCTGTACGGAGGCGGGCGCCTGCTCACCGGTTCGGGCAAGCAGCCACGCTTCGGTCGGATCGAGGTCGACGCCGGCGCGGTTCACCCACTCCTCGTACGCGCGCCACCGCTGGTCGCGACGCGCGACCACGCTCAGCACTCGCTCCAGCTCCCGCTCCGAGTCGGCGTGACTCGGCGTGGCGAAGGTCTCGCCGATCCCTTCCGCCGCACTCGTCTGACGCAACGGAACGTCCGGCAGGAGCAAAGCGAGGACGAATGCGACCACGCAGATGACGGCTGCCACGAAGAAGATGGGTGAGAGCGCAGTCGTGACCGCGTGCACGTACGAATCGCGCACGGGCGGAGGCAGCGCGCGAACCGCTGCAGGTGACGTCGTCGAAGGAAGGTGCACGCTCGGCGCAAGCCGCTGCGCCAACTCGGTGTGCAGACGATTGGAAAAGATCGCGCCGAACAGCGATACGCCGATCGAGCCGCCGATCGACCGGAACATCGTCGAGCCGGAGGTGGCGACGCCGAGGTTCGTGTAATCGACGGCGTTCTGCACCGCGAGCACGAGGACCTGCATGACCATCCCGAGACCGAGCCCGAGAATGACCATGTCGAGCGCGGCCATCCAGAGGCTCGTCCCGATCCCGAGGCGCGAGAGCAGAAGCATTCCGACCGCTATGACCGCCGTTCCGATGATCGGAAAGATCCGGTACCTCCCCCAGCGGCTGATCAACTGCCCGCTGAGCACCGAGGTCACGAGCAGGCCGAGCATCAAGGGCGTCAACTGGAGTCCCGACCTGGTCGGGCTCACGCCTTTGACGATCTGCAGATAGAGCGGCAAGTACGTCACTGCACCGAACAACGCGAGCCCGACGACGAAGCCCACCGCGCTCGTCACTGCAAAGGTGCGGTTGCGGAAGAGTGACAGCGGCAGGATCGGCTCAGGGACGCGCGACTCGACGAGCACGAACGCGCCAATCGCAACGACACCGATCGCGATCAGCGCGATGATCTCCGGCGAGTCCCACGCCCACGTCGTGCCGCCCAGGCTGGTGAAGAGGACGATTGCCGAGAGACCGCCGGCCAGCAGCGCCGCGCCCAGGTAGTCGACCTTGTGCTGCTTGGGCGCAGGGCGGACGTGGAATACGGCGCCGATGACGACGAAGGCGACCGCTCCGATCGGCAGGTTGACGTAGAAGATCCAGCGCCAGGAGAGATTGTCGACGAAGAAACCGCCGAGCAGCGGCCCGATGATCGTGGA